>ERZ773192.2941-NODE-2941-length-13485-cov-5.385257_pt1 | contig 13485 bp, 6 predicted proteins | sample MGYA00581010_ERZ773192 | MGnify/ENA primary metagenome ERZ773192 (study PRJEB29015, sample SAMEA2737741) | human gut metagenome | biome: human gut; feature: human-associated habitat; material: faeces | place: China | collected 2012 ...
GGGAGCCTTCATCCAAAAGGATTGAATTGGAGGCCTTGCTTCCCGGATATGTATCTCGTCTGTCACGCAAAGGTATGAGTGTCCGAAAACTGTTCAAGGAGTACCATACCGAATATCCGGACGGCTATCAGTTGTCTTCCTTCAAACGGATTGTCAGCGAATACAGGTTTCACATTAAGGTTGTCGGTCATGTAGAGCACTATGCCGCAGAGCAGATGTATATTGACTTTGCCGGTGACAGACTTGAAGTTGTTGATGAAATGACGGGCGAGACGAAGAAAGCCGAGGTATTTGTTGCCATCCTTCCGTTCAGCCATTATACCTACTGCGAAGCCGTATGGTCGCAACGCAAGGAAGACCTGATAAAGGCATGCGAGAATGCCATTCAATATTTTGAAGGTGTTCCTGCGGCTATCGTCCCCGACAATCTGAAGGCTGCCGTCACACGAAGCGACCGCAACGAACCTGTCATCAATGATGATTTCGCCGCTTTTGCCGAATATTACGGCTGTGTGGTCTATCCTGCTCGTGTGCGTCACCCCAAGGACAAGGCTTTGGTAGAAAATGCCGTAAAGCTCCTCTACCGTTCCATTTACCTTGATATAGAGGGAATGACATTTTCCAGTTTGGAGGAACTCAATACCGCCATCCATATTTCCTTGCTTGATTTCAATGAAAAGGTGATGGCCGGACGGGAGATGTCACGCAAGGAAATATTCCTTCATGGAGAGAAGGATTATCTTCGTCCGCTTCCCGTGAAACGCTACGTAATGAAAGAAAGGAAACTGATGACCGTGGGAAAGAACTCTTACGTTTCCTTGTTCAAGCACCATTACAGTGTTCCGAAAGAGTATGTAGGCAGGCGCATGACGATTCTCTATGATGCCGACACGGTGGAAATCTATTGTGGAATGAACCTTGTCGCCACCCATGACCGCTGTGACATTCCTTACACTTATTCTTGGAAAAAGGAGCACAACCTGCCTGGTCATTATGGTCCCTATGACAAGGACTTGGAGGAACTCTTTCAACGTGCCTCGGAAATAGACAACATCGTATTGAACTATCTTCAGGAAGTGGAGCGTGTCATGCAATATCCACCCAAAGCGTTCAGGTCATGCCGTGGCATCATGACACTGGAGAAGAAATACGGCCGTGACCGTCTAGTTGCGGCTTGCGCATGTGCGGATCAGAAATTGCAATACGGATACCAAGCCTTGCGCGAGGTGCTTGAACTGGGAGAAGATGTGGATTTCCTTCCTGATGAGGACGGAAAAGTACAGTCCAACGTGACTTCCCAGATTCCATTGACCCACAAAAATATACGTGGACGTGAATATTACAAAAAAGACAAACAATAAAACTATTATTTATGGAAGTAAACAATAAAACAGCTCCCGTTACGGGACAACAAGACCAGAATACCATATCACTGGATTTAATGAACCGTATGAAATTGCATGGTATGGCAGAGGCTTTCAGGGAAAGTCTTGCCGGCACCACTCCGCAATCCATGACTGCGGACACGTTCCTTTCCATGCTCCTTGCACGCGAATGGGACTATCGCTCCCAGGCTGCCATTGCACGGCTCACCAAAAATGCGGCATTCCGCTACAAGGCTTATATTGAGCAGATTGACTATGCCACGAACCGGGGACTGGACCGCAATCAGATGGAACGTCTCGCCACCCTTGATTTTGTGCATAAGGCACAGAACCTTTTCATTACCGGTTCTTCAGGAACGGGGAAAAGCTATCTGGCCTGTGCCCTCGGCCACGAAGCATGCAAAAGGGGATTCCGGACCTTCTATGCCAATGCCCCGAAACTGCTCGGTGCGCTGAAAGTCGCCAAAGTCAAAGGTACACTTGAAACGGAACTCAAGAAGATTGAGCGCTGCCAACTACTCATCCTTGACGACCTGTTCATCGTACCGCTTGACGCAAAGGAGCGTCCCATACTGCTTGAAATCATCGAGGACAGGCATGAACGGAAATCCATCATCATCACATCGCAGTACCCATCCTCCAATTGGTATGACATGGTAGGTGACCCGACAATAGCCGATGCAATCCTTGATCGTATCATACATACAGCTCATACCATAGAGCTATATGGTGAAAGTATGCGAAAGTTAAGGTCTAAGAAAAACGAGAAATTTTAAAAGGGTAAAATAAAATTGACCCCCAACACCAGGACTTTAAAGGGTCAATCATATTGTAGCCAAAGGTGGGCAAATCCTGCGTGGCCAAAAGGGTCAAAGTCGCGTGGCTTTTCCACCCTCTGTAACTTTCAAGATATTTTACAGGATACAGAGGATTTGCAGCCTTAAACTCTCCTGCCTGAAGATTTTGCAATAATTCTCCATTATCGTCATATATAGGCAAATAAGGTTTCATTTCAGCATAGGTACTGAACGAACCGTAAGGAGAATCTTCTGTTCCCGTCCAGTTATAGGTAATAGAATTCATTAACTGCAACCATGATTTAGGGCGATAATCAATCGTCAAGCCAGCCCCGGCACGTGTTCTGTGCGACCCCTTCATAACACCTTTATTGCTATCATAATTCAAATCCAGACTATATCGGATAGTTTCCTCTCCTCCGGAAACATTCAAACTGTGCTTATGATTGAATACATTACGTAGCGGCTTTGACAACCAATAAGTGTCCACTCCACGCAACACCTGCTGCAACCGACGGTTATAATCCAAATCCTTTAAAGCCTGATCTATAGCAGATGTGTACAATCCCATACGTCTTTCAATCTCCAACATCTCGGCTGCATTACAAAGATTATAATCGGTCAAATCAGGAAAATCACCGCCTCCTGTCAAATTATAAGTAATCTGCATTTCTCCCGGTTTGGGGGCAACCGTTGTCACAACCACAACCCCATTGGCCGCCCGAGAACCGTATAAAGCAGTCGCAGCGGCATCCTTCAAAATAGTCATGCTTTCTATACGGTTCATATCCATATCATAGATTTTCTCCACAGAAACCTCAAAACCATCCAATATAAACACAGGCATATTTGGATTGTTTTTTAAGTTTGTTCGCTGGCTTCTTCTCTCTCTTTCCACATCCAACCCCTTATTTATCGAAATACTCGACTCCCCGCGTATATTGAATTCCGGTAAGGCATTCGGGTCTGAACCCCATAAATTATTTTCCTTAATTCGAAAAGAAGGATCAAACGTCTGCAAGGCAGCAATCACATTTTTATTGTTTGTTTTTAACAACTGATCTTTTGTTACCGTCGTTGCATTTCCGGTAAAACTTTCCTTACGGATATTGGCATAGCCGGTAACCACAACTTCTTCCAACTCCTCTTTCGTCTCCCTCAACACCACATGAATCTCCTCCTGTCCCTCATATTTAACCTCCTTTGAAAGCATTCCGACAAAAGAAAACTGTAATACAATCGACTCCATATCAGGGATTGCGATGGTAAATCTCCCATCCCCATCTGTCACCGTTCCTATCTGCAAACCTTTTATAAACACCGTCACGCCCGGCAGCAAATGTCCCTTTTCATCTTTCACAGTACCTTTGATTCTCACCTCCTTTACCTTTTGTGATTGCACCTCAGGTTTAATCACAATCACCTCATCCTGCAGCACATAAGTCAGGTTTGTATTTCTCAGACACACATTCAAAATCGTCCGGATATCATCTCCCTGCACATCAACATCCACCTTACCGATTTTGTCCAAATCCTCTTCATTATACATAAAAACAAACGATGTCTGGCGTTCTATCGCCCAAAGCACATCCTTCAGACTGACTGCCTTCATCGAAAGCGTCACTTGTTGTCTGTTCTGCCGGTAAGCATTTGCATGAACATGCAACATTCCCAGCAAAACAAATACAAATGTCCATCTAAACATAAGTCGCAATTTTCTCATAAGCTTGTAATTTGATAGTTATGTTGATTATTTTGATAAGACAAGACAAAACAACCCATCTGCTCTCGTCTTATCCTTAAAATTTTCTATTTCTATCTATTTTTATACGTCTATTAGCTCCCAAAAAATGCACAAAAGAGAATCTATCCGTTTTTTCTGACGCTGCTCCTGTGATAATTCTTCATTCCCCGCATATCCCTTATAACAAGCTTCTTACAACAAGCTCCATTTATAATAAAACACCAAAAAAGATTTTTATGGGGAAGTCCATCCCCACTTTTTTTCAAAAAAAACAAAGAATAATTATCCCAGGAACAAATAGATCAGGTAGTAATAATCTTTTAAGACCACCCTTAATTTCTTATAAGCTATCTTTTTCTGCGTATGGACAGAGCTTTCAGCAATCCCCAATCGAGCGGCTATCTCGCTGTTTTTCAAGCCATCCAAAGCCAATTGAATCACCTCTCTTCCTTGAGGAGAAAGTGTTTCTATAGCGGCATAAAAGATGCGATAGCTCTCTGTCTCTATCAATTTGTCATGAAAAAAACCGCTGTTTTCAAACACGGAAACATCCTCCAACACCACTTTCTGACGCTGAACAATATTCAAACAATCGTTCCTGACAATAGTATAAAGAAAAGATTTGATTTTAACAATATGGTCAAAATCCCTCCTACGATTCCAAAACTTCACAAATGCCTCTTGCACAACATCCGCCGATAAGTCATCATCCTTCAAATAAGCAGAAGCAAATACACACAACCCTTGATAATATTCATCAAACAAACTTTTAAAAGCTTGTTCATTACCATGTTGTATCTGTTCTATTGCAATATTCACAATATTATCTGTGCAAGATTATCATACAAGTGTAGCAAAAAATATTCAACACTCCTAATAATCCTTGAACATAATTATAAATATACCTACTCCAAACGAACGAACTTCACGGCATCAGCAATAATCGCAACATCTTTGTCCCTGTTAATCTCCTTGTCTGAAAGCACTACGCGAACTTCTCCTCCTGGGAAATCAAAATTTCCCAAAGACACCCAACCGGATGAAATACCCACCAGTTCTTCATCCAATGAAAGCTCTACCTTCTCTTGTTTATCACCATAACAAACCGTATAATAGTTGACAACAGAAGAGGGGAAGGTCTTTATACCCGGGAAAGTAGTGATGTAATCCTTAAATACCTTTACCCAAACCTCATAATTTCCTTTAGGTAATGCGACCCGCCATGTTGCAGTCGACTCTCCGCGACCTCCACTTATACAATGATATCCGCGGATAGAATCCCCGCAAGCCGACACATTATATACAGGCACCCACCGGGATGATCTGCCGGCACGCGTGATAACGCGATAAGTCGGCTTTTTTCCAAACTTACGCTGAAACCATGACTCGTTGTTGTTTTTCACCTCAAAACCGGCATCTGTATCATCGACAAGCCATATATTCTCATCCGACTTTTCAAACTCCTCGTCCGAAATAGTCCTACAGACAAAACCCGGCTTCCAGGATGCCGCCATTTCCGGGGAGCAACGCTTATTGTCTCCCCACCAGGCTATCGGACGATTAGTCGACAAATAAGCATACATATAACCAATTTTATCTGAACTATTGCCCGCCATCCAATCTGCATCCCGGGATGCGCCCTGCACTATCAGAGAAAGGTATTTCGCTTCATGAGGGGCAAAATAGGCATGAACATTCTTACGTGTCATCAGACTACCACATTCAATGGAAAAAATTCCTCCGCAATTCCCCATATTCCGAACCAACGCATCAAGCCGATGCAATCCGGTCTGTTCATCATAGTACCGCACAGCATCCTTCACTCTGAAATAATGAGTATGTCTGGCTGCTTGCCATGAATGGACCATCGAATCCATATTCATCTGCCAACGCCGATTCCAACAGACCACTAACGAATCGTAATTCACCTCCCCGACAGACACGGCAAGAATACTGTCCAAAGAGACTGCAAATTCGCTCTCGGGAGCAACAATCGTAATATACGACCACAACTCCTTCACTTTTACAGCCAATGCTTCATACTTCAGGCCTTCATCTAAAGTATCGTCCGCCAGAATCTCCTCCAACGTCCGCCCTATCAGGCAGTCATAAACATTACCATTTTTACTCACATGGGCAATATCCTCTACACTAAAGAGTTGTTGCTTATCAACCCGTCTCAACAATTCAAGTGCATCCCCCATAAAAGGATACTTTTCAGAATACACTCTACCCCGAGGCAACATGAATACCGTATTGGCAGCATGCCTAACCACGGGCAGGACTCTCTTGTCCAACCCCGGCAAAGGATGGCTACCACGCATTTTCATACTTACAAACATGTTCATGAACAAATCCCGGAATGCCTGATTGCAATCATCATATATCCGGAAATCACCGGACAAAGAACCGGTATAGTAGGATTGGAAAAACATATACTCCGGACAAAAAAACATTCCCGGTTCCACCTTCACATCTATGGGTTCTTTCCTATAACCCGAAGGCACAAAAGATACCGGAGTTTCCACACAAACAACCCGAGCATTACCGGTCTCATTCCAAAGGACTGCCTTGTAATCATCAGGGTCATATCCTATTCTTCTCATTCCATCTTCCTGCATATAGCGGGAAAACGCCGACCGATTGACCTTACCGAAGCATTTCTTCAATATTTTACCCCATTCCCCTACATAACAATCCAGTTTTAACGTCTGATGCAAAGGAAGCGAATAACTGTCTACATTCGCCGCATAAACAGAGATTCCGGGAGACAGACAAGAAGAAAAACAGACAAAATCCCCCCTTCTGTCACATCTCCCCTGAGAAACAACACAACATTGAGACGGCGATACAACCGTCAATTGGAATAATATAAAATCCCAATGTGTAAAAGTTTCACACAACGGATTCACAGGAGGGGATGCCGCCGGATACCACATACATGCGGGAGTCAATAATAAAATATCCTTGTGGACAAATGCACCCCGCCGCCCCGTCGGAAAAAAATTATCAGCATGGAAAACATTCTCATACTCCTTGTCGGACAGATGCAAATCACAGATACGGTCGTCCACCGTTCCGCCATACTCCCAATGCAACACCAGGCTGTCTGCCGCAGGCAAACTGCAACGCACAACAACAACCTGACCGCTTCTTGTATAGCTCAAATCTTCCGCACCGCAACGCAATTCACGAATATGCAAGCCGGGATTCAAAAACAGGACAATACTATCCAATGCAGTGCTTTGAGGATTATAAACAGTCATATCACTGCCGATTTCCAAAACATTATCACTCTGAGCCAGCCGAATCCGATGATTTTTCACACGGCATGTCGTTTCGTTCCAATAGCGTTCAAACGCATTTTTCCACTCGTGACGCACGATGCGGTCATCCCGATAACTATATTCAAGTAAAAACAGACACCCCAAGCCCATCACAAGCGCAACCAAACCACACCAATGACAAATGCCCCGAATTTCTCTATTGGGAATCCGTCCCAGCTTTCCCAACCCCAACAACAAAAAGCCGATTCCCGCAAAGAAATAAATCAAACGATGGAACAAATAAGCCGACAAATTTATATGCCCCACCATATCCGAAAACAAATTAGGCACCCCCACAGCAAAGAAATCGAAGGTTCCATGTCCAACATAAGGCAATAACCAGAAACCTCCCAGACACCACAATATCCCGGCCAGCAAAGCCATCAATCTTGAAACATAACTGCTCAAAAACACCATTAAGCCGGCGACAAACACCCAACAGGGAATCGTCAAAGTCAACAGATAAAAAAGATAGTACCCCAAACGGAAAGGAGCAAGGCTGACCGAATGCACCACCAATATCACAACAAACATCACCGACAAACAGACAGCCATGAAAGAGAGAAAGACTCCCGTCAGAGAACCCCAATAATACAACGTATTGCCAAACGGACGGACCAATACCCCGTCACGCAAACCGGAACGGACCAGACGCCGAGGGAAATCCGACATAATGACTATTAGAAAAAGAGACTGAACCAAGCTGAACAAATAAGCATTCACCAAAGGAATAGAACAAGGAAGCCCCACCATTTTCCAATGTATGTCATCGCCCCCTTGCCTATACATCTGACACACAACCACTCCCACCAAAGACAAGACTACAAAGAAACGAAACACCCAGCTGCGCATCTGCAGTTTCATTTCATTCCTTATAATCAGAAAAAAAGCATGTGTGTCCATCAGTCTATATTTTAGATTTATAATAGCCTACTCCAAACGAACGAACTTCACGGCATCAGCAATAATCGCAATATCCTGATTCTGATTATTCTCTTTATTGGAAAGGGTAATCTTCACCCCTCCACCGGGGAAATCAAAATTTCCTAAAGAAACCCACCCTTGTTGCTTATTCCCCAATGCCTCATCCAATGAAAGGGCAATCTCTTCCTGCTCGTCACCATAATACACCGTATAGTGATTTATTACAGACGGCAACGAAGCTCCCGGTATCGTCAAACTTTTATAGACAAACACCTGCACATCGTAATACCCCTTAGGCAATGTTGCTCGCCAGGTTGCTGTGGATTTTCCGTTACCACCACTAATAATCCTGGCTCCGCGGATGGAATCTCCCTGGAATCTTGTACCCAATACATCTTTCCAACAATTCGTATGTCCGCCTTGTAAGGTTCTATAGGAGTGTTTCGGAGGAAAATAATGCTGAATCATCGTTTTATTTGCATCCACCAATTCAAAATCCGCATCCGAGTCATCCACCACATACTCATTGGCAGCCTCATTCGCCATAAACTCTTCCTCGGTTATAGTTTCCCAACAACTGCCTACATGCCAGTGGGATGCCACATCTTCAGAACAAGATTCTTCTTCAAAATCAATGACAAGCGGACGATTTGCAGACAAACCCATAAAGAAACCCATACCTTCGGCATACCCATCCAAAGAACGTACCACAGAAAAACGTTTGGCTTCACCAGCCTCAACAAATGCATTAAAATAGGTATTCTCTCTCCAACTACTGCATTCCACCCCAACAAGTCCTCCTTCTCTCCCGGCATTATACACCATACCCTCCACTTTTTGCAAACCTTTCTCTTTAGAAACATATTTCTTAAAGCTGCGGCAACGGAAATAGTGGTTATGTCGGCTTAGCAACCATTCCGACTGCGCACTATCCAAAGAGACATGCCAGCGTCTGTTCCATTTCGAAAGCAACGAATCCAGAATCACCTCCCCCACATGATTTACATACAGAGAATCCAAAGCTTTCGCAAACTCATTCTCCGGCACATCCAATACCAATCGATTCCACAAATCCCTAATTTTAAAATTCAAGCGCACGGACTTGGTATAATCATTTATCCCTGTATCCGATAGCAATTCCATCAAATTCCTATCGATAAAATAATCATATATCTCTACCATATCGTTAGAAATCACAGACCCGGAAAGCATTATGGAATGCTTATTTACACTCGGCAGTTTTCTCCACATACACCCCATAAAAGGATATTTTTCACTGAACAGACACATACGCGGGATATTCCAAACCGTTTTTCCAGAAGCTCGCGACACGCGTCCCTGTCCTCCTCCCCATCCCCGTCCGTACAACCCTCCACTCCGGAAAGGATGACTGAGGCTACTGCCATGCACTCCGTTATCTGCAAATACAGTCCAATACAAAGAGTATACGGCAGCCTGAAACTCTTCTATCCCGTATAACCCTCGGCAGTATTCATCTGCATAGGCAGAATCGAACAGACGTTCCCGCACAAATACCGCACCGGGTTCCACCATACCACCTGCATATCTCGCCGAAAAATCCGATGGAAGATAAGACACCGGACACTCCAGACAGTGCAAAAAAGGATAGGAAAAAGAATACCAAGAGGTTTTTATATAATTCTCATAATCATTGGTCAATGACCTCCAATAAGCAGAAAAGTCCTTAGCCTGAATATTCTTGAACTTTTTCGCCCATTGCTTTCCCCAAGCAGACAGGCAACAACGCAGACTCAGCCCTCTATCTACCGGAACATCATAACTAGCACCATTTATTCCATAAACCGTCAATGCCTGCAAAGGACGTTCCGATTCAAAAGAAATATCCTCACCATTACGCTTACCCAAGCCGGAAGCGACCACAATGTTCTGACGAGGAGAACTGACAGAAAGACTGAAGCGAGTAAAATCCCAAAGTGTAGAAAAAGGATCCACCGGATTCACCATACTGGAAGAGGTTAAAAGTAAAATGTCATCATCGACAAAAGCTCCTCGCCTTCCAGTCGGAAAAAAATGGTCACCACAAAAACTGTCCTCATAATCCTTTCGGTTCAAAAACAAGTCGCAAATCCGATCATCCAGAACTCCGGCATAATCCATATCCACTACGAGCGAATCTTTGCTTTCCAGACGGCAGTTTATTACACACACCTGCTCATCCCGCCAATAAGGCAATGTAACCTTCCCGCTAGAAACACGCGACAAATGCAGCCCCGGATTTAAGAACAACACCAGACTATCCAACGCTGTCTCTCCGGGATTATAGAGCACCATCCGACTCGAAGCAGTCAAATGTTTGCCAGACTGGCTCAAATGGATGACATGCGTTTTCACCCGGCTGGTTGTCGCATGCCAGTGACGTTCAAAAACAGAAACCCAACACTCTCGTTGATGGGCAGTCCGCCAATAACTATACTCAAGACTACATAGAAAAGACAAACCAATGACAAAAAAACAAAGCCCCCAAACACGGACCAATCGTCTACAAGATTGACTATTAGGCAAACGCCCCAGATGCCACAAACCCAACAACAACAAACCAATTCCTGCAAATAAATAAATCAAACGATGCTGCAAATACCCCCACAGGTTTACATGACCCACCATATCAGAAAACAGATTAGGAACCCCCACTGAAAAATAATCAAATGTTCCATGCAAAATATAAGGCAACCAAAACACACCGAAAACAAACCATACTAAACTGACAAAAAGACCGAACACGCGCGAAAAAACAGCACCAAGACACGCAGCTAAGCCGGACACAAAGAAAAAACAAGGGACATTTAAAGTCAGAATATAAAAGAAATAAAGCGACAATGATAACGGAGCAGCATTGACTGAATTCACTAATAGAATTACCACAAATACCTCCACCACATTCACCAAAAGGAAAAGAAGGAATATTCCCGTCAATGCCCCCCAATAATACACCGTGTTACTAAAGGGACGCACCATCACCCCGTCACGCAATCCCGACCGTATCAGACGTTGCGGAAACTCGGACATAATAACTATCAGGAAAAGCGATTGAACCACGCTAAAAAGATATGCGTTCATCAAGGGCATGGAACAGGGAAGTGCTACCATTTTCCAGGCACTACTGCCTGCTCCATGTATATACATCTGATACGCAACTATTCCCACCAAAGACAAGACTATAAAGAAACGAAACACCCAGCTGCGCATCTGCAATTTCATTTCATTCCGCATTATCAAGAAAAAAGTATGCGTATCCATAGTATTCGATTTTAGATATATAACATCAACTTAAGAAAAACTCATTCGGCTTCAACATAAAACACTCAAGTGAACTGCAAATACCTTCCAAGTCAAAGATTACATCTTGCCACAAATATAAAACTTATTCCCAAAAAAGCAAATCTTCAAAAAAACGAAGGGACTATGTGAAAAAGAGGCTGTATTTTGTCGGGAAAAATGCGAAAGTAGATAATATTTGAACAGAAAAGGAAGATTTTTTTCTTTTATTTGTTCAAAATATTACTGATGTATATCCTGACTTCGTCAATGCGTACCCCAAAACCCATCATTAAACAATGGTGCGATCCGTTGATGACGTTTCATAAGCATTGTTCTTGTTATAGTTTGCTTACTTTGAGGTAAAGTCACCTGTATCGTGACTATAGTCTGTGCAAGCGCCAGCACTTTATCTACACTCATGTTTATATTGGATAGCTTCAGTAGTCTCTCTAGCTCTTTGTAGACTTTAAGTGCCACAAAGCAGATGCACACGTGAGCTTCTATTCTCCTACGGGTAAAATGAAACATCGGCCTTATCTCTATTTTTGATTTTGATATCCGGAAAGCCCTCTCAACATGCCCGAGATTATGGTATGCGGCGTATACCTCGCTAACAGGAATATCCGTGTTTGTAAGATACCCTTTAAGACCGTCCCATTTCTCGTCCGCTTCAAGCTTATCATAATTTATGGAAACCTTTACGTCTCCTTCCATTTTTAAGAATTTGTTGTAACCACGCTTGTTAATGTTGTCTTTCGTAAGTGTTCCTCGGTTATAAGCCTTTTCCAAACGGCGTATTCCCTTTTCTCTGTTATAGGCGTCCTTGCGGGCACGGTCGTCGGTATATCCTACCAAGAGTCGCTGTCCGTTACCTTTGTCGTACTCTATCATTTGACAATTGACCTTCGGCTGTGCAAGAATCCACTCCTGTATTTTCTTGCTTTCATTCTTTATCTTTGCGCCGATAATATATTTGTAGCCATTACTCTCAAGGTCCGCTATATTATTGCCGTTCATAAGCCCGGAGTCGGCTACGACAATAAAATCATCAAGACTGTACTTCCTGACAAATTCAGTCACGACAGGTAACATTGTATGTCCTTCATATTTATTGCCCTCGTATATACAATATGCCAACGGGTAGCCTCCAATACTGACAAGCAGCCCTGGGATTATTTGCGGATTCTTGTGACGGCCTTCCTTGGAAAATCCGGTCTTACGCAAGTCGTCTTCATAATCGGCCTCAAAATAAAGGGTGGTTACATCATAAAAAAGAACGCCAATATGCCCATCTGGTATTTTACTGGTGTGCATAACGCTGATACCCTGGACAATTTCATGCTGATTGTCGCTAAGTTTGTCCAGATAGCGGTATATCTTTGACAAGCTGACATCTTCGTCAAAATGATTCTTCAGATATTCTACTGTGGCTGATTTGCTTACAGGATAAGCAAGACGTGCCTTGACAAGCTGCCGAAAAACAATGTCCTCAATTCGGTTAAAGCCAATATTATCAAATACACGATCGAGTATTAAATCAGCTCCGTTGATAGATATATTAGTGATACATGAAAGCATTTGTTCGGCACTTAGCAGTTCAGTCTCACATTTCTTGCGTTCATCACCGAAAAGGTCCAGACGTGGATGGCGGCGTTCTTCCTCCCTGTCAATCCAGACACGAGCTTTGACCAAAAGTCCATCGATCTCATCTGGACTTTTGGCGATGCCTATAGTTGCAAACTCCTTGTAAAAGCCGGAACTCTTTTCAGCGACAACAATGCTTACGGTACCAGACCGATTCTTTTTACGCTTAATGAACATAGAAAAATACGTTGCGTACCCCATTTTTGGGGTACAAAAAGTATATATAATTATTTATCAAGCAATTACAAAATCGATAATTTTATAGTGACGAAGTCAGGAAAAAATGCTGATGGTAGTATACGGATTCTGTCTAACATACCAATACAAGATGTTTATGCTGCATACCACAACCTTTGGCACGTAGA
>ERZ773192.2960-NODE-2960-length-13433-cov-8.547391_pt1 | contig 13433 bp, 37 predicted proteins | sample MGYA00581010_ERZ773192 | MGnify/ENA primary metagenome ERZ773192 (study PRJEB29015, sample SAMEA2737741) | human gut metagenome | biome: human gut; feature: human-associated habitat; material: faeces | place: China | collected 2012 ...
AGTCCCTCAACAAGTCTATTCTATCACAATTCGTGAGTTAATTCCACACCAAAAATATAAACAGTTCTATTCATGTATAGGTACTGTTTGCAATTCCTAGAGTTGTAAGCAAAAGACTAGAAGTGCGTAGGGTTGCTAGTGGTTTTAATATCCAACGTTTCCACTATACAAAGCAGTCCCAAAAGAACGAATATAAAATGGTTATATGGTTTTACCTAGAAAAAACCTAGTCTGTCAGCTTATTACTTTGCGGACGAACCTACAATATTTTTGTAGGAATAGGGTAGTTCCCTTTAGTGGTATAGGGTTCACGTTCTTAGATTATTTTCTAGGAGTGGTCAACGATAGAACAAGCAACCGACACATAGATAAATAACTTACGCTAACAAATAAAAGCGTACTCTTATAAGGTTCAATTCAAAACTTACTTATAAGAAGAAATACATAAGAGACAGACACAAATACAAAGTGGCAGATAGTAGGGTAGCACCTACTATTCTTGATGTTGGGTAACTCCAACTCACATGACCGTTGTACCTCTGTGTTCTGTATAATTCAAGTTATACATAGTTAGAGGAGCAGATCAGCACTACCAGTCTGCTCTTTTATAGTGTGCATAACACTATGACAACAAATACAATAAAACCATGATAGCACCTATGCGTTAAATAGGAGAATAGGAGATATTATGAAAACATTATCAATCAATTTTTATGCAAAGAACATCACAGAAGAGTCTAAGTCTGAACTTATGACAGCAGTACAGCACGAGTCTTGCAATATGAATATTCAATTACTCGATGATACAATCGCTAAACTTGAGAAGAAGATTGCTAACGAGAACGGCAATTATTCAGCAGAAGAAGTACAAGCTTTCCAGGTACAATTAGATTCTGCAAATGAATCACGGACTAAGTTTGTGGAGACACAGACGGACACATTAGAAGTATACAATAAAGTTATTTCTACTATGTCACAAAAAAATGCTGACCACTTTGGCAACTCTGCTGATGTTATAAGAACTGTACTTCGTGTACTTGGCTCATGGGATAACTCTAAACTTGTAAAGTATGCAATTATTCCTGCTTTTGAATCACCTGAACTTTATGAAGCTTTACAGGCAATTCATATTAACTCCAAAGCAGGGGATGACGGAAATCTTGTAGTAAGCAAAGAGGTAAAAGAAGCCTATAAAAAGGCAAGCGCAGAACTCGAAACAATCATCAAGAAAACTTTCTCTCTGCCTTTTGAAACTCCGTATACAGATAAGACAAGAGTGAAACTGACTGCAGAAGATAAGAAACTCTTGAACGATTGCTATATCAAAGGATTTTCTAACAAGTTTGATGTAGACGATGAAAAGGGAACTGTATCATTTAAAAAGCGTCAGATTAACACGCTTGTAAAGGCAAAAAAGAACCGCAAAACAGGTGAAATTACTTATGATTATAGCGGACTTGCAAGCACTATCAGCAACATTGTAATTAAGCATTATTTCGCATAATACAAAACAAAATGTATAGTACGAAAGGCAGAATTTCGGTTCTGCCTTTTAATAGTGTACATTTTAATAAAAGGAGAGTGAACGCAAATGAAAATGAAAATTAGACGAACACTTGGAAATGAACTTTACCACGGAAAGCAATTTCCGATCAATACAATTGTCTTGCGTAGTGAAAACGGAGTAGAGATTTTCTGCTCTGATTTTAGAATGAGAAAAGGCAAAATTACTGTGCTTATTCATATTCCAGGTAGAAAGAAATTTCTCAAAACTGAAATGCGTAATGAATATACAAAGGTAATGTATGACTATACGCAGCAATTCAAAGACGATTCAAAGCGTTTGAATTATAAGCAAATGATAGCACACGATCGAAAACGGAAATGCGGATCTAGTGGCGTGCGTTTAGGGAAATTCTGTGGTCAAGTAACTGACTATGAATGCACGAAAAATCCATTACATGATTTTAGAAGAGTGTATTGCTAATCACAAGATTTTGTGATAGAATGGAGGCGTATAAAATGGAGGTGAAGTAAATTGATAGTTTATTATAAATTGTCGAATATTTTAAAAGAACGTAATATGCAATGGAAAGACTTATGCGAAGCAGGCATTTCTGTAAACACACCAACAAAATTTTCGCAAAATAAAACTATGAATACGGAAATGATAGATAAAGTTTGTGCATTTCTAAAGGTTCAACCAGGGGATATAATGGAATGGGTAAATGAATCAGACCAAAAGGAAAGAGAAATCCAAGCGAAAATTGATGCTTTACAAAAGCAACTTGCGGATGTAAGAGCAAGTAAATCAAACTAAACAATCATAACCCAAAGCACCCACGTAGGCAAAACTACTAGGTGCTATTTTTATACCCAAAATTAAGGAGGCAAACTATGTCAGAAAAAGCAAAACAAATCCACAATGCCTATTGTGATTATGAAGTCGCAAAGGCAAAATCACCGTCACGGATTTATTCAGTTCGGGCAGAAATTAAAACTAAAAATGGGATCAAAACACATAACATGAGTAAAGCTATGTTGGCAAGACAGTTGGCTTTGCTTTATTAATGGAGGAATCAGCATGAAAATAACATTATTGGAAACAGAAAATGGTGCAAGATATGTACACTTACTAGACGATGCACCAACAAGGAAACTCGAAACGGATGTATTATCCGAACTCTCACGGAAAGAGTTTGAAGAGAAATTCCCGGATAAACCTACTTATATTTTGTCACAGTTTCCACCTGTATTTCTTGAAAACGGAGAAATACTTCTTCAGAATGAATGGAACGGTGAAGCTTATCATACGGAAAATACAAGATATTTCCCGGTATATAATCAGGTTAATGAAGATGATTATGAAATCATCGGATATTACCAGAATTAAAAAACCGTCATTTCTGACAGCTCACGTCCGATCATTCGACCATAAAGAGGGGAGGAGGAATGAGAGACGTTGTTATAATAACATATTGATTTATTAAAGGCAACTTACAATTTGTAGGTTGTCTTTTTTGTGCACAAAAAAAGGAGAATAAGTAAATGAAAAAAGCAAGATATGATGCAATTCGTATTGCAAAAAAATTATGTTACAGCAAAGAGGTCATTGAAAAAATCAAAGTAGCAACAACAGAAAATGAGATCACACGGATTTTGCACACGGCAAGGGAGGCAGAGTAAATGCAAAAAGCAATTATGTTCCGTGCTTACAACGGAGTTGAAATCATAGACACTCGCCCAGAAGCTGAAATTTCATACTCAAATATGAAATATGCAGAGGAACTTGCGTCAAAGAGAAAACAAAAAAGGAACAAAGAACATAAAAGTTTTGCAGAAATATTATCTGCATTGCTTTAGATAAAAGAAAGGAGACAGAATGAAAGGCTATAACACACCAGAAGGTTACAGAGGGTTTGTAAAAGGTAAATATATGCTTTTCGCAAGCGAAAGTGATTATTATGAATATATGTTAGAGAGGGAGGAAGTATGACTGAAAAACAGATAAGGGAAATAAAGCGCAACCTTTGTGTAAATTGCGGTGACAGGATTTGTTGTCACGGAATGGAAAACTGTAAGGATGCAAATGAATATATTGTGAAGGGAAGTGAAACAAAATGAAATATATCACTTACGAAGAACCGCTGAAAGGCAAAATATTCACAGAAAAACAAATGCACGAAATCTATAGAGATTTAGCAGACAAAGCAGAATATCCAGACTTTGAGTGTTGGAAAATAGATATGCTCAAGTCGGGTGTATTTGAAGAAGTTTAGTAACTAAACGGCAAGCGAAAGCAAGCCGTTATTTTTATACAAAAAAATTAGAGTAAAAAGAAAGGTTAAAAAGGTAAAAATTATGTGTAAGAGAACATTTTTATTCCCAGAAGAAGCAGAGAAAGAAGTAGCAGAAATCAGAAAGGCAGCAGGGATTGACGAAAAGACAGAGAAAATATTTATAAAGGAACTTGTAAAGAACGCAAAGGTAAATTCACGGATTGGTGATAAGGTTTTGATTTGTATTGATCCGAAATACATCCATTACCCAGAATGGCAAAGGGAAATCAGAGTACCAAAGGCTTTATCTATTGGAAATAACTATGATAGTGATTTGTGGGGATTGCCTATTTATTGGCATTTCATGGGATTACTTTGGGCTATTGAAGGGCAACATAGAACATACGGAGCAGTAAAATCAGGAAAAGATTTTATTGTAGGACAAGTAATTGAATGCGATTTAAAGAAAGCAATCGCTATATTTACAGATCAAACAAAAGGCAGAACGCAAATTAGACCAAAAGATACATATAAGGCAAAGATAACAAGTGGAGATGAGGATTACATTACACTTAGAGATATTTGTGAAAAATACAATCTGTCGGTCAAAGGAGATAGAAATAAGGCAAACAAAGTTGGAACACTCACATCTATAACAGATGGAATTGAATTAGTTCGTATGAATCCAGAATTGCTCGATCATATTCTTAATATTATTACAAAACTTGAATGGAACGGATATGCAGACAGTTACAACGGAAAAGCGTATACTGCAAAAATTATTCGAGCATTAAAAGCATTATATGCTTATACAGATGGTCGAACAGATGAAATGGAAGAAGCCTTAATTAAGCATTGTAAAGGAACTGAATATTTTGTTGAGAATGTAATGGATAAAACACAGGCACAGATTTTTGATTACTTATCAGAGATTGTTCGTTATGAAATGGAAAGCCCATTTACAAATAAAACTGCAAAGAAAACATTAAAGTCAAAAGCAATGTAACAGAGAATAAACAATTAGAAAGCGAGTGATGAAAAATGAAACATCGGTAACAAAAAATATCAAAAAAGCAAACCAATATATACAACATATAAATACGAAGCAGGGGATAACGGCTACACGGTCACATTATAATAAGGAAAGGATTGGTGTTAATGACATATAGAAGAACAAAACAGTTAAGAGAATTTGAACCAATTTTATATAGAAATGGTTATAGATTCGCACGGTGCAAAGGAAGTCATTTCATTTATATTAACAGGACTTCTCATAAAATAATCACAGTCAACAAGGACTTAAATAGAATGGTAAGAGAAAGACTTATTAAGGAAATGGAGTTTGGAAAATAATATGACAATTGAAGAATATGAGAACACAAAAAATGAATTAATAAATAATCTGGAATCAGAGCTTGAAAGATTAGCAGACGCTGCAAATGTTTCCTATGATAGTGAGGATGACATTGAAAACATCATTGATAAGGCAGAATGTGATTTAGAATTGATTAACTCACAGATATATGATGTTAAAAATGCTTTATCTGAATTACGCAAAATGAGAAATACGAGAATAGAAGAGTAGGGAGGTGTAACAAAAATGAAATGGATTGAGATTTTACGGAAAGACAAATATGCATTACTTCAAAGCGAAAGTGATACGCAGTATGCAGTCGTAAGTGGCTACGATCCAAAACAACCAGAAGATGAACAATGGTCACATGGAACATATTTCATTTATTGGAATGATGTAAGGCGAAAAGCAGATTGTTTGCAAAATGCTTTGGATTACTTTAGAAACGAAACAGAAGAGAACTATGTAACCAAAGGACAGAAATATATTGAAATCTACAGAGATGACTACACGGAAAGCACGTTTAGGGAAATCCTACAGTCATTAGATATAGATGATGAGATGGTTAGTGATTCGTTTGGTTGCTACTGTATTGTGGATGAAGATAGTTTGAAAAAGGAGAAATAATTATGTCACGGAAAGCAGAAGAATATGTAGTGGGGATTTTATTTCCATATGAAAATAGAACAGAAATCAAATATGTAACAAGTATATCAAGTAAATCTAAGGTTGCAAAGTGGGAAGATGGAAAAGAGGCAATGTCTTTTTCAAAAGAATATGCAAAGGATCTTGCATGGGGATTAACATTAAACGGGCATCCTGCAATTGCAATGTTGAAAGAATCCTATTTACTTTTGGAAAATCCTAAAATAGAAAGTGAGTGATTAATATGACAGTTGGAAAATTAAAAGCAATGTTGGAAGAATATAACGAAGATATGGAAATTATATTTCAGCCATCAGGCGGTGCATATGGAGAACGTATTGGACATGTTATTGAGGAAGGCAAGGGAATAGCTCCGTTTAGAGGTAATGACTACAAGGCGTTAATTCTTACTTCTGATGGACAATGTGGTGAAGTTTGTAACGAGGATGATTTAGATTTATAAAAGGAGTGATAGTATGTTAGATAAGCTAACAGATGAACAGAAAGAGAAGATCGCCGATTTGTGTGAACAAATCAATTACATTTTCACGGAAGAAGACAATGGATTCACAGAAGATAATATTGATGAATATTATAGAAGTTCTCTTTATAAGGGAGTTTCGGGTGTCATGTATGAACTTGGAAAATGGTGCTAGAAACAGATATTTCATAAGAAGGAGGATAGAATCATGAAATACAGATTGGGTTGTTATAACACAGACGGAAGTTTAGAGCATCTTCGCACTGTAGATAATAAAGAGAGTGCAAAACTTGCATACAAACATCTGAAAGAGGAATATGGGTGTACAATCTGGGTTCAGAAGATTGAGTTTGTTGACCCAAAAGAGGAGTTTAAAGAAGCATAATAAATGCGTGTTTCATTGTAGGAGGTGTTGATTTGAAAAGACAGAATATTAATAGAAAAAATAATATGATGGAAACAAGAATTGATGGAATTAACGAATTTGCAAAGGAAACAGTAAGTAATCTTCTTAAAAAATATCCAGATATTGATTTTTACGATTTGATGTTTCAATTTGAAATGCAATTCAGGCATGAATACTCGAAGGCTATGTTAAAAGAAACATCAGAGTAAATTCGCATTTCTTTAGAAGATTGGAGGAAAAATGAACAAATACATCGGAAAAATTGAAAGATATTTTGGCGGGCATGGTACTTTTGAAATAGAAGCATCAAACAAAGAAGAAGCCAAAAGAGAAATTCTTAAAAAAGCAAATATATATGATAACTATATTTTAAGCACTTTAAAAATTAAAAAAGTTCAGAAATTTAAGAACTGATGAATCTAAGATTTCTTAGGAAGGAGTGAAGAGAAATGACAAGTATTGAAAAGTCAAAAGAAGATGCACGGAACTTAAATGAACTCACGGATCATTTGATTAAATTACTTGAAACGGATGATAAGCGATTCTCATTTGAATTTTGTGCAGGTGGTACAATGGAAATTTACGACAAAGAAAAAGAAATCGGGTATGCAGTTCATATTGCACCGATTGAATATGATGAGAATGGAAACGCATTGAATTTATAAGGAGTGAATAACAATGGGCGAATTTGAGCATACACCAAGAGAAATGGCGAATAAGTTATTGTTCTTTAATTATTATCTTTCAGATGACCGAGATGAAGTTATAGAAGAATTAGAATCTGTAACGGAAACGTTTACAAAATTACAGAAGTCGAAAGAATTTAATGCACTTATGCATCATTTAGATGTTATGTTTGCTAGTAATGAGTTTGATCGAATGTTTGAAGAGTAAACGCAAGGGTAGTTAGGAGAATAAATACCTAGCTGCCTATTTTATTACAAGAAAGAGAGGAACGAACATGAAACAATTTGATTTACCTGTAGTAAATGATACACGAAAATCATTTTACGGAAAAGCGAAAGTAACAGAGTTAGACAATGGAGACATTGAGCTGACAAGCTACAATACAGTCGTTTGCAGAATACATAATGGAGTTTTTCAGAGATTGTGGAATGGGTATTCAGCAACGACAATGAGACATATCAATGCTTTTATTGGCTTCTATGGAATTGAAGGTGGAGGCAAAGCATGGTGGAACAGTTTAGAGATTGCATAGATTAAGGAGGAAATTATTATGTTTATATTACAAGATAATGAGAGATTATATCTTAGTAGTTGGAATTATAATGCAGCTTTAATAACGTCGGAACTCGCAAACATTGTTAAAGATAATGGTGGACGTGTGAAACCAACAAGGACTGCAATTATTAGTAATCGCACAATTACGGAAATGGAAAATAAATATAGATCAGATATTGAACGGCTTGAAAAACTTGAACCAAATGAAAAAAGGAATGCTTATATAGAAAAACTCAAAAATGCATCATCAGAATTAAATAAAATCAATAATGATCCTGTAGCTGTAACACATTTGGGTGGAATTGTTTTTACTCTGAATAATACATTCTATCATTATTGGGTTGATGACAATCCGTTTTTTGAATTTTACTATGTAAAAACACCTATTGTGAACGGAAAATATTCTAAAGATACATGTTGTGAAGAAGATAAAAAAGAGTGGTTATATGATTGCTTTTTTAAATATGGATGTAGTAAAGAAGATATAAGAGAAGGAGCAAATTTAATCTTTAATATGTTAGTAAAAGCAAATAATTCCATTATCAGAAGAGATAGTAAAAAACAAAGAGTGCCAAACATTTATGATGGTGGGTATCATTATGAAACAGTTTATAACCCTGAAAGAATTTGTAAGATTGATTTTTAGTGAAAGGCAGGTTGATTAGTATGTATAAGAGAAAAACAAAGGATTGCTATGCAATTGAAGGAAATTGTGGTTATGGATGGTATATTGAATGTAATTGTGAAGACTATGCAGATGCAAAAGCACAGTTAAAAACATATGAAGAAAATGTAAACTATCCTGTACGAATTAAGATGTGGAGAGAAAGGATTGGTGATTGATATGTTGAAAATTGAAATTGAAACAGGCAATGCAGCATTTTGTGATCCATTTACAGGTGAAGCAAGTGAATTTGATGAAGCTATTGAATGTAAAAGACTTCTTGAAGATATTTGCAGAAAACTTGAAGATGGTGTAACAAGCGGAAACATCTTTGACATAAACGGAAATAAAGTTGGTCAATGGAGCAGATAGGAGTGTGATTATATGGCATATTACAGTAGCCCAAGAAAGTATGAAAACGCAACTGGTAAAAGATTTACAAGCAACTGCCCATGCATACATAAAACAGGAAGTGTTAAAGGCATGATTAAATTAGGCTTTTGGGATAAAGATAGTGATAAGGTAAGACATGGAAATTGGATTTATCAGCAACCATAACCAAATGAAAGAGTTAAGTTGATGGAAGAGAAATTCTTTCAGACACACATGTAAAGGAGTGATACTATGGCACAGCAAATATATTATTTACATAGCTGTAATGAATGGAAAGAGTATTCCAGCATGAGACTTTTATTCATTGGCACATCTCAACAGAAGTTAAAGATGAAAATCTCGAAAGAGATTGGAGAAGGCAATATGGAATATAAACCTATTACTTCAAGATATGACTATATTGATGGAAAATTTAAGCTAGTTGACAAAGAAAATACTCCAAAAGAACAGGCAAAACTATTCAGGCAGGATTGGGAAACAGAAACAATGGACAATATTAAGTCTGAATTAAAATATGGAGATTTTGCTTATACATATAATAATGAAGAAATGTAATCAAAGGAAATTGTAATTTCAACTACTACAAAGGCAAGTAAAATCTAATGGAAAGTAACGTGCTTTTGTAGTATAATATGAAAAACAGATTAAAATTTGAAAAGGATGTGGTAATATGTATTATTTAGCAGCTTGTGATAATGACGGTAGATGCTTTGGATATTTACGAACAGATAATACAATTTCTAAAGATCCAGATAATGAAATTGATAAACTTATATGTTTCAAAAAGAAATCCGAAGCGAATGAAAAGGTAATGCAAATTAACTTAGGTCATTTATTATTACCAAACGGATCACCTTTTAGAGTAACAGCTATTAAAGGATAGAAACAGAAGGTAATTAAAGCAGATATCAAAATGGTATCTGCTTTTTTAGTACAACAAACAGAGAATAAATAAAGGCAGATGCAAACAAATGTGTCTGTCTTATTTATTGGAAAGGAGAGCAAAATGAGAGATTTAAAAGATAAAAATATTATTAGTGAGTATCTTATGTATGTTGATAAGAATTGTAACAAGTTAAGAGGTAATGCATATTTTTACGAAGCCTCAGAAAGTTTACGGATTCATATTGATGATGAGTTGTTTCTGATTGTTAATGATTGGGACTTTATAAGAGAACTTAATGAGTGGCTTAATGATAATTATGCAAAAGAATTGTGTGACGAGACAAGATATGAATTACCAGAAGATATTTGTGATAGAGAATATTTTACAACATGGCTTGATTATCTTACAGATGGAATGTGGGGATTTTCAGATGAATATTCAGTTTGTGAGCATTGTAATAAGGCATTTAGAACTTCGCCTGATAGTTATTCATGGGTTGCAAACTACTGGGTTGGTGATGGATTCATCTTATGCGAAGATTGTGTAAGGGAAGATTATTCAGAAGAGTATCTTGAGTCATTAGAGAACAATCCAAACACTGCGAATACAATTCTTTCAGATGATGAAATTGAAAAAGCAGGATATAAGAAAGTAGTAGCTGATTGTGAGTCTGGTTGGTATGGAAGATGTGACAATCCGGAAAAGATGTTAGAACAAGAAAAGCAAAATAATAAAGATGGAAGATATTTATTCAGCATTTCTGGAACAGGACAATTTCATACAGACTTTGATATGTGGGAAAAGATAGCATAGAAAGTGAGGTTGATTGATATGGTAGAAATCAAAATAGATAACACAGGCGATGGAACATGGTGGCTGTACAATAGCAATCAAGGTTGGAAAGATTATTGCGGTTGTGAAAATTTTGATGAACAGGTTGTTCTTACAGGTAACAGAGATTTTACAGGATGTACGGAGGCAGAATGGTATCAGAAAACAAAAGAAATCTTGGATGATATTGATTGTTATGACGAATACCCAACGGATGTATCTGATGAAGTGAATGCAAAATTAAAAGAAATGTATGATAAATGCAGATGTACAGAAGATATTCTGGTTGATGTAATCAAACTTCTTTATCCAGAAGATACTTTTACAACTGGAACAATCAGAGGATACAGTCAGGGGGATTGGCAAGATTACATTGTTAAGGGAGATGTGGATACAGATTTACTTGAAGCAATGTATTTTGGAAAAATTTCTGATATTACTGTAACAACGGATGAAGAAGAATTTGGAGACGTAATTACTCATGATGAATTGTGGAGAGCAGAAAGAGAAGAGGGATTAAAGGAATTTTTTAGAAAACATTATGAACTTGATAAGAATGAAGAAATTCATATCTTACAGGCAAACGGATATAAACAAGTAGCTGATTGGAAAGAAGTCGGATAAATACAATGAAAGAACCGCTTCATTGTATTAAGAAAGGAAGGTAAGAATTATGAGTATTTTAGCTGATGGCATTTTTATGAATCCAAGATATGATCAGTATGAAGATTATAGTGAAACACAAAGCTACTATGATTTAAGAACAGGTATTATCTATGTGGTAATGGAAGAATATGGAATGAGTGGTAACAATATTATTCAGGAAATCACACCAGATTCCGCTGAATATAAGGCAAATTATGCAAGATATAAGAAAGCGAAAGGTATTAAGGAAAAATATAGAGTAACTTATACTGCACAAGTCGATAAAACGATTGAAGCAACTTCTTTAGAAGAGGCAAAGAAAATAGCGAAGAATGGAACTGGTGAATATGAAAATCAAGCTTTTGAAAGTATTTATTTATCAGAAGTCGCTTTTATAACAGATAAAGACGGAAACGAATTATAAAGGAGAGTGATTAAGATGCAGAATAAGAAATATACATGGGATGATTTGTATAAGAGAGCTGACGGTGCAGCATGTGGTGAGGATACACTGAAGGCAAAAGATACGGCACGGGAACAAGTTAGGCAATTTGCTATAGCGTTTAGACTTGATGATCCTGAAAAAGAGGAGTGCCCGGAAGATGTAGTAGATGACTATTGTAATGCATATAATATTTGCTTTGATGAAAACGGAAATATTATAGAAACAACAAATTATGAGAATAATTACATGGTATGTTATGACAATAAAATTGGTGGGACAATCAGTGTTATCTATGGAGTATATGCAAAACAAGAAGGTGTTACTTTTATTATGAAAGATGTGTGTACGAAAGATGTAACCGAAATGTTCGGTGAGAAACTTTTAAGTTCAGAAGTTATTGGATTCTATTATGGACAACCAAATATAAATGAAATTAAAGAGTTTGCTGGAAAATTAAAAGCAGAGTTTAATTAAACGAAAGGTTGTGATTGATATGGTAGATCAGTGGACAGGTAAATGGACAGAAGAAAAAGATTATAGTACATATCCAAAAGAGAAATGGTGCGACTATGATTACATGGCAGTGTGGATTCGGAAACAGAAATATGGAATCAAAACAGATATGGAGAATCTTATCACAAATATATTTGCTTATTATGAATCAGAAATCGAAAATCATGTAAGTGAATTTGATACTAAAAATGGAAACTTTGACGGAACTTATGCAGAAGCTGCACAAGCTTTTGTAGAAGCGTCTGGTGGACTAAGTGAGTTTGATTATTATTGTTAGAAAGGATGGTTAATGATTATGGCAAAATATTTAGTAACATACTACGAGTGTTATAGTAGAGGATATGAAGTTGAGGCAAACAGTAAAGAAGAGGCTGAAGAAATTGTCAAAAATGATATATACGATGGTGTAAGAGAAGCACCTGATAATTGTTATGACAGTGGATGTAAAACGGAAGAATTAGAAAGTGATGAGGTTGAGTGATATGGATAAAGAAAAAGCATTAGCGAAATTACGGGAAGCAAAACAAGAAGCATTAGTTAATTCAACTGTAATCAAAGTTGGGAGATTAGAACTTAATGAAGCAATGAAGGCGTTGAGAACGGTAATTGCTTTACAAAATGTTTTGAAAGATGAGTGATGAAATAGCAATTTCAAATGGAAAGGATGGTTGATTTTATGAAAATTAGAACATGGATAAAGTATGAAGAGAGTTATTTACCACCAAGATGTAGAAAATTAAGATATAAAGAATGCGAAGATTATATTAACGCTAATCTTACAGAAACCTCCATGGATAATGTAAAACTGGCTTTTGAAGATAATTCATACTCAGGAAAGGGAAAAATTTATTATTTCAAAAACAAATTATGGAGTAGGGTTGAGAAGCGTTATCTTATAGCAGGAGATACAGAAAAATACAAGGATGCATTAGAAATATTGAAATACTTGAATGAGCATTGTTCTTGGTACTTTCCTAGATTATGGAGAGACGGAGAGCATCCTGATAGAAAATATATGCTTAGTGTTGTTAGAAAAGAAATGAAAAAATATCTTTTGATTGATGGGGTTTTGTATGAACAGACTGCCGAACCTAGATATGTGATAAATACATTTGGATTAGGTCATAATCATGGTGGAACAGGAATGTT
>ERZ773192.2962-NODE-2962-length-13407-cov-3.151213_pt1 | contig 13407 bp, 13 predicted proteins | sample MGYA00581010_ERZ773192 | MGnify/ENA primary metagenome ERZ773192 (study PRJEB29015, sample SAMEA2737741) | human gut metagenome | biome: human gut; feature: human-associated habitat; material: faeces | place: China | collected 2012 ...
TTTTGTTTGATTTTTGTTTTCAATTTTGTCTTTTGTTCCAATTAATTTCTGTTCTAATTCTTGCTTTTGTTCATTTAATTTTGTTCTTTCTAAACTTAATTTTTGTGATACTCTAACGTAGTCTTCTTCTTGTAAAATACCTCTTAATTTATCCATATACATCTTGTCTAAATTGTTATTTATATCTAATATTGCTTTATCAATTTGTTCTATTTTTTTCCTATATCCTTCTCGAATATCTGATGTTTTATTTTGATATTTTTCATAAATTGAATAAAAAATTTCTTTGTCAGCATATATTTGACATATCTTTTTTACAACATAAATAATATTTTTTTCAAATTTCTCGTAGTTCATATTTAATGAATAACATCCACGTTCTTTTGCATCACTACAAGTTATATATGGATGTGATTTTGCATTTCTTTTAGAGTTCTTCTTTAGAACTATTTGCAACTTTCTTTTGCAATGATAACAGTAAAGTAATCCTCTTAATAAATAATCATATTTAAGTTTAGTATTTGTTCCTCTTTTTTCAATAATACATTGAACTTTTTCAAATATATCTTTAGCAATGATAGCTTCATGGGTATTTTCAACTCTTATATGTTCTTCTTTATCAACAGTTCTAAATTTCTTGACTTTATATGATATTATAGACCTTTTATTTTGAACGGTATTGCCTATATAGACTTCATTTTTTAGCATATTGCATAAGGTTACTTCATTTCAATTATAGCTAGTTTTGTTTTCATGCGACTTCGCTTGCATATAGCCGTGGACACGAAATCGAAGATTTCGACCACGTATTATCTTGCACTAGTCCTGTTTTCCTATAACCTGTTGGAGATAGAAATTTATTTGAGTTTAGATAATTTACAATTTCTACACTACCATGTCCATTTGAATACATATCAAAAATCTTTTCTACAATATCCCTTACCTGCTCATCTACAATCAATTTATTTTTTATTGTAGGATGCTTTTTGTAACCATAAGCTGAAATACTACACATATATTCTCCTTGCTTTTGCTTTTCCTTCAAAACACTTCTAATTTTCTTGGAAATATCTTTAGCATACATATCATTCATTATTGCTTTAAAAGGCGTTATATCGTTATTTGTGCTATCTATATATGTATCTATTCCATCTGTTATTGCAACATATCTAATATTATTTTTAGGAAAATAGTCTTCCAAATAAAAACCAGTTTTAATGTAATCCCTACCAAGTCTTGATAAGTCTTTAACTAGAACGCAATTAATATTTCCTTTTCTCATATCTTCTAGTAATCTTTGAAATCCAGGTCTATCAAAATCTGTTCCTGTATAGCCATCATCCACATAAGTATCATAAACAATCAAATCATCATGTTCTTCAATAAATCCATTTAATAATGCCTTTTGGCTTGTTATACTGTTGCTTTCTTGCTTGTCTTCCCCATTGTCGCTATCTTCTTGTGAAAGTCTTATATATACTGCCACTGACCATATTTTTGTTCCTTTTGTATTTGAACTTTCTGAAGAATATTTTGATTTTCTTCCAGCCATTATTATTTTTCCCTCCCTTCTCTTATAGTGTAACGTGCCCAGTATAATATGTCAGCCCATTTTGTTTTTTTGTCTTAAAACATTTATCATGCATTCATTAATTTTTTTATTATTTTCAGAATATTTAAATTCAACAGTCATGTTTCCAACTTGCAATTGATATAAATCTTTATTATTAACTAGACATTCAGAGCTTTGTTTCATATTTCAATTACCTCTTTATTTTTTGATATTTAATTTTATTATGTTGGAAAAAATTTTATTACTTTTTCCTTCCTACTAGGTAAATGCCACTTAAAACTCAAAAATCGGTAATTTCTAAAAAATTTTATTAATTTTTTATGAAAATTTGCAAAAAAATAACTAGAAAATAGTTTTCACTAAGTTCTAGTTATTTATAAAATTTTATTCAACTATAATATTTGATTTTATAGCATTAGATGCATTAAACTTTTTTATGTTTTCTATTTTTTGTGACAACAATTGAATTTCTGTATCAATATTATTTAATCTTTCTATTTCTTTTACTAAATATCTCTTATTCCTGTCTATCTTTTCTATAATAGATTTATCTCCTGTTTTTAAAATTATATCATATAGATTTATTTAACACAACATATTTTGACAGGTTTACATCATCTTTTGATAACATTTCATAAAATTGTTCTGCAATTTTATCTTGATTGTATTTTAGTCTTTTGAAAGCATTGGCAACAGAACTTCTATTATAGTAATATTCATTTTCAAAATGATTTTTTAAAACTTTTTTATACAAATTATTTTTTTGTTTCTTTTTTTCTTTTTTATAATGCAATAAAACTGCTTCATTAACCAAATCGTTCATTGTTATAATTTCTTTTGATTTTGTCTTAATTCTATATATATAAAGCGAGTGATTAACAATAGCATTTAATACATAATTATCATACTTTTCTAATTTATTTTGTACTAACTTACTATCAATCGCTTTTTCAAATCCAACATTAGATATTTTGTTTTCTTTATCTACTTTCAAAAATATATTATTTATTTCTTCAATGCTTTTATTTATATCTTTTGTTGAAGAAAATATATTTTTATCTTTCAATATTTCTTCTTTAATTTCTTTAACCACGCAAACCTGAGGAACCAAAGGGTTGCCTTCGCAGTTTCTAATTTCTTTACCAACTAAATTTTTAGGTAATGAATTATATTTAATATATTTTGAATTACTACGAACTTCATCTAATAGTTTTCCTAATCTTAATATTTTATATTCTAAATCCAAACTATTAAAATTTTTAAGTGAGAAACTTTTATCTTTGTAATTAAAATATTTTTTGTATTCTTCTAAACTGTTATTTAATTCAATTATAGCAGGTTTAAAAAGTTTTTCTCTTTCTATTGCTAAAACTGATTGTCTTTTCATAAAGTTAATTTCAGTATCATTTAAGTTTAATCTTTGCTTATATACTAATTTATTTGTAGTAGATAAATAAGATGGTCTTTTTTCTATGAATCCTATATGAAAGTGATAATTGTTTCTATCAAGTTTAGAGTGTAAAGCAACAACCCAAACCGTAAAGTACCTTTGTGTAGTATATAAAATCAAATAAAAGAAAGGATAGCAGGAAATAAAATAAAATGAGCGATTTAAACAATATTGTTAGTGAATTTATTTACATACCTGAATTGATGGGAAAAGAAATAAGTAAACTTATCAAAAACAAACAAAAAATCAATGAATACTATAACAATGGCTATAAAATTGAAATAAACAATGATGATGCACATTTAATAATTAAATACAAAAAGAAAAAATATGATGTTTTTATTGTTAAAGATGATGATAACTATTACTGGCTACTTAAACCATATAACCAATCATATTATAAAACTTATGTTGATTTTGATAACTCTAATATTGATATAGTGTTTTTTGCTATCAGAGAAAACGAAGATTTATATTCGTAGAGAAAGGAGGAAAATGTTGTCTGCCGTTAAAAATGCTGAAAAAGATAAAAAGGAAATGACTGATTGTTTTGCTTATGTTAGTAAAAATTATTGTAATGCACTATCAGTAAAAAATTGTAGTCAATGCAGTTTTTACAAATCAAAACAAGAAGTTCCTAATTACCAAAAATATTTATTGACTAGTAAAAAAGGAGAAAATGAAAAAAATGAGAAATAATATTGAATTAATACTATGGTCTATCCTTACAGGACTATTACTATGCAACTCATTTGAGATAGCAACAAATATTTGTGATAAGATGGAAATACCTTATGATCTATGTATAAGTGTCGCAAGTATAGGCTTTAGAGCAGAACTAACTATTGTATTGTGTATTGCTATGCTAGTTGTATTTTATAAAAGCACACATTATATTGCTAATTTATTAGGAAGATTGATTTATTGTTAAATTGTTAAATAGTCGCTAGTACAGGACTATTTTTATTTTGTCTAAAAAATATAATTAAAATTAAATAAGTATAAATAAACATAAATAAAAAAAGAGAATTTAATAAAAAATTCCCTAAAATTTCCCTGAAAAAATTTTAAAAAAAGAATTTGCAACTTTGCAAACCCTTATAAAATCTAGTAAAAATTGATTTTTAAATTTATAAATTAAGTCAGTGGCTAATTAGGTATGAACCGCATGCTCTAGCCAGCTGAGCTATCTCGCCATCAACACTAGAAATAATAACATATTTAATGAGTTTAGACAATAGTTTTTTTATTTTTTCTAAAAGAAAAAGATTTATAACAAATCTTTTATGTAATTATATAACTCATTTTGTATTTCTTCTATTGTTTTTATTCTTTTGTTGTCAGTACATTCTATAGTGTAGAAATTATATTTTTTTGCTATTTCTTTGTATGCATTTTCTGCATTTAATAGATGTTCTTTATCTTCTTCATTTTGATCTAATTTTTCTATTCTTCCTGCTTTAAGTTTATTTATTGCATTATATGGCATATGTAAAAAAACTTTTATATCTGCTTTAGGAAGTTCTAATAAATCAAATTCTAGTTTAGAAAGCCAATTATACATCTCATCTCTTTCTTCTTTTGTTTTCCATTTTCCTCCTTGATGAGCCATATTAGAATATACATATCTATCTAGTATTACATTATAACCATCATTTAATTTATCTATAATTTTATTTATATTATATTTTCTATCTGCTGCAAAATATAAGGAAGAAACTTTTGAATCAACATTAGGGGCCTTTTCTTTGAACCAACCATCGCATATATAACTTTTACCTAAATATGGTCCACCTACTATTTTACCTGTTGGCGATTCATAATTCGGAAAACAAAAATAGCATACTTTTTTGTTGTTTTTTTCTAAATTTTCTATTAGTTTTTTTGATTGTGTTTCTTTTCCTGAACAATCAGTTCCTTCAATTACTATTAATTTACCTTTCATAATTCCTCCAAAACATTTTTTGTATTGCTTGTTCATATATTTTATATGCAATATCATATCCATCATCAATAAAGTTGCATGCTTTATTAATAGTAACTCCACTATTTGCTTCCATTACTAATATGGAACTATCATATAATTCTACTATATCTATACTACTAAATCTTATTCCTGTTGTTTTTGTAACTTTTTTAGCCAATTCTGTTATTTCTTTTTTTATATCTTCTTTTATATCTAAAAATATTTTTGAACCTTGTGAAAGGTTAAATCTAAAATCATAATTTATTTCTTCTCCTTTAGAAGGAATATAATTTTCATTTTTAATTGCTTTATTATTGTAATAACTATAATTAAATTTTATTAATAATTCTTTTAAAGTTGAAAACCCATCTCCTATTACTTTAGGATTTATTTTTCCATATATAAGTTTTATTTCATCATCTAAAATAATAACTCTGTATTCATTTTTTATTTTATAAAATGGACACATACTAATAGAAAAATTATTTATAAAGAGATTATCTAACGTTTCATAAAGAGATTTTTCATCAGTAATGTGAAAAACTTCATTTCCACATGCACCACAATTTGATTTTAAAACAATATTACAATTATTTTTATAGAAGTAATTTAAAGCAACTTCATAACTATTACAATCCTTTGCATATTCATTTTTGTTATCATTTTTATACAATATTTTATGTTCTATGATATCAATATTTTCATCTTTCATTACTTCATAAAACGCATACTTATCATCCATTATATTACCAAGTGCATGACCATTTAAATCAAACTTATTACCAGTTATATACCTTGTCATATCATCTTTTTCTAATTTAATAACCCAATTTTTAGATAAGAATGTGCATTTAATATTATTTTTATCGCATATTTCTTTTATCATTTTATTAAATTCCATAAAGCCCCCTAAAATTTTACAATTTAAAATCTTTTACCACAAACATAGCATACTTTGCTATTTGCATTATTAATTGTACCACAATTTTTACAAACCTTATTAGATGGTTTATATACTACATTTCTACTTTTATTTAATGTATTATTTTTAGGTCTAAATATAATTACTAGTATCAAAATAAATATTATTAAAAATTCTGTAAATAAAATATATTCTTTATATGTTAATGACTCAATTAATGATTTTTTTATTGTTATAATATACTCTCTTGTTTTATTATCTTCATCGACCACTTTTATTGTTACTTTTGAATTATTTTTTAAATTTTTATTACCAGTAATACTTACAGTTGCAGTACTATTATTAGGTGTTGCTAATATGTCTAATGAGCTTTCATTATTAATTTTTATTTCATAGTTTTGTTTCTTTTTGGAAAAGTTTATATCATAACCTGAAATTTTTAAATCCTTTAAATAATTTTTTTCTGATTCATACTCTTCTTTATTAACTATTAATTCATAATTCTTAGTACTACCATTTTCAGCTGTAACTGTTATAGTTATTTTGTTTTCTCCTTCTTTTAATTTAGTATCAGATACAACAGCTTTTGATGTATATGATTCAGTTACTGGTTTAATATCAATTTTATCTACATCCGATGATACAGTTAATGTATATATAAATACATCTCTCGAAAAATTTATTTTCCCTACAGATAAAATCAAATCTGATAAATATGTATTAGCATTATTCCCATCACTTCTAACTACACCTATTGTATATGTATTAATTGTACCATCTTCCGCTTTTACTTTTATTAAAACATCATTATAACCAATATTTAAGTTGACTGTTCTAGGGCCATAACCACTAACAAAACTTGCTTTATTATTCGCTAAAGTTGCTTTTATAACAATAGATGTAGTTTCCTTTGAAACAATAGTTGTATATTTCTTTAATTCACTTTTAAATTCTATATTACCTGGTGTTAAAGTTAAAGAAGATAAATTGGCGTTATTACTCTTTTTTAAAGGGTTAGTTTCTAAAACAGATACTAAATATTTTTCTTTTATTTCATTATTTGATATTTTGGCTGTCATTATAATATAAGTTGAACCACTTGATAATCCAGTTACAACTCCATCTTTAACACTTACTTTTTTAGGATTAACTATTTCATATTTTATATCTGTTAAGTTTAAATTAGGAGGTAAAGTTATTTTGCTTTTTAATTTTGAATTTTCTCCTACTTTTATATTAGAACTTCCACCTAAAAATGTATTTCCAGATAGGTTAATTGTTTTTAATCCAAGCATTTTATTCAATCCAGTTAAATCCTCAATATTACCACTATATTTTGAGCAATCTAAATTTTCAATTTCATTTAATTCCTCTGCTAATATAGAATATGAATAATCTTTACTTTCATTTTTTAACAAATTATACGAATCAATAATGCACTTATATAAATTATCATCTAAAAAAGAATCATTTGCAGGACTAGCATAAACATCTATAGCGCATAATAAACAAAGTGCAAAAATACATCTAAACAACTTTTTCATAACTCCTCCTATTCTAATAAAAGAATACCACAAAACATCACATTTTTCAATAAAATAAAAAGATATATTTCTATATCTTTATATAAATATTGGTTCTGTTTCTTTTAGTGTTTCTCCAAAATAAATTTCTTCGTCTAGGGTTATTATTTCGTGTTTTTTTAATGTTTCTTTTACATTTATTAGTCGTTGATTTTTTGAACCTCTAAACAGTAAATTAAGATCTCTTTGTTTTAAAATAAACTTTCCATCTACGAGTACATCTATATTACTTAAAAACTCTTTATATATTTCTTTTTTTTCTGACATTTTTATTAATTCTTCAAATGTAAAACCGGTATATACCCATATATCTAATCCTTGTTTTTTTGCGAATTTAGCAATTTCATTACAGCTTTCAGGTTGAAACATTGGATCTCCTCCACTAAAGGTAATACCTGTATGATATTCTAATTTGCTAATTTCATCACAAACTATATCAATTGGTATTAGACCACCACCATTAAAGTCATGTGTAGTTGGATTTTGGCAACCAGGGCAGTTATGTGAACATCCTTGGGTCCATATAACTGCTCTTAGACCAGGGCCATCAACTATGCTATCTGTTTGTAAATCAGCTGCTAATCTTATGTTCATTATTTTATACCTGTATGGGTAACTCTATCAGAAACTTCAGATTTTTTAGCATTATTAAATCTATCTAATGTTCCTACTAAATATCCAGTAATTCTTCTTATTCTTTCAAAAGAAACACCTTCGCCTACTTTTTTAACTTTTTTTGTCTCCTTATCCATATTAAACTCCTTTCTAACATCCACAATTTAAATTATTTATTTTTTCCATTTCAACGCCTTCACCTTCATGTCTTCCACATCTTGGACATACATCTTTTATAACTCCAACGTATCCACATACAGGATCTCTATCTACTGGGTGATTTATTGCACCATATCCTATATCTGAATCATGCATAATTCTAACTACACTTTCAAATGCCTCTACATTATTAACTGTATCTCCGTCAAGTTCAATATATGAAATGTGTCCTGCATTTGTGTATTTGTGATATACACCTTCAACTTCTAGTTTATGTTTAACTGTTGTTTTGTAATAAACAGGTACATGAAATGAATTAGTATAGTAATCTCTATCAGTTACACCTTTTATTTTACCATATATAGATCTATCCATTGCAACAAATCTACCACTAAGTCCTTCTGCTGGTGTTGCTAGTAATGTAAAATTCAAGTTATATTCTTTTGTATATTCATCACATTTATCTCGCATATGTTTTATTATTTCTTCACCTAATTTTTGTGCTTTTTCACTTTCTCCATGGTGTTCACCTATAAGCGCTTTTAATGTTTCTGCAAGTCCTATAAAACCAATAGATAATGTTCCGTGTTTTAAAACTGTTCTTAGTTTGCTATTGTTTTCTAATTTTTCACTGTTTATCCAAACGCCAGCACCAAGCAAGAATTTAAAGTTTGCTCTTGATTTAGAACATTGACATTCAAATCTTTGTAGTAGTTGTCCTTTTACTAAATCCATTAAGTTATCTAATTCTTCATAGAAACCTTTCATATCTGCTTTTTCTTCACCTAGTGCTATACCATGTTTAATTCCTAATCTAGGTAAATTAATTGATGTGAAACTTAAATTTCCTCTTCCTGGTGTTATTGATGGACCACATACATTTGCAAGTACTCTTGTTCTACAACCCATATAACCAACTTCTGTATCATAATCTCCTTCTTTTAAGAATGGTTTATTAAATGTTGAATCAAGGAACGAAAAGTTTGGAAATAATCTTTTTGCAGATACTTTACATGCTAATCTAAATAAATCATAGTTTGGATCTTCTTCAAAATAATTAACTCCTTCTTTTACTTTAAATATAGATATAGGAAATATTGGTGTTTCACCATGTCCTAATCCTGCATCTACTGCTAAAAGATAATTTTTTATAACCATTCTTCCTTCTTTTGATGTATCTGTTCCAAAGTTTACTGAACTAAATGGAACTTGTGCTCCTGCTCTTGAATGCATTGTATTTAGATTATGGATAAATGCTTCCATTGCTTGGTATGTATATCTATCTACTTTTTGTAATGCCTTTTTGTATGCATTATGTAAAATTTCTTTTAATTTTTCACTTTTATATAATATATCTTTAAATAATCCAAAATCAAATTCTATTGATTCAAGTTTATCTATTATTTCAATAATTTTATTAAAGTTTATTAATTCAATAAAACCCTCAAATTCAAGCAAATCATATAACGTTTGTTTAAATTCTTTTTTAAATGATTTTAATACTCCTGGTGCTAGATAATAGTCAAATGCAGGTATACTTTGTCCACCATGTTGTTCATTTTGATTTGATTGTATTGCAATTGCAGCAAGTGCAGCATAACTCATAATACTATTAGGTGTTCTTAGATAACCATGCCCCGTAGAAAATCCATTTTTAAATAATTTATTTAAATCTATTTGTGTGCATGTTGTTGTTCCCATTGCCCAGAAATCAAGATCGTGAATATGTATATATCCCTCATCATGTGCTCTTGCATATTTTGCATCCATTAAATATGCTTTAGCAAATTCTCTTGATACAGTTGATCCAAAATGAAGCATTGTACCCATTGGTCCATCTCCATCAACATTAGCATTTTCTCTTTTTGCATTTTCTTCATTTGCAGATTTAAGTCCCAATGATTCAATTGCTTTTACAAATTTGTGTTGTTGTTTTACTACAAATGCCTCTCTTGATGCTGCTCTTCTTTCTCTATAACTTTTAAATGATTCGTACACTTCATCATACTTTAAAATTTTTAATTCTTTTTCTATTATATCTTGTATGTCTTCTACTCCGATTGTTTTTCTATCTTTATAATTTTTTCTTATTTCACTTAGTACTTTTTCTTTTACTTTGTTTACAAGTTTCTCATCATATTCTTCATATACACTATCAAAACCCTTCTTTACAGCAAGAGCAATTTTTGTATCATTAAAATTAACTCTTTGGCCACTTCTTTTAACTACAACTAATTCTTCTAAAAGATCTTTTTCCATATTTACTTCCTCCATACTATTTTCAAATAAATCATACTACATATATATAATATTGTAAATGTTTTTTTATCATCTTTTTTAAATTTTACATTTGTATTGTATTTTACTTTTTTGTTTTTTTAAACAAAAAAACATTTATGCCTTTAGGTTACTTTCATAAATGTTATTTATTATTTCAAAATCAATTATTTCAAAAAAATTATCTATGTATTCTTTTTTGTTTACATTATATTTTAAATAATATGCATGTTCCCACAAATCAAGTGCAATTATTGGGATATACCCATAACTATATGGTGTATCTTGATTAGATGTGTTTATTATATTTAAGTCATTATTATTATCAAGTATTAAAAATGTATATCCACTTCCTTTTAATTTCATACTTGTATTTATAAAAATATCTTTAAAATTTTTGTATGAACCATATTTTTTGTCTATCGCTTCTTTTAATTTGCCTATGGGTATATTTTTTTTATTTGGGCTTATATTATTAAAATATGCTCTATGATTAAGTGCACCTCCTAAGTTATATAATATATCATCCCTATCTTGTAGAGGAAATATTTCTAAATTATTAACTAAATATTCCAGTTGATATTTATAATTATAGTTATTCTTAATTAATAATTTATTTAGATTATCAAAATATCTCTTTTCAAGTATTCTATGATACTTAATTGTATTAGGATCTAGATACGGTTCTAAATCGTTTATATTATAATTTAATTTTTCCATTTCATACATTTTTATCACAATTTATTATATGTAAAATGCATATTTTTATGATTGAATATTTAAATAAAAAAGATTATAATTTATGTATTAGGTGGTACGTGATGAAGGTAAAAAGAATTAGAAAAGAAATTTTTATTGCACTTTTACTTGTAATAGTATTTCTATTTACTTATATAACAACAAAAAAAGATATTTTTGTTAAGTTAAATGGTAAAGATGTTACTATAAATATTAATGATCAGTATGTTGATAATGGCATTGATGCAGAATATTGTTTTAAGTTTATAAAGTACAAATGTATAAAAATTAAAAATATTGATATTAAAAGCAATGTTAATACTAGTAAAAAAGGAATATATGAAGTTACCTATACTGCGTATTATAAGGGCAAAATAAAAACGATTAAAAGAAAAGTAACGGTAAAAGATACGGAAGCACCTAAAATTATATTAAATGAAGATACTAATATGTATAAATGTCCTAGTAAAGAATTTGTTGAACCGGGCTTTAATGTAATTGATAATTATGATCAAAATTTAAATGACAAAGTAATTATTGAAAAAGAAAAATATGGCATAAAATATAGTGTAGTTGATAGTAGTGGTAATAAAAGTGAAGTGTTTAGAAAATTTAAATATAGTGATAATTCAAAACCAAGAATAATACTTAATGGATATAAATTTGTATTTTTAAAGCTAAATAATGAATTCGTTGATGATGGATATACTGCATTTGATAGTTGTGGTGTTGATATAACGGATAAAGTAAAAGTTAAAAGTAATGTTAATATAAATAAAGAAGGGATATATGAAATATCATACTATGTAATAGATGATTATGGATTTGAAACTAAGGCAATAAGAAAAGTTAAGGTAAATATGGGTATAAAAAGTAATAATGGTAAAGTTATCTATTTAACTTTTGATGATGGTCCCTCTATTTATACAGAAAAGCTTTTAAATATATTAGATGATTACGGCGTAAAAGTAACATTTTTTGTAACTACTCAATTCTCTAATTATAGTTACTTAATTAAAAAAGAATATGAAAATGGACATTCTATAGGACTTCATACTGCTAGTCATAATTTTAAATATATTTATAGTAGTGTTGATGCATATTTTAATGATATAAATAAGGTAAGCGATATGGTATTTAAAGAAACAAATACTTACTCTAAATTAGTAAGATTTGCAGGAGGCAGTTCAAATACAGTTAGTAATTTTAATAAGGGAATAATGACAAAACTAGTCAAGGAATTAAGTGATAAGGGTTATAAGTATTTTGATTGGAATGTCGATAGCAATGATACTTCAACTACAAATACTGATACAATTATAAATAATGTGATTAATGGGATTAAAAACAAACAGGTATCAGTAGTATTACAACACGATATAAAGCCCGCAAGCATAGAAGCCACTAGACAAATAATAGAATATGGCCTTTCTAATGGTTATACATTCTTACCTCTTAACCAAAATAGTCCTGGTGCTCATCATGGATTAAATAACTAAAAAAGTAGAGATTAACTCTGCTTTTAGTTTTTATTGATATTGTATAACAATTTTATACTTCTCTTTTAGATAATTTGATTATTTTTATGTATACCATCAAATAAATTATTGATAAAGAATATCCGGCAATAACATCTGTTATATAATGAACACCTAAATATACTCTACTAAATCCAATTGTTAAAATTAGGAATATCAGTATTGTAATTAAAATAATTTTTGTTTTTTTACTATAGTTTGATTTGTATATTAAATATATTAATAATCCATAAAATGATGCACTTACCATGGAATGTCCACTTGGAAAACTATATCCACTTTCAGTAATTAAATTTATATCTATTGGTCTATTTCTTTTTAATATTAGTTTGAATGTACCATTTATTAAAAAACTTGCAAGCAGATTTAAACCAATATATATCGATTTCATCTTATTTTTTAGCAAAATCATAAGTATTATTGAAAGAGGAACTAAAAATATCCAATCTCCTAAATAAGTAATTATTTTAAAAATATTAGTTAATGTATCATTAAAGTATATTTTATTATATATAAAATCATCTATTATATATAAGTTATTACTATAGAATAATATTATTAAAAGTATATAAATTAATGTAAATAT
>ERZ773192.2967-NODE-2967-length-13386-cov-5.939764_pt1 | contig 13386 bp, 18 predicted proteins | sample MGYA00581010_ERZ773192 | MGnify/ENA primary metagenome ERZ773192 (study PRJEB29015, sample SAMEA2737741) | human gut metagenome | biome: human gut; feature: human-associated habitat; material: faeces | place: China | collected 2012 ...
GGTAGGGGAGTGGGCACTAAATAGGGACTATTACAAGATATTAAAGCATATCAAATGTAATTTCACAGTTGATCTGTTTGTTGGGTTGTATAGGGGCCTGAAAGATAATACTCGCGGTAACATTATCATAGTATGCAGGTACAAGTGTGTTGTCGGTGGAATTATACAGATAAATATCTCTGTAAACGTTACCGGGGAGACTTGCAAAAGGTATATCACCAAACGCGGACGCAACAGAGATATTTGCGCCTCTATTGACATTCGCGAGGAAATAGCCGTGAATTGCAATATGCAAATACCGGCCATCGAAAGATGCATAACTTGCATCAGCCCCGTTTGTAAAGTTGGTTGTTGTAATCTTTGTAATGTTGTTGATCTTAGCTGTCGTTATGCTGCGGCAAGTATTCCGGCCAAGGGTCCATGCGCTAATCTGTTGGTTATATTCGGAATATTGGAGATCAATATTGCCACAATCGGGTGATACATAAATGCCGACACGCTGACATTTTACATCATTTTTGTTTGTAGCAAGGATCGTGCCCCGGATACTGTGGCACCCTCCCAGTATTTGGATGCCAATATTATTTGCCTCGGTTCCTACAGGAACCTTAAATCCATTCGCATCGAGCAATAATCCGGAAAACACGATGTTATTACTTGTTTGTTCGACAACTACTCCGTTAGCGTAGCTCTCCTGTACCTCAGTGTTGCAAAATAGTTCACGTTTTGCGTGATACAAATGTAAGGCGATTGATCCCGTAATGGTGTGTGAAGCATCATAAGATGCACGCCATCCGTTCATCTTAATCGCCAGGTTACACCATTTGTTCGCCTCGGTTTCGCACAAAACGCCATTATAGCAAAAAGTTACTACAATATTACATAATTCCGAATCAGAAAATTTTGCGTCGATTCCCAAATCGCAGGTATCCACAAAAGCGTTGATAATGGATACATATGCAATATATAAGCTCGAATTGATGCCAATGGACCACCCAGATACGATAATGTCCCTGATAACACTATTGCGGCACTCTAGCGCATAGGAATCACCTTTGATTTTGCGATATTCTTCGTGATTTTGGTTTGCCGTGACCATCCATGTTTTGTTACGGATATAAATGCCGCTTCCTGCCCCGTTGGTGGCCCCTACTCCATAAAGCGCCAGCGATTCGATACGAATCGTAAAATAAATGTCATCGTATGTATTGGGGGCCTTGTATTCGAGGTCGTAAATAATTCCATTGCTGGCGTTGATCCATATAATGGCTGTGTCGCGCATGTTCTCACCGATTATTCCGCAACCTCTTTTCATATATAGGGCATCCGACATATAATAAGTTCCGCTCGGGAAATATACTGTCTGTCCGGCATCCAACAGCTGTTGTAGCGTTGATGTATTTTGTGCTGCGGCGCTCTGATCGTTTGCTTTAATACCTGCTCCCAGCGCCGATACATACGTCTGTATTTGTTTGATGCTATTTTGCAGCTGTGTGTCGGCATTCTCCCGGGCCGTCTGCTCTGCTTTAATAGCCGTCTGGAGCTGGTTGTCGGCATTCTCCCGGGCCGTCTGCTCTGCTTCAATAGCCGTCTGGAGCTGGTTGTCGGCATTCTCCCGGGCCGTCTGCTCGGCGCTCAGGCCCTCATTAAACGCTGTGATAAGGTAGTGCAAAACTTCATTAGTGGAGCTGCTCACGCAGTTAGAGCCGGGCACATAGGCGTCACCGGCAATCATTGCTTTTGTGACACGTACAAGCGCCCCATTGACCCACACAAGATCGTTGACAGCTCTTGCAGCTGTCGCGGTGGTGCTGTGTCCCTCATCGTTGGGAGTAATGGCTTTTTTGACATCGGCCCAAAGCGCATCGAAATTGCCAATTTTGGTCCAGAACTCTGTACGGTCCAGAGAGACACCGGATGGCACCGGCTGTACGGAAAGATAGGCGTTACCTTTGCTGTCCACAACAACGGTATTTGCCTCGTACTGGCTGGTGATGTCCCACTGAATCGGGTTTGCGTACTTGATCGTGGCCAGGCTGACGAAATTCGTCAGTTTGGTATTGAACTCGTTCAGCTCGCCCATAATCCAATCAAGATTGAGATCATGGAAATTGGTGTAGGGCGCTCTGTGAATAGGATTGATACTCATAAATCACATCTCCTTAATATACCAGCAAACAAAAGTTCGCCCGGATGTCCGTAACGATTTTATGAACTGCATTATCCATTGCAAGAGTCAACTCTTTGGCAATAAGGTCTTGCGGGTCTCGTCCTGCCCGGCCCTTATCGGTTACGGTGTCTTTGTAGCCGTCGTGCAATGCGGATGTGTTGTTATCGGTGGTTGTCTGATTGGTGGTGGTTGTGTCCGTGCCTCTACTGGTAATGGTGTTCCCGGTTCCAAGGGCTGTTGTATTCTTTTCAGCGGTTTGCAATGTCCCGCTGTCAAAACCCGTGACATCCCGGGTGGTGATGTCGCTGCCGGTATTCTGGCCGGTGGTGGTCAGGTTAGGCGCTCGTGTAGTTGTTCCCTTCACGCCGTTTGTGCGGTTGATTGTGCCGCCGCTGGTTCCTGCATGGTCGGTTGTTCTGATTCTGTCATCGGATGCCAAAGCATCGTATTCAAGGCCCAGCGCCTCGGCGTACCGGGTCCAGCTCGGAAGCATGGTTTCAGAATAGACGCCCAGCGCCCTGCGCATAGTGGGGCCATCCGCGTACAGCACCTCCAATTCCAGCGTATCAAACAGTAATTGATTGCAGACAGCGTCTTTAGAGACATTGTCAGGGACTTCCAAGTCATCGAACAGTTTCGGGTATCTTGCCAACAGGCCGTTAAAGCTCAATGTTGCGTGCATCGTTGTTCACCTCCTGCGCCCCAGTATCGGGCGGAAAACGCCAATCGACCCATAAAGTAGATTTGTCAATTCCAAAGAGCTTGTGAACCCGCTCACACCCATGCTGCAAGCTATCCAACCATAGCGACGCTTTGGCGGCTGTCTCAACATTGTTAGAATTGACTTCGTCAGTCAGCATCCGCTCTTTCTTGCTTGTGTTGGTGTTGGGGATGCCCACTTCAGTATCGAACAGGGCTTTAATGGTTTTAAGGGCTGTCAACAGTTCGTTGGTGATGAAGTTCCCTTTAAGGTCTGTCGCAAAGTACATCCAAGGGTCTTGCCCGGATGCCCCATTTTTAGGCGCTTTGAGCAACGAGGAATCCACAAACACGGCGGGGTCGCCCTGCATGATCTGGTCGAACATCTTTTTAAAAGATTCTGCACCGGCCTTGTTACCAGATGCAAACACATACGCCAACCGGCTGTTTATTAAATTGCTCTGGATGGTCTGGGCAGCAAGGGCCATCATATCCCCATAATAGGCCACAATATCCACCATGCCGCGGTAATCGGGCTGCAAATTGATGATCTCACACTGCTTTCCGATTTGCAAATAGGGGGATCCTTTGATAAAAGGGTTTGCAATGATAGAGTGCGTGGGATTATAAAAGATGTTAATGCCGGTCAATCCCATTCGGTCATATACCAGGCCGTAACGGTCAGTATTGAACACCGTAACACCCCCGGAACCAAAAACAAGATATTGTAAGCGGTTAATGGGCCAAGTGTCGGGGAGCGTCCAGCGGACCATAGACACAGCTTCAAGGAACAGATATTTGCGGAAATAATAGGATAAGCTGTTGCCCTTGGTGTGCATCACGGAGGGAGTCACCGGCGACACATGAGCGTTGATTTGCTCATAGCTGTAGGGTGCGCTCATAACAGACGACCTCCTTTCTCTCCAAAAATCACAACCATGCTCGGAAAAGGCGCACTGTTTTTGCTATCGCCAAATTTCAGCCGCCCGCGGATGAAACGAACCTCCGCCTTTCCGTATATGTAGTCATGGAACCACCTCGTATCTGTCCGCGCGGGTAGCAGCATTACCACTAATCCCCCCCGCGCAGCAGTTTCAAAGGCTTTCTTCACCCACTTGCCAATTTCCCGGCCATACGGCGGATTGCACCACACCCGGCCCGTCCAAGGCTGCGCAAGTCCGTCCTGTTCCTTCGTGTAGTATCTCCTGCACTTCGCGTTCTCCGGCGTGGCGCACACATCCAGCTCAAAGTTAAACTCCCTATCCAACTCATCAAAGAATCTCTGCGGCGTCGCCCACACATCCGTCTTGCTGGAAAACATCACATTATTGTTCATCGTGCGCCTCTCCCATTTGCCATTTTAAACAGCAACCATATAGGCAACTTACCGGTTGGCCATGGTCCCGGCCCGGGACCCGGCCCAGGGTCAGGGCCTCCGCCGGAGTCCCATTCCACCTCCCATGTGCCGACCTGATTCGGGATTCTGATAATGCTGGACGGGTCCCTCAGGTTTCCGGCGGCATCGGCGTACTCCCAATGCGTGTGAATGCCCGTTGCGTACCCGGTCTGCCCCTGTGTGCCGATAAACTGCCCCTTGGAGATTGTGTCGCCAACGTTCCAAATCTGCGATGCAAAGTGTGCGGCCCGCCATGTGGTGCCGTCGGCCATTCTGACTTTGATCATATTGCCCCACGACTGATCGCCCGAGGTGCTGCCATTCCAGTGCTGCGCCACGACCACAACGCCCGCCTCGGGCGCGTAGGCTTTATGATTGCCGTGTACCGTGTCAATGCCCCGGTGAGGGCTTCCGTCCGAGTACGCAGGATAACCGGCGGACACTCTGATTGGCGAAACGTCAGTAATACACTGTTTATATACTGCCATTGTTCACGCCTCCTACTCTAAAAAGAATCCATTTTTCATATAACTTTTGACGCTGTCAATTTCGGCGGCTGTTGCGGGCAACGCAATATCAGGGTCGTCTACCATCATGAAACCCGGGATACTGAACAGTTGCACCTTTTGACACAGTGGGCGCCCGTGGTGCTCGTTGTTGTCCTCCACCAGATCGTAAAATTTAGCGGTTAAATATGGGGTGATTCCATATTGGGCCACGGACGACACACCGCCTTTTGACTGACTCTCCGCGCTAATTTGTTGAGCGCCGGACGTTATACCATTGACGACATCTCCGCCAGAAAAGAACGCAGAGGCCGCGCCTGCTATTGCCCCTACGCCTGCCTGAATTAAACCGTCAATGCTGGCGACTCTCTGAACATTCTGGGTGATCTGTGCAATCTGCGCTTGTACCGCAATATTGCCAGATGTTGCATAAAAAATATTTATGAAATCTGGCTGTGTTGCAAGCTGCAAAATAGTGTCACCGGTGTAGAAGTCAATAATAAACCTTAAATATAAGGTACTTTTTAGCATCAGCCGGTCAGCATTAACGGCGATTGTCCCAAACCCAGGAACAAATAATTTATATTCGGAATAAGGAGCTCCGTCGCAGTAAATCCCCCGGCTGATTTCTGCCGGGTGTTTTGGAATGGATACGCTTATAGTGGTGGTAAAGCTGTCGTTCCCTTGCTCCAAAATAGCTACCTCGCCAATGTTCGTAAAAGTCCACCACCCTATATTAACTTCACTTGTTTTCAGTGTCCAGTCAGGGGGATTTACCAGAGGGACCCAAAAAGCCCCTGTAATATATTGAATAGGGTTAAAAAGAGCTTTTGTTAAATTAGAGCTGATTTCGTCAGCACTAATATTTAAATAATCAGTATTTGATAAAAGAGCTCCCATTAACTTCCGAAATGTCTGGGCGGTCATTGCATAGCGCACAGAGCCACCAAACGACACATAACCGGGGGCTACCGCTGATACAACGAAAAACCCATAGTTTGCTATCAGGTCAGAAAAAATAGTCGTATCTGCCGATATTGTTTTTTCCGTTATCGTGGCTTTTGTGGGGTACAAATTATCTGCAATTTCGGGGTCATACTTTACCGATGATCTAACCACATATTCGGTAGAGTTGCCGATCTGATCTCTGTAACTTGCAAGAGTATCAACAGTCAGAGAGGCCACCCAGAGACCATCGGCATACGTCCAATTCTTCACCCAGTAATACCGGCTGAATGTGGGAAGGTAGCAATAATTGTACCCGGTGGGGTCGCTTTGTGTTGCAATCTTGATCTCGGGGTCAATGATGTTGCAAGGGGCTTTAAGGTCAATTCCGAACTCCTGCCCACCGCTGGGCCGCTTTGTGCTGTTTGTGCGCTTTGCAAACTGGTAAAATATAGCTTGCATTTTGCACCTCCTATAAAATAACCGGCGGGCATTGCCCGCCGGTGCCGGTCAGGACTTCGATGGGTCCGCGTCCTTATGCGTGGTGGTTTCAAGGGTGGAGGCTCTGGCTGCTCTGCCCGTGCTGGGCGTAGTGACGTCTCCGGTGGTCATCAGGAACAGAACGGCGTTCTCGGTGAAGTCGTCGTACCACGACCACCCGTAGTGGTACCAGAAATTCGTATACAGGCCACGGGCGTTCATGGGGGTCGGGACCACGCGAGACAGTTTAGGAGTGTAGCCGATGGCGTCCCAGTCCAGCAGGCACCCGAACACATTTGTCAGCTGCACTGCGGCATTCTTCTTTGCCACACCGGCGGTGCTGGTCACAACAGGCGTCGCAGAAATGGTTTCGCGCTTGTCGATGCTCTGCCAGAACGTGACCTGTTCGGCATCGCGGTATTTCAGCATGTTGTCATGGAACACCTCGGGAATCACGCGGGCGTCGATCTGGCTCTGCGTACCGCTGTACAGATAGAGGTGCTGACGATCATACGGGGTGTGACGCATGATGTTGTACGTCGTGCTGCCGATCTGCCAGTTCTGATGCCAGTTGATGGAACGCTCTTTCATCAGGCGGGAAATGTCGTTGATACGGCCATATGCGTATTTTGCGAATCCCGGGAAGTTCGCTTCCTTATACACGTCCTGCACGGTCAGTTTCGTGCCCTGCTGGGCGTTGTACTCGTCGAGCAGATAGACGACACTGTTGGGGCTTGTCACCGTCATGCCGGTCAGATGATTCGCCATCAGGTTGTTGGCAAGGTTACGGCGGTCCGCCTCGATCTGGTTCGACAGATGCAGCACGAAAGAGGACCAGAACTGCGCCAGTTCCTCGGGGCCCTTGAATGCTGCCTCCATCTGGGTGTCTGCCTGCGTGTACACGCGGCTGTAGTTAGTCTGCCCATAGTAGTTAGTCTGAAGGACTTTAGGCTTGTGAACTTCGTACATATCCACGCTCTGGCCGTCCTCCAGCGCCCACGCCTCGTCGGTGACGGGGTCAGTGTCGCAGAAATTGATCTTCCGCACATGGTTCGACCAGTCGTCGCCGGTGACCTGCAAGCGCCTCAGGGGTGCATCGTAGGGGCGCACGGCAAAGATGGTGCGGCCCAGCACCTGGCTAATTGCCTTGGTGTAGTTGTCGGGGCCGGTCAGCAGCGTGGCCTGCGCCACAGATACGAAACTAGACGTGTCCACGATGGGCGATGTCGGCTCCTGGCCAGTGGCCATCTTGTTAATTTCCGTCAGAATTGCGGCAATGTCCGCAAAATCCATACCAAGAGGCATATTACTTCACTTCCTTTCCATAAGTTGGGTCGATAATTCGGGCTGTCACCGTTGCGGCATCTGCCGCCGGCTGCTGCTGGATGCCAAGACCCAGCGCGTTCGCCTGCAACGTCTGGGTCATAGTCTGCATTGCCTGGGCGCTGGTCTGCTGGCCCTGCAAAATCTGCTGCAACAGGGTCTCAAGGCCATCATACTGCGGGACGGGCTGCGGGACGGGCTGCGGGACGGGCTGCTCCATTGCTTCGATTTCTGCTTTGGTGTATCCGGCCATAGCGAGGGCCGCTTTTTCACTGATTTTCAACTTTGGTCGCCTCCATTACAACGTATGTGTCATGTGACAGGCATTTAATGACCTGATCTTTATCGCCTTTGGAGAGAGGACCCACCGCGCAACACTGCCGCGTGTGGGCGACGTCTGCCCAGTCGCTATAGTAGCCGATGCCCAAACGAGTGCAAAGGTCAGCCAGCAGAAAAGCACGCTCGTTTGTGATCGACTGGGCGAAAATGATATAACAACCCATAGTCAGCTTCCCTTCTTGATGTCGTTCAGGGCGAGCCGCATCTCGGTAATAGCCGCAGTGTTCTCCTTGACAACGGTATTACACTGATACCACATCAGCAGAAAAGCGGCGATAGGAAACCCCACGTTAGAAATAGCCTGAATCACAGTATTAGCATCCATTTGAGTACCTCCATATTAAATATAAATACAATAAATCCCAGGTTCTTGCGCTGGCTGACGCTTGCCCGCCCCTTCTGGGGGCTGCCTGTGGGCACCTGGGATTAACTTTAATATATACTACCCGTATAAAAAAGTCAAGTGCCGCAATACTCGCGAAAGAAAATTTCATCCGAGTAGCGCTCGAATTCGAGTTGCCGCTGCAAGTACGCGGGCCAGATATACCCATACGCGGCCCTGAATCGTTTACGCTCATATTCGCCGGTGCCGTATGTGGGCATCTCGCCGGACCGATGCCGACACACATAGTAGAGGGGTTTACTCTTGTGCTCATAGATGCAACACCGCCCAATTTGAACAAGTGGGTAGTATTCCCGGAGGGGTCGGGACACGACAAGACTTTTCTCCTCGGCGCTGTATTGGTTTTCAATAGCGGACCTATAAAAGTCCGTTCCGGTCATGGACCTATAGAGGGCCGTATTGGCTTTCTCTTTTGCAATAGGGCTGTCCACAAGATCAATCAAAAGAATCCCTTTATCGGCCAACAGCTTGATGCGCTCTTTCTTGCCGATCATCTTTTCAACCGTATCTGTAATTTCCCACTGCATATAATAGGGGTTCGCCATGCCAACAGCGTTTGACATACACAACAGCGTCAGGGGCTTTTGCCCTTGCAATTCGCGGTTACGGTTGACCGTTTCATAAATGTTGGCAAGGCCCACACCCTCGCCTCGCCGGTAATAGTCAGATTCTTCTTTCTGGTACTCGTCCAAGATAATTATATTGGTATGGGGGCTTGAAAAACCACGGGTGCGAGCAAGAGTCACCACACTACCCACTACGCCCGACATCTTGGCCGGTTTTATGGGCGCTCCTGTATCCGTGTAGGCTCCTGCATTGCCCACTTCATACAGTCCCGCTATTTTGGGCAATTTGAACGGGGCGTAATGTGTTTGCAAATCGTCGTTCAATGGAGACCACGGCCACATACTGGGCGATGCGCAAATAAGTTCCGCCTGCTGCGGCGTGCGGCGCAGATATAGAAATTCTTCCTCGGTCTGATGCACGTGCTTCAATGCTCCATAAGTCTTGCCGGTACCACGTCCGCCCCAAATAAAAATAATAGATGCTCCGGTGGACAAAATGCCATCTTTTTCGGAAAAATTCGGCCAACCTTCATCAGTGTACAGTTTAATCATCAGACAACCTCCATAATCTTGTACCCCAGTATCTTTGCGTATTCGTCAGTAATACCCAACGTGTAGGTATTATCACAAATACACAGGTTTCTTGTTATATGTACCGTATGCCCGTCAACCACAAAATCGGGCACATTGGGCCGGTCATTATAAATAACCTGATTTCCGGCGGCAAGACAAAACGTAAAGCCTGGCTTGAACACCTCAAAACCACCCCACAGGGCCAGCTCCAAACCGCCTTTCCGTTTGCTAACTCCTGCTATGGTAGTAGTGATCGGCCCGCCCTTTTTATAGGTAGTCGCATATTTTTTTGCGCCCCACGTCATAAACTCCGCATAGCTACGCTCTTGCTCATACACACCCATGTAATGAGTATTGCCTTTTGGGTCCGTAGCACACGCGCCATTATCTTTCGCAAGCTGTTTCACAGATTTGTTAAACTCCGCTAAATCAATATTACCCATGTATTTGACGCTATCGGTGTCGCAGTACACACCATTCTTGCCCGCGGCCCATTGCGCTATTTTTAGGCGCTTGCGAGTGTGAGCCGTTGTCCATACGCCCCATTGGTAGGGCAAAAACAAATGGGGGCGATGCTCGTTATAACTGCCCTCCGGGTCGTCGGTGCACTCGCTCCAAAGATTGTCGGGGGTATCCTCGTCAAAAAGTGTGTCCAGCTGCAAGGGGTCCTGTGCGGTCATGCCGTAGTAGCTATTGAGATCCCCCTTGGACTTGACATAATACAAATCTTGACCGGCCACACCTTTAAGAGATGTTTTGCCGGTATAACTCTCTTTTACACAATCCGTTAAGGGCTTTGGCAGTTTGCCATACTCGGACGTGTACAGGGCCATAACGTTAAGAGCGTCCCAATCATATTCTTTGGCAATGATTCTAAAATCTATATCGGTTATGGTGATCTCGAAATGTTCAGCAGACAGCAGACGGCCATTGTCGTTAATGTATCCTTCGCAATGCCGAACCTTTGCAAGGGGGATATATGGGAACCCCCACCACTTGAAACGCTGGCGCAAACCTTTCACTTGCAAGCGCATCAAACACGCCTTGCCGTGCCTCATACATTGCATTAACCGCTCAACGGTGGCCGGTTCCTGCCTAAATGGAGTCATAGGAAAATAACATTCACATTGTGCGGCAGGGTATGCGCTCGACATATCCACAGAACCAACGTTTTCCAAATGTAACCCCACATAATAGCGGTTAGCGTGCGTGTCACCGCCCCGGAACGCCTCCCGTAACATCTGGTACAATTCCCACGACGGCACAAGGCGCTTAACCCGTTTAATGCCCCATTTATACATTGCTTCGCGTGCCATCCGCCGGACGTATCCGGTGCGCGTTAATGGTAGAGTGTACAGGTCGTCACCATCTCGGTTCATCTCGATCAACAAGCATTCCACAATGCACCGAACATCATTGACACAATACGCTAATTCTGTAGACGTTAAGGGAGTCCATGGGTACCGAACTTTTGAATAATCAAGTGTCCCGGTCAGTTTGGCATGAGGGGCGCCCAGTTGTTTGCCCCAGGCATCAAGGGACAAATTGCTGTGCCGCATACTGCATCGGTACTCAATAGCGCGATTGTCACATTTTAATACCCTGCGCGGCTTGCTGGCGAACACATCACCAGGGCCAAAATCCAGAATACCCGACAAATATTGAAATTCATGTGAGAGGTTGTGAACATACATGCACAGATACCAGTCGCCTTGCGGGCCGCTGTTTGCTTGCAAATAGTCGCTGATTGCTCCCGTAAAGGTCGTCCACTCGTCCCACGTCCTACCAATAATGGTAATATCCAGACCGAGTTGACACTGCCAAATATACATTATGGTGTGAGGATTGTCGTCCGCATCAACACATACTCGGCTAGTCTCAATATCAAACGCACACGGCATATTCACATATAAGCGCTTTTTGTTCGTTTTGCGTTTCTTGCCTTTTGTGTGTTTGCGGTCTAAATGCTCCATAAGCCACGGGACAGGGTTATAATTACAAGCCTCCACCAAAACCTCCGCGCAGGTCGGTGGAACTGCTGTTGTCGCTGTAGTCCCATTCTTTACCATAGTCGACCTCGCCTTGCTGCCACTTTACAAAATCGTCGATACTGACATTGTAGCCGCCTTTCTCGCGCCAGTACATAACCGGCTGGTCGGACGGATAGTAGTATATGCCCGATGCTTTCACGATCTCCCACCATTCCGACAGGGCCGTGTACTGATCCTTGGGCACGTCGGCTACATCAATACCACCGACTTTCATTTTTTGCGTAAATTCTTCACGTGCACCGCCAACGGTGGAACCCTTGGAACGCACAAAACGCGCTACATCCGCCAAAGCCTGCTCCAATGCTTTACGGTCTCCTCGCATTGCCTTTAGAGTTGGGAAACCTCCGGCAAATTCTTTATAAACGTCGCTTGTGCCGCTAATGGGGTCTTTTGATAGGCGCTTAATACGTTTCTGTGCAATATCGCGCAGTCGTGTATATTCTTTGCGCATCTGATTATCAGGCCATGATTCCAACGCATAGGGGGTGTACAGCTCGGAGCTGTATTTAAGGGTAGCACTTGCTTTAGCTGCACCTGCTGCCATGTTTCTTGCGCTCCTTTCTATCTAAAATCATATAATACCAGTCCAGAGGGTCCGCTTCAATGCCCAAGCCGTTGAAAATGATTTTGGCCCATTCAGAGCGGAAAAACTCGACATCATTGGTTACGACTCCACTATATACAATGGCCGTTGCGAGATAGATCAAAGAGTCATCACAGTTGAGCAATGATACTCTGTTATCTTTACTTTTCATGGGGCCTCCTATAATAAATATGGGCGGCCATAGGCCGCCCGCCGGTTAGAACGGCATATCACCCGAATCGCCGGAAATGATAAGTTCGGGGTAGCCCCTCTCGTTCTCCTTAACAGTTAGCTCAACATTGCACAAAACGATCTTGCGCATCCAGTCGGAAATGACATTGTTTTCATCTACATTGATAGAAATACCGGGAGCCCAGTTCATATTTTCAGAGGATTTCAGCCACATTTCACCATCTTCGACCTGTATGGAGCCCTCAACTTCAGACAACTTAACAAATGTCTTATTTGTTTTGCGGGCGCTCTTGCTGGAAGTACTCTTGCTGGAAGTGCTCTTGCTGGAAGTGCTCTTGCTGTTACGGAAATTCATAATATTTGTCCTTTCTGCCCTGTCATTATCAATACCGGGCGGGCGGTCCCGATAGACGGCCCGGAGGCCGTTTCGACTTATTGTATGTACTTATTGTACAACTTTTGATAGAAATTACGCATATGCTCGCGTACTTTGACAGCCCCTTGGTACTCAAGATCAGCCGACAAACAAGAGCCCTTAAATACTGTAAGGTTACTTAGTTCGTCATCGCAATGAATAAGCGCTTGCCGATAACCTTCCAACCATGCACGATTATATGTGGCTTTGGCCGCGTCCTTTGGGTCCTCGTACTCGCAGCACGTCAACGTGCCATCTGGGTGAATCTCGATGATGAATTTACGCATTTCCATTTGTAGAGTCTCCATTCTGCCATCCAAACATAATCTTTGCAAGACTGACAAGCACCTTAATACTGTCGATGATGTCGTCCTCGGTCAGTTTTTTGCAAGTTCTCTCCATCAAGAGTAATGTTATCATCGGTTAAGGTGATTTTAATCATGACTTCTTTTTTCATTGGAGCACCCCCTTTCTTGTTTTCAATCTTTACCAACAAGTCCAAGCTCTATAGCAATACCACGGACGCCAAACAGCATAGCCCGATAAAGGTCGGCGTATGTATTGTAGATTTCGTCCCCGGTTTGACGATAAAGATTATTATTGTAATCCACCGTTGCCTGTAACTTATCAAGACGACCAAGAATAATATTTTGTTCTTTAAGTGTCATAACAACCACCCTTTCTTGTTTCTTTCATTGTCTATATTATACCGTACCTTTGTATTTCAATCCACGCCCTCGTGAAG
>ERZ773192.2974-NODE-2974-length-13362-cov-4.616442_pt1 | contig 13362 bp, 10 predicted proteins | sample MGYA00581010_ERZ773192 | MGnify/ENA primary metagenome ERZ773192 (study PRJEB29015, sample SAMEA2737741) | human gut metagenome | biome: human gut; feature: human-associated habitat; material: faeces | place: China | collected 2012 ...
AATAATAAAAATCAGCCCCTTTCTGACTGATTTTTATTATACGTGAAATAAATGAAAAAAATACTGCTGATTATTTTATCGGTGCTGTGTGCGTCGGCGTTTTCGACCGCGGCTTTTGCCGAAACATCGGTGAAATACGATATGAACACAAGCTCTTTTATAATAAGCGGAAAGCTCGGCGATGCGGCGGCGCTCAAAGAGGTGTCGGTGATGATTCTTTATCCCGATTCGAACGCGGCGGAAATCGAAAGCGGAAGAGTCAAAGACGCCGTTGCGTTCAGTACGCAAAGCAAGGCGGCGGACGATTTAACATTTTCGATAACGGCAGAGGTCAGCGGAAGCACGGGATATTACACGGTTTATTATGATTATGAGGGCTGTGACGAACCCAAATATCAGGTGGTGTATTATGTGAACAAAGCCGATAACAAAGCGGCTCTTCAGGCTCTGAACGATGCCGAATCCGCCGACGAGGTGCTGGAGATATTAAATACCGCTTTTGATGATTTGTGCTTCGGTAACGAATTTGACAATACGGTGAACTTAAAGAGGGCGGCGCAGATTATGTACAACGAAATCAAGGATAATCCCCTCGATACCGATGATTATCTGTCGGCGGCGTATGTATACAACCGAGCGTGCATTTTTGACGCGGTGTATTCGGGCAGGACGATTGATTTTGAAAAGCACGCGGCGGAACTCGAATTGGATAAGTGCCGAACATACGATTGGTATTTTGAGTATAAGTCACAGGCTTTCAACGCCGAAGTTTCAAAACGGCTTAAAGGCAGAGAAATATTTACGCTCGCCGAGTTCGGCAATGTATTTGACGAGGCGGTTGTGACATCGGTTATCTATATGCCGAACGGAGCCGGAAACGTAAAGAAGATAATGACGGAATATAAATCGGATATAGGCATAACCGACCTTACCGATTCAGAGAACGTTTATAAAAATCTTTCGGGGCGCTCGGTTTATTCATACGCCGAATTAAAGGGCGAATACCAAAAGGAATTAAAAAATGCGGATTCGTCAAATAACAAACCGAGCGGCTCGGGCGGTTCGGGGGGCTCGGGCGGCGGCGTGAACGGAATAAAAACGGACGCCGTTTCAAAAGTCGGCCCGACCAATATTTCATCGCAATACCCGAATGTAAATTATGACGGTACGGCTGGGAATTATCCCGATGTTGACATTGTTCCGTGGGCAAAAGAAGCGGTGTCGGAGCTTAGTGCGCGCGGAATAATAAGCGGCGATGAAAACGGCAATTTTAACCCCGAAAAATTTGTAACTCGTGAGGAGTTTGCAAAGATGCTTGTTATGGCATTCGGAATGTCGGACAAGGGCGCGGATATTGACTTTGACGATGTTGATGATGCCGAATGGTATTATCCGTTTATAAAAACCGCGTATTCAAACGGCGTGATTTCGGGAATGGGTGATGTTTTCGGCATCGGTCAGAGTATAACAAGACAGGATATGGCTGTTATGATTATGAATGCAATGGAAAATTCGGGTAAGAATATTGACTTTTCCGAGCTTGAATATAACGACAGCGGCAATATCGCCGATTACGCAAAGAACGCGGTTTCGGCGGCAGTGTCGGGCGGTATACTGAAGGATATAGGAAACGGATATTTCAATCCGAACGGGTATGTCACGCGGGCGCACGCCGTTAAAGCGGTGTATCTCGCCGTCAGGTAAAGGAGGAACGAGATGAAAAGAATAATTTCAATTATCATAAGCATAATACTTGCGTTTTGCGTTTGCCCCGCGGGCTTTGCCGCGGTCGGCCTCGGCACGGCTGATGATGCCGAAAAGGCTGAGGCTCTGCTTGAAAGCATAGGTGTTTTAGAGATAGACAATAATCAATCCGACAAGGTTACGCGTGCCGACTTTGCGTGTTATGTCGGCAGGCTGATTGGCGTTGACGAATACACCGCGCCGACCGAAATGTATTTCAGAGACGTTCCGACAACGCACTGGGCGGCGAATTGTGTAAATTCGCTTGCCGCGTTCGGCGCAATCTCGTATGACGGGGTGACAATGTTCAGACCCGATGATATAATCACGGTTGACGAGGCGCTTAAAATTCTTGTCGAGATTCTCGGGTACGGCGTTGTCGCAGAGGTCAAGGGCGGATATCCGACGGGGTATTTCAGCGTTGCAAATATGATTGACCTGCGTTCGGGAATATCGGGCGCTCAAGAGGTTTCTCTGATTGACGCGGCAATGATGCTCTATAACGCCGCCAACGCAAAGCTCTATATACCCGTGTCATACGGCGGCAGCCAAAACGAGTATAAACAAAGCGATACAGATACCTTGCTCAGCGTATATCATAATATATACTATACCGAGGGAATCGTTGACGCGACCGAGCTTACCTCTGTCAGCTCACAGGGCGGCACGGGCGAAAACGAAATAAGCATTGACGGCGTTGTGTATGAGTGTGACGAAAATATGTTTGACTATATCGGTACACAGGTTTCGGTGTATTACAGACAGACCTACGGCGGCGATAAAAGAGAGATTGTTGTCATCGCCCTTGAAAACGATAAAGATGATATTATCACCGTTACCGATGACGATTTTATTTCGTTTGAAAGCGATTATGTTTTAAAATATTACGCTTTGGGTTCCGAAAAGGTCAAAAGCATTAATATCTCAAAGTCGGCGTCATTTATATATAACGGTGTTTATGTCAACGAAAACATCAGAGACTATATGAATATTGATTACGGCGAGATAAGAGCGATTAAAGACAAAAACGGTGCGTTTTCGACGATAATAATAACCGAATACCAAACCGTTCCGATAGGCTATACCGATACGGAACGCGGCTATGTTTATTCTGCGGCGGACAACAGCGTATATTTTGACCTTTCGGGCAAGGATACTTCCGTATATATTTTTGACGAAGACAAAAACAGGGTCAATGTCGGTTCGATTGCTCAAAACAACGTCCTGACGATATACGAAAGTCCGAATAAATTTATTTATGCTTACCTGTCGCGAAAGACCGTTGACGGAACGATAGAGAGACTTGTGAACACCGATAACAAAATAAAGATTACGATCGGCGGAAATGAGTATGTCGTTGACAAAAAGTTTTATGAGAAAAATAAAACCGCGATAAAGAGCGACAAGAGCGTAAACCTGTATCTTGATATAAGAGATACAGTTGCGTATATAACAATCAAAAATGATAACTCTTATGAATACGGATATCTGACGAACGCGGTTTTGACGGGTGACATTTCGCCCGAGCTGAGCGTTAAAATCTTTACGTCGGACGGAAGCCTCGGCGTATACAAAACGGATGAAACGGTTTACATAGATGAGGTGAAATATAAAGAATTGAGCGATGCGCGCGCCGCTCTCTGCAAACAGGGTACAACCGAAATTCAGCCGCGCCTGGTACGATTTATCGCCGATGACAAAGGAATAATCAAAAAAATCGATACCGAAAAAAGAGGTGTGAACGAGACGGATGACTCTCTGACGCGCACGGCGTATACCGCCGACGGAAAGTCGTATGACTATATTTCGGTCGGAATCCTCGGAAAGAAAATTGCGTTTGATAAATCAACGATTCTGTTTAAAGTTCCGAAAGACAAAGACGCGGTTAATGCGACCGAAAAAATGTTTTCGTCAACAAATCTGGCGCGGCGTATAGATTGGCTCGATACCGAGATTTCGGCATATACCGCGAATTCCGAAAGCGGCGTGTCAGAGGTGGTCGTTCAAAAGCTTGAATGGTCGAACGCAGCCCCCGAATCGAGGTATAATATAATGTTTGAGGAACTCTATACCGCGCTTGACGATGACGGAAACGAGGTAGAGCGTATTGTCGGAAGAAAGGACGGAGTTCAGGTCGAATATGATATCGATTCGGACGTTTCGCTCAAAGACAGCGGCATCGAAAAAGGCGACCTTTTGATACTTGCCGTAAACGCCGGTAACACAGTGCTGAACTATAAGCTTGTCTATGACGCGGACAAGAACATTATTTATGACAATGACGCGGCAGACGCGTATAAAGACAACATCTTTTCGTGCAACGGCGCGAATTATTTCGCCGCACAGAATATGCGTTTCGGATATGCGGCATCGGTCAAAGGAAGCGTTGTGAGTATGAGCTATACCAACGGCGGAGAGGTCGAAGAGATATATCCCGTTCCGTCAAGCGTTGCGGCAACGGTTTATGATTCCACCCTCGGTGACGGCGTTTTTTATAAAGGCGGAATAACCGATATTGCCGATTATGACAATTCGGGTGTGAATTGTTCAAGACTTATCGTCTATGCCGAATACGGCGTGTGGAAGTCATATTATATCTATAAATGATTTATTGTGTACAGAAAGGAATTTCGATATGAAGAAACATTTTCTTTTAACGGCGGCTTTGGTCTTATCAATGTCGCCGCACGGCGCATATGCTTACGGCGGCGTGTCCGAGTGGGCAAAGGATGAGATTGCGCTTGCTTTTGACAACGGAATAATCACCGAAAGCTTTAATGACAAAAACTTTTCCGACGCCGCAACAAGGGAACAGTTCGCCGAGATATGCGTGGCTCTTTATGAGTCTAAAACGGGCAAACGTGCAATAATGCCCGAGATTAATCCGTTTATCGATACGGATAATACAAAGGTGACAAAGGCATATGAGCTTGGCGTTATAAAAGGAATAACGGCGACCGAGTTTGAACCCTCGGCGAACGTTACGCGCGAAGAGGCGGCGGTAATGTTAAACCGCACCGCGGCGATTAGCGGAATCGATGATTCGGGCGAATCATCGCACGTATTCACCGATGATTTGGAGATATCCGATTGGGCAAAAGACGCTGTTTTAAAAATGAGCGATATGAATGTTATAAAGGGCAAGGAAAACGGAAGGTTTGCACCGCGCGATAACGTGACAACAGAAGAGGCTTTTGTTATTGCACAAAGGCTGTATAATATCACAAAGGATAACGGCGGCGAGAGTCAAGAGGTTAAGCTTACGGACTATATGCCCGCAATTTCGTTCGGTGAGGATTATACCGAACAAGAAGAGGACAACGGTTCTGTTACCGTGACGGTAAGCGGCGTAACCCTTGATAATTACAATGAGTATATTTCAGAGGTGCAAAGATTCGGATATACGGATGTTGAAAATATCTTCCCCGATACATTTATAATAGCAAACAACGGCACAATCGGAATAAATGTAAGCTTTGGCGGCGGAGTTTTAAAGGTCGTTTTGACAAAGATTAATTAATATAAGACAGGGGCGTGAGCGCGTATGATGAGCGGAGCAAAATGGATTGCCGAGAGCGATGTGACGGATAAGATAACGGCGGCACCGCTGCTCAGAAAAAGTTTTGTGCTGAGAAACGGGATAAAATCGGCGGTTTTGCATGCCTGCGGTTTGGGTCAGGCGTATTATTACATAAACGGCACGAAAATAACCGATGAAGTTATGCTCACGCCGATTTCGAAATATGATACACGGGTGTATGTCAGAGAGTTTGACGTGACGGATTTTTTGACCGAGGGTAAAAACGCAATCGGGTGTGTTCTCGGAAACGGTTGGTATCTTGTCACTTATCCGCGCTGGGATTATTATAAGCCGGCGTGGATGCATCACCCTAAGCTTATTCTAAAGCTTGTTGTCGAATACGCGGACGGAACGCACAGCGAAATTGTTTCGGATTCATCGTGGAAAGCGGCGAAAAGCCCGATTTTGTACAACGAGGACAGGCGCGGCGAGGTATATGACGCGCGGCTGTATATTGACGGCTGGAACAATGCCGATTTTAATGACGATGAGTGGAAAAACGCCTTTATCTGCCGCGGAGCGGGCGGAGTTCTCGAAAGGACGGACGCTCCGCCGATAAAAGTTACAAGAAGATTAAAGGGTGTAAAAATATCTGACAGAGTATATGATATGGGTCAGAATATAAGCGGTTGGGTCAGAATTGAGGTTAATGGAAAGCGCGGCGCGGAGGTAATAATAAGATATGCCGAAATGCTGAACGATGATGGCAGTATCGCGCCCGAACGCCTGAACACAATTACGGGAAGCGCAACGCACACGGACAAATATATTCTAAGCGGAGGCGGCACGGAAAAATGGTCGCCGAGATTTGCGTATCACGGGTTCAGATATGCCGAAATAACGGGAGACTTTGACAGTATAGAGATTGTCGGCGAGGTGGTACATTCCGCGGTCGAAATCATAGGGTGTTTTGAATGCAGCAATGATATGCTCAACAAAATACACGCCGCCTCGGTACAGTCAACGCTCACAAATATTCAAAGCGTCATTACCGATTGCCCCCAGCGCGAACAGAACGGCTGGACGGGTGACGCGCTTTTGTCGGCGGAACAGTCGCTTATGAATTTCGATATGACGGCTGTGTATAAAAAGTGGCTTGTCGATATTTGCGATACCCAAAGACCGAACGGACAGATATGCTGTATCGCGCCTACCGGCGGATGGGGATATAATTGGGGCAGCGGCCCTGCGTGGGACAGTGCGCTCATTTTGATTCCGTACTATATTTATTTTTATACGGGCGACAAATCAGTATTGGCGAATGTGTGGAATAATATGAAAGCATATATGCGATTTATCGAGTCTGTGTCCGATAACAACGAGGTGTGTTTCGGACTTGGCGACTGGTGCGCGCCGAAAGGCGCAGAGGTTTGTCCGACGGTCATAACCGATACGGCGTACTTTTATGTTGATAACAAGATTATGACGGAGTGCGCCGAGATTCTCGGCGAGGATGGAGCAAAATACAAAAAACGCGCGGCGGAAATCAAAAATTCTTTCAGAGAGAAATATATAAAAGATGATTTTTATTTGGGCGACAATACAACGGCGATTGCCTGTGCGATATATCAAGGGTTGTATGACGAAGCCGAAAAAGCCAAGGCGGCGCGGCGGCTCAATGAATTATATCGCAAGGGCGGCTTTCGGATTGATTGCGGAATACTCGGAATAAAGTATCTGTTCACCGCTCTGTCGGAGTACGGTTATGCCGAAACGGCGTATAAACTCGTCACGAACCCGAAATGTCCAAGTTATGCTTATTGGATTTTAAACGGAATGACAACGCTGTGCGAAAACTGGGATATGTCGGATTCATGCAATCATCATATGTTCAGCGAGGTCGATATGTGGTTTTACAAATACATCGGCGGAATACGCATCGACAAAGGCGCAAAGACGGCGCATATAAAGCCGTGCCGCCTTTCGGAAATCGAGTGGGTGCGTGCATCGTACGGCGGCATATCCGTTTATTATGACAGTGAGAAAATCGAAATTGAGTCTGATATACCGCTTATATATGACGACGGCGAAAATGAAATCCGTTTAGAGTCGGGCAGGCATTGCATAAGAAAACAACCGAAAGAAAAGTGATGTCAAAATCAAAGTTTATAAAAAATCAAGCAACTGTGTTGCAATATTAAGATTTTCAAAAATCGGGTCAATCCCTCATTTTGTATAAACCTCAAATTTAGCTCCAAAATGATGATATACTGCAGCGGTACAGAACATGAAAAAGATTGCCAATATCCTTTGGAAGAGGGATATGCACTTTTTATCGATAAGGATTAAAAATTTAATATGTATGACAAATATTTCGCTTGCTGTACAAAAAAAGCTGCAGAACGCGGCTGTCCCACGATTTTCTTTTGTTCTGAAAACATAGACAGACTGTATCGGGCAAAAATCGGAGACATCCAGCTTAATCAGCTCTGCCTGTTCCTTTTTTTCAAGCGATCTCACCAAGCCGAGGGTCAGCCCCATTCCTGCCTCGACATATTCCAAAAGGCACGTGCGGTCGCCTCAGTCCACTACTATGTTTTTGTCGCACCACTCCGCAAGACAGGTTTCTTTATACAAATTTCTCATTCCGCTGCCCTCGCCGTAATAAATTAACCGCACATTTCTGTGCGGCTTCAGAGGTATAATATATGATTGAAAATGGATGGATTTGGGAATATGTGTCGGTGTGTCGGTGCTGATAGTATAACTTTTTATTTGGCTTATATTATAGAATACAGTTTAAAAAGTTTATTATGTGACACCGACACGTTGACACGACGGTTGGATGAAAAAAGCATAAAATGGCAAAATCTATTGACAATGTGTTAATATTCAAATATAATGAATATATCAAATATCGATAAGGAATGATGAAAATGGATTTGCGTAAATTATCCGATAATACGGAATACAATCCGCAAACGGGTATGCCCACAGATGAAACACATTTTGAATGCGGGTTGCCGCAATATCTTTCCAAATCACTTGAAAATATGAAAAAATCGTATTATCGATTCCGAAAGAAATGGTTATGGTACGGAACTTAACGATATTTTATCGACAATTGATGAACAAACTTCCATGGATTCGGATGCTATTAAGACAAGATTTTGGGATATGTTCATAGTAGATGCGTTGATTGGAAACTGGGATAGGCACAACGGAAATTGGGGATTTTTATACAATAATTCAACGGATGAGGTTGTTCTTGCCCCTGTTTTTGATTGCGGCAGCAGTCTTTATCCGCAAGCGGATGATGAATTAATGACGATAATTTTAAATAATAAAAATGAGTTTAATCACAGGATTTTTGATATACCGCTGTCGGCCATAACTTATAACGGAAAGAAAATAAATTATTTTAACTTCTTATCAGAGGGAAAATTCGAAGATTGCAATACAGCTTTAAAACGAATTTTAAGCCGAATTGATATGAAAAAAATTTATGAAATTATAGATGATACACCAACTGTAACGGACATACAAAACGAATTTTATAAAACAATGCTGACCGCACGTAAAGAGCGTATTTTAGACTTTGCAATGAGTAAGATTTAATATTAAAAATCGAGCCGAAAGGGCTTGATTTTTTTATCTTAATATGTTACAATGTTGTTAGTCATTTAAATAAAACGGGTGATAATATGGAAAAGGATATAAAAAATATAGACTTAAACACAACAGCTGAGATATTCGGATATGCAAGAATTTCGGTTGATATTGAAAAAGAGGACGATAAAAATACAAGTATTGAAAACCAAATAGATTTTATTGAGGATTATGCCAAAACGCATTTTCCCAAAGCGGAATTAACCGTTTTTAAGGACCGCGACCGTTCGGGATATACGTTTGAACAAAGAGAACAGTATCAGCTTATGAGAAAACGGTTGATGAGCGGAGAGGTTAAAATCTTGATTGTTAAAGACTTTTCTCGGTTTTCAAGACGTAACAGTTTGGGATTGTATGAGCTTGAACTTTTGCGTGATGCAGGGGTTAGAATAATTTCTATATCCGACGCAATAGATTTTCCGACTCACGACGAATGGCTGCAGATACAATTCCGATTTCTTTTGAATGAACAACCCGTTACCGATACAAGCAAAAAAGTCAGAGCGGTAATAAACAAAAGCCAAAGCAAGGGGGAGTGGCTTTGTGCAGTCCCATATGGCTATGTGATAACAAATCAAAAGAAATTAATGTTCGATATTGTGCCTGATGAGGCGGAGATAATCCGAGAAATATTCAGACTTTATAATGACGGCTGGGGTTATAAAAAAATAGCGAATTATTTGACGGATAAAAACATTCCGACGCCTCGAATGAAAGAAAAAGAAAGAGCAGAGGTGGAAGATAAAGAATTTAATCGAACGGTAAAAAAAGAATGGAGCATTATTACTGTTTCAAATATTCTCAGCAACGATTTTTATATAGGCACATACAGACAGCATAAGTATCAAAGGGCTAAGATAAACGGAACGGATATGAGAGTTTCGGAAGAGGACAATATTGTTTTTGAAAAGCATCATAGTGCAATTATAGATGACAGGACATTTGCTTTCACACAAGAACAGCTGAAGTTACGCTCGAAATCAAATTACAGAGGGATAAAAAAATATGATACGGCGTATTCGGGGTATTTGATTTGCGGAGATTGCGGTTCGCCGATGTTTTCGATGAGCCGCTCCGATTTGGCACCGGCATATATTTGCGGAACTTATCATAAGCGGGGAAGAAAAGGCTGTTCCTCTCATCATGTAAGGGTAGATTTTCTGGATAGCATTTTAAAAGACTATATTAAAATGGTAAAGTTAAACTCGGAGAATATGATAGCACAACTCGAAGATGCGGTTGCCGATGAGGCAAAAGCGGTAAAAGAGAGTGATAACATAATTGAGATTCTGCAAACAAGACTAAATAATGCAAAAGAAGAACTGAAAGCTACTAAAAAGCAAAAGATAAGGGATATGCTAAAAAGTGCGGATGATAAGGCATTAATAGAAGAAACATACGCCGAGATTGAACGGGAGCTGACGGAGCGGATATACGGACTTGAAAATCAGCTTAAAACCAGCTGTGACAAAAGAAGTCAAATTATAGAGATAAACCGAACTGCTAAAACGGTTTTTGAGGCGTTTGATAATATCCTAAATAAAGAAAAACTTGATAAAGTGGATATTGGGTTGATAACCGATAAAATTATTGTGTATGATAATAATACGATTACAGTAAAATTAAAAGCCGATATAGAAAGCATATTACAAACCGGAAAGCTTCCGAATATGGAAATTGATATGACGGACGGTGAAGATGTAAATTTTAATTATGACAGTGTAGATAGCGCATATTCGGCTAAGTACACACAAAAGGCTCGAAATAAAGGAGCCAAGGTTTACACTGTCAATGTTTTCAATGAGGGCGACCCTCTTGAAATTTTCACCGAGAGCAACGGTACGGTTATATTTAAAAAGTATTCGCCGATTGGTGAACTGGGCGAGTTTGCCGCTCAATATGCGGAATCGTTGTCAAAATCAGCAGGAATTCCCGCGTGTATAACCGATAAGGATAACGTTATTGCCGTATCGGGCGTTCCGAAAAAGGAGCTGCGCGAAAAAAAGGTTTCGGGTGCATTGGAAAAAATAATGAACGCCAAATCGCTCTTTACGAGAACGCACGGCGATAAATCAATTCAAATTTCGGATGAAATAGACAAGTATGAGGCAGGCGTTGTTGCACCGATTGTTTATGACGGTGACAGCATCGGTGCGGTAGTGTTTATCGCAGAGCCGTCAACGGCGGTGGGCGAAGTTGAAACAAAACTTGCCGAAACAGCGGCAGGTTTTCTCGGTAAGACAATGGAGTAAGAATTTATTCCGTTTTTTGAACGCAAGAGATAAAAGTCGATTTGACAAAGCACAATAACAGCACAAGAGCGCCATTTGGAAATCTTGTGCTGTTGCGCATTTTTGGAACAATCATTGCTCATTTTTGCTCATTTTTCATTTTGTGACTTGTTTTATGCAAAATATTGCAAAATGCGTTTTGATGTATTATAATTATAACAGTGTTGAAATTTCGAAACGGAGGCTGAAAAAATGGATATTAATTCGATTTTAAAGGGCGTAAACTGTGACTGCGGTCATTTTCACAGCTGTGACATCGAGCGAGTATATATCGAAAAAGACGCAGCGAAAAGATTTAAGGATTTATGTTGCGGATATAACAAAATTCTGATTGTTGCAGATGAAAATACATATAATGTCGGCGGTGAATCGGTTGAGAGGGGGCTGGCAGACAAATCTTTGACAAAGATTATATTCAGCGGTTCAAAACTTCTCATTCCCGATGAAGCCGCAATAGCCGCAGTAGAAGAAAAGACGAACGGAATCGAACTTTTAATAGGTATCGGCTCGGGCGTAATTCAGGATTTATGCAAATATGTTTCGCACGATAAGAACATTCCGTATATGATTTTTGCAACAGCGCCGTCAATGGACGGATATGCATCTTCGGGGGCGGCGATGATATTGAAAGGAATGAAAGTTACGGTTGCAGCAGGCGTTCCGAAAGCAATCGTTGCGGACACAAAGATTTTAAAAGACGCACCGTTTGAAATGATTGCGGCAGGGTACGGAGATATAATCGGAAAATACTCCGCGCTTTGTGACTGGAAGCTCAGCCGTGCTGTGAACAATGAATATTTTTGCACCTATATCTATGACTTGACATATAAAATGATAGAAAAAACTCTTTCGCTTGCGGACGGGATAATTAAACGTGATGAAGAGAGTATAGGTGTTTTGACAGAGGCGTTGATAACTGTGGGGATTCTTATGAGTTTTGCCGGTTCATCGCGTCCTGCCTCGGGCAGCGAACATCATTTGTCTCATTTCTTTGAAATTACGGGAATTTTAGATGATAAAGAATACTTTCCGCACGGTATTGACGTTGCTTATTCAACGGTTATCACCGCAAGGCTGCGCGAACAAATGCTGAAAAAAGACTTCCCCGATTCAAAATTTGTTGAGAGCAAAGAGACGTACACCGAAAAGATGAACGAAATATACAAATCGGCGGCGGACGGTTGTATACAGCTTCAAAACAAGATTGGAAATTATGAAAAAGACAGAATGTCGGTCTATAATGCCAAAAAAGATGAAATTCGGGATATATTGTCCGAGGTGCCGTCGGGTGATAAAATCGAAGCTATGCTTAAACCGATGGGATTTGATATGGATAAATTCTATAATATGTACGGCATTAATAAAATCAAAACCGCCGTTAAGTACGCAAAAGACCTTAAAGACAGATATACGGTGCTGTGGCTGAATTATGATTTGTTCGGAGGAACAATAGAAATTTAAATATCCGTAAGGTATATAACAACGCACAAATTTGTGCTGTTATATACCTTAAAACGTATTACAGATAAGTTTGGTGCAAGGTAGTATTTTTAACAAACGTCTTAGGTGTGACACCGGTTATTTTTTTGAAAAGCTTAATAAAATATGACAGGTCATTGAATCCGCATTGCTCACAGGTAACGGAAACCGAACAGCCGTTTGTAAGCAGCTCGCACGCATATTGAACACGCAGGTTATTGACATAGTTTATATAACTTATGCCCGTCAGACTCTTAAATTTATTGCAAAAATAATGCCTTTCATAACCGATTAACTTTGACGCGTCATCTAACGAAATTTTTGATTTATAGTTTTGCTCCGTCCATAGAATAACCTTTCGCAGATTATGATTATGAACATCGTTTTTTTCGTTATCAAAGCAGGAATGACCCGAGGCTTGAATCAGCCTGTTGAACAGGATTAAGATACATTCGCATATTTCCGCGATATGTGTGGATGTATCAAATGTGTCGGATATATGCTCAATTTCGTCAAAATACGACAGGTAAGCAGGCAGGGATAAAAAGCTCTTTTTCTCGCGCTTTAAAATTTCTTCAATATTGAGCAGGGGGTTCAGCTGTTCGATATTTATTTTTAAAACTTTATTCTTATATTTTTCATCTATATATTTAGTTAAAG
>ERZ773192.2979-NODE-2979-length-13327-cov-3.080093_pt1 | contig 13327 bp, 8 predicted proteins | sample MGYA00581010_ERZ773192 | MGnify/ENA primary metagenome ERZ773192 (study PRJEB29015, sample SAMEA2737741) | human gut metagenome | biome: human gut; feature: human-associated habitat; material: faeces | place: China | collected 2012 ...
ATATTCTTAGATAAAGATGCTACTCAATCGGCTACTTTAGATGATGTTCTATTAGCTAAAACAGGTCACAGTTACGGTGAGCCTACTTGGACTTGGTCTAAAGATAATACCTCTGCAACTGCAACCTTTGAATGTGCTAATTGTAAAGATATACAAGTAGTTGATGCTACTATAACTACTGAAGATAATAAAATTATCGCAACAGTAGTATTCAATGATGTTCAATATACTGACAGTGTTGATATCCCAGTTGAAACAACAACTTCAACTGAAGAAACTACTACCGTTACTACAGTAACAACTCCAACTGATGAAACTACTACTACTACCACTACTGTTACTACTACAGAAACTTCAACTACTACTACTACAACTACTACAACTACCAATGTAGAACCTAATATTCTATTAGGTGATGTAAATAGTGATGGTAACATAAAAACTAATGATTTATTAATCTTGAAAAAGCATTTAATGGGCTTTATCGATAAAGATGACATTAATATCGCTAATGCTGACATGAACAGCGATGGTAATATAAAGACTGATGATTTATTAATTCTTAAAAAATTCTTATTAGGTTTTAGTATCGATTAATCTATATATAAAAAAGAAGTCCAGTTTAATTAAACTGGACTTCTTTAATATTATTATATTTCTAGATTATTATCTTTGTTTAGTAGAGGTGTCATGCTCTTTACACATATCATCATAGTAGATGCGTTATGTAATAGTGCCGACGTCGATGGAGATATTAAACCAAAGAAACCTAATGCTAACAATGTAGAATTAAATCCAACTATAAAACGATAGTTTGTCTTAATACGTTGCATAAGTTTAACACTTAAATTTCTCATTCTAATTAATTCAGCAAGGTTTGAACCTCTTAGAGTGATATCCGCAGTTTCTTTAGCTATATCCGATGCATCGCTCATGGCAACCGATACGTTAGCTACTGCTAAAGCTGGAGCATCATTAATACCATCGCCAACCATTACCACATGATGATTATCTTCTTTAAGTTTTTCAACATAGAAATGTTTATCTTCTGGTAAGATTTGTGCATGATATTCGGAAATTCCTAACTGTTTAGAGATAACTTCAGCAGTTTTAGAACTATCACCAGTAAGCATTACAACCCTATCGAAACCTAGAAGTTTTAAATCACTAATAGTATCTTTAGCGTCTAATCTTGGGGGGTCACTGATACATAAAGCACCAGCCAACCTATCACCAATAGCTAAGTATATTACAGAACAAGCCCCAGAAAGATTGTCAATCTTTTGTTGTTGTTCATTGGAAATAGTTATATGTTCGTCTTCAACAACAAAGTGACGACTACCTATAATCGCTTTTTGACCATGTAAAGTAGTAGAAATTCCATGAGCAACTATATAGTTTACTTCTGCGTGTTCTTCTTCGTGATTTATATTTCTAACTTTAGCACCTTCTACGATAGGAGCACCTACAGTTACGTTTCCGTCTTTGTCTACCAAAAGAACTTTGTCAAATTCTACTGTTGTACCGTTTTCTGCATTCTGGATGTGGTGTACAAACAGCTTTTTGCCAGCTTCTGCTTTGAATTGCTGACCGTTGATTTCTACAATTGCGTACATTTCTTATATATAATGTATAAGTTAGCTCCGTCGGGTGGTCTCTAATCACTTAGAAAGCACTTGGTCGAACCCGGTGCGGAATAATCGGGCACAAAAGTACTCTTTTTATTCTAAATGGACAAATGTTCTTTTGCTTTTTTGTTCTTTTAATGCAGATTGTACTTTTAGATTATTGGAGAAAAACTGTTTCATCAAGGAGAAACAGTCCGTGTAGGGATGGTTTCTGTTACAAAATGAATTTCAGAACATAGATACCGGCCAGCATCAGCGCCATTACAAGACACGCGAATATGACGAGTAGCACAAGACTGTAAGTCAGCATGAGGATAGTGCGCCAAAAGCTTCTCCACCAGGTGCAGCGGTACAATTGTTTGTAATCCCAACAGAATAGGACGAAAATAAGCCATAAAGGCAGCTCATACAAATCGTCTACCTTTGCGTACCCGTTGAAAGGCAGCACGATGATGCTCAGCAGGAGTATCTGGCAAGCTATGTAGGCTTGTATGAACACATGCTCCGTGGTATTGTAGTTTAACTTATATTTCCGGCGTCGGAAGGCAAGTTGGGTGGCAAGTGCAAACAAAGGCAGTGTGGCAATGATGCGGAATGCCTTGTTTCCGTGTCCCCAGCTCTTCATCAGATTCCATACTTTCATTAGGAAAGGAGAGTTCTGTAAGACTTTTTCCAGTCTGTCTCCCACTTCCGAGGTGTCGTTTACAAATTCATCGATGAGGTCGCCATCATCGCTGTTCTGTTCGGACACCTGTGTGGCAGAAGTGGAGTCGTTCTTCTCTTCCAGTTTGTTCAAGCTTTTCTCCAGGCTTTTTATAGTGATGGCGAGGGCTCGCTTTTCCTCTTTGCTATAGGTTTTCTCCATCTTTTTGGTAAGCTTCTCTTTAGCGGCAATGATTTCTTCTTTGTCTGTCTGCTCTGTCTTTTCCGTCTTTTCTTTTTTGCTTAGGGCTTCCGGGTCTACCAGTTGCACAGCCATGATATAAAGGGCTGCAAGAATGAAGAGTGTCTGGAACGGGCGAAAATACTCTACACGCTTACCACCGATGAAGTCTCTAATCATGTACCCCGGACGGTAGAGGAGTTCCAGAAGGGTACGTCCAAAGCCATTATCTATATTGAAGAAGCCTCCGGCAATGTTTTTAAGCGCGTTACTCAACCGATAGCGTGGAGTGTTACGGCTTTGTCCGCAACGGTTACAGTAGTTGCCGGTATAGGTGGTGCCGCAATTCAGGCAGGTGCAGGTTTCGTTGCCAGCGGGAGGAGTTTTTCTCCCTTGTATCAGCTTGATGTGAAATGCGCGTAAGCGTACTGCGCAGGGGTGCCACCATGAGTCGATGAAAGTTTTTGCTTTGTTGGGTAGTATCCTTCTTTTTTGGAGGATACCCCACAATGTCAGTATGAAAACAACCGGGAAGAAGTTGCTGTCGTCGGTCATGTCCAGCTCTTCAATAGCCAGCCAGAAGAGTGTCACTAGAAGGAGGATTTGCCAGACGCTTATCCTTTTCTGTTTCCGGGGAGAAGTGGCATGCGCGTTTTCCGGCCGGATGGGATTTTCAATCTTGAATATGGAAGGATACTCCTCCTGAACTGCCAGCAGTTCTTCCAAGGTGTTCATTATTTTCCGGTGTGGGTACTTCTCCAATTCTTTGGCAGTGGTTACTCCGTGGGTGACTCCAGCAAAGTCTACTCCGGCCGCTTGGGCTGTTTCCGCATCTACCGTGCTGTCGCCTATATAGAGGGTCTCGGCTTTGCTGACATGTAGCCGCTTAATGGCAAGGAGTAGCCCTTCGGGAGATGGCTTGGCGGCTTTCACGTCTTCACCACCCACGATGATGTCCATAAAATCTTCAGGAAAATGCTGGTCGAGGAGTTCCTTGATGCGGAATCGGTATTTGGTCGAGATGATTCCGATGCGGGCGCCGGAGTCCTTCAGTGCAGTCAGTACGGACTTGGTTTCCAGGAAAAGCACCGTGTTGACAGTCATATGCGTATCGGCCTCTTTTCGGTATTCTGCCTTGAATCCTGCCAGTTGTCCGGCATCTGTCACGCCGGTGAGGATGGAAAAAGAGTCTTCCAGAGTCTTGCCGATAGTACGTTTGATGTCGTCATCCGTCACCTCTGTATATCCGTGACGGGTCAGTACGTTGCGGAAACAAGTGACGATTCCGCGGGAAGAATCAGCAAGCGTATAATCAAAGTCGAAAAGATAGGTCGTGTAATTCATTGTGACTTTTTGTGACAAAGATAGTGTAAAGTATATTTTTACAAAATAAAAAAGAGGATTAATCGGAATTTTGTATTACTTTTGTTTGCATGAATTCTGTAGAAAAGTGACAAGATGTGTAAGTGTTTTATCCGGTTAGGTTGTTATACTATACACGTTAACCCTATAATGTTATGAATTTGATAAAATCTTGTTGTTTGTTTGTGGTCTTTTCATCCTTTCTGGCATGCACCTCGCAGGTGTCGGATGTGAAGAGTGTGTCTTATACAGAGTTTGTGAATCCCTTTATCGGTACAGATTTTACTGGAAACACCTATCCGGGTGCTCAGGCGCCGTTTGGCATGGTGCAGCTCAGTCCTGACAACGGACTGCCGGGCTGGGACCGTATTTCCGGATATTTTTATCCGGACAGTACCATTGCAGGCTTTAGCCATACCCATCTCTCCGGAACCGGCGCTGGTGACTTGTATGACATCTCTTTTATGCCGGTGACATTGCCTTATAAGGAGGCGGAAGCTCCGCTCGGCATTCACTCTTTGTTCTCTCATTCGGAAGAGTCGGCAAGCGCTGGATATTATCAGGTGCGTCTGAAAGATTATAATATAAATGTAGAGTTGACGGCCACCGAGCGTTGTGGCATTCAGCGGTATACTTTCCCAAAAGCCGATGCTGCCGTTTTCCTGAATTTGCGGAAAGCCATGAATTGGGATTTTACCAATGATTCTCACATAGAAGCCGTCGATTCGGTAACGGTGCAAGGTTACCGTTACTCTGACGGTTGGGCACGCGACCAGCGCCTCTACTTCCGTACACGTTTCTCCAAACCGTTTGCTGCGATGCAGCTCGATACAGCTGCCATAGAGAAAGAAGGCAAGCGGATAGGGACATCTGTCATTGCACGATTCGACTTTCAGACTAAGGAAGGAGAACAGATTCTTGTCAGTACTGCCATCTCCGGTGTAAGTATGGAAGGGGCGGCACGTAATCTAGCAGCAGAAGTACCTGATGATGATTTCGACAAATACCTGGCTGCTGTGCAGGATGATTGGAACGAACAATTGTCCCGGATAGAAATAAAATGCGATGACCGCGATGAGAAAGTCAAGTTCTATACAGCTTTATATCATTCGATGATTGCTCCTACCATTTACAGTGATGTGGACGGCGCCTATTACGGTCCCGACAAGCAAGTGCACCGGGTAGAGGGCTGGACAAATTACAGTACTTTCTCCTTGTGGGACACTTACCGTGCGGCTCATCCTCTCTATACTTTTATTGAGCCGGAACGGGTGAATGATATGGTGAAGTCCTTCCTCGCCTTCTTCGAACAGAACGGCCGCCTTCCCGTATGGAATTTTCAGGGGGGCGAGACAGATATGATGATAGGTTACCACTCTGTGCCGGTTATTGTAGATGCCTATCTGAAAGGTATTGGGGACTTCGATGCGAAAAAGGCCTTGGAGGCTTGTGTAGCTACTGCCAATATCGATTCCTATCGTGGCATTGGGTTATATAAGAAATATGGCTATGTTCCTTATAATGTGACAGATCAGTATAATTCGGAAAACTGGTCACTTTCTAAAACACTGGAATATGCATATGATGACTATTGTATAGCCCGTATGGCAGAGAAGCTGGGCGATAAGGAGGTTGCGGACGAGTTTTATAAGCGTTCCCGTAATTACCGGAATGTCTACAATCCGGTAAGTTCTTTCATGCAGCCCCGTGATGACAAGGGAGAGTTTATCCGGAACTTCTCGCCGGACGACTATACTCCGCACATCTGCGAGAGCAACGGCTGGCAATACTTCTGGTCTGTGCAGCAGGATATTGACGGTTTGATAGTTTTGACCGGAGGTAAGGAACGGTTTGCCCAGAAGCTGGACAGTATGTTTACTTACAATCCTTCTGCAGATGATGAGTTGCCTATTTTCAGCACCGGGATGATTGGCCAGTATGCGCATGGAAATGAGCCTAGCCATCACGTCATCTATCTGTTCAATGCTGTGGATCAACCTTGGAAAACCCAGAAATATGCAGCCCGGGTGATGCGTGAACTCTACCTGAACACTCCTGCCGGTTTGTGCGGCAACGAGGATTGCGGACAGATGTCCGCCTGGTATGTGTTCAGTGCGATGGGCTTTTATCCGGTAGACCCGGTTGGTGGAAAATATGAAATCGGTACCCCCCTATATCCGGAAATGAAGATGCACCTGCCCGGTGGAAAGACCTTTACGGTACTGGCGCCGGCGGTGAGCAAGGAAAATTGCTACATTCAATCTGTCAAACTCAACGGTAAGAACTATGACAAAAGTTATATTACGCATGAACAGATAATGGATGGAAGTGTTTTCGAATTTGAAATGGGGGATAAGCCAGGTCAGGCATGGTACAGTCCCCGATAACCGGCTAACATATGAATGAACATTTCGACTTGACATATAAATCCCTTTTCCGCAGGTATTATACCAACCTGCTGTTCTATGCCACACGCATTGTGGGGGAAGAAGATGCGGAAGATGTGGTACAGGATGTTTTCGTGGAGCTGTGGAAGCGGAAAGATACCATGAAGGTGGGAGAGCAGATTCAGGCTTTTCTGTATAGGGCGGTGTATACCCGTGCCTTGAACGTTCTGAAGCATCGGGACATTGTGAGTGGCTATGAGGCTGTCATGCTCGAAATCCATAAAAAGAGGGTTGAGTTCTATCAACCTGACAGCAATGATGTGGTGAAACGGATAGAGGATGCCGAACTCAGGAGGAAGCTGTCCGATGCCATCAATGAATTGCCGGACAAGTGCCGGATGGTATTCAAACTCAGCTATCTGCATGATATGAAGAATAAGGAGATAGCTGATACAATGGGAGTGTCATTGCGTACGGTGGAGGCCCACATGTACAAAGCTTTGAAGTTGCTGCGTGATAAACTGGGGTATCTGAACCTGATGTTGGCTCTGTTTTTCATCGGGAAAGTAAGTGTTTTTGCGAGCAGCGTTGTTTTATTATCATAATGAAGGAAAGAATGAATAAGTTGAATGAGGAGATATTGGCCAAGTTCCTTATGGGTGAATGTACGGAAGATGAACTTCGTGAGGTGAACGCCTGGCTGGAAGAGTCGGGTGAGAATGCACGCGAATTGTTCAGGCTGGAGGAGATTTACCACTTGGGGAGACTGGGGGATACTTCGAATACACAAGACATAGAAAAGGCCGAAAAGCGATTGTTTAAAAGGCTGGAACAAGAGAAGACGAAACAATACAAGGTACGGAGGATGGTTGGGTGGATACGGTATGCGGCCGTATTTGTGGGCTTCTTCCTTTTGGGTACTTTCGGCTATCTTTTTTATCAGACTTATAGCCAGCCGGAAACATTACTGGCTGTCACCACTCATGATAAGATTAAGGAACTGAAACTGCCGGATGGAACCAAAGTCTGGCTGAATAAAAACACTACCCTGAAATATCCACATGAGTTTGCAGGGAAGGGAAGAAAGGTTTATCTGGAAGGAGAAGGATATTTTGAGGTGATGAGGAATCCGGAAAAACCGTTTGTCGTACAGAGTGAGGTCATGCAGGTCAGAGTATTGGGAACTGTTTTCAACCTCAAGTCTGACAAGGCTAAGATGTCTGCAGTAGCTACCCTTTTGAAAGGCGAAGTAGAGGTGAAAGGTAATCATGGCGAGGGTATGATTATCCTTGCCCCCGGACAGAAAGCCGAGCTGAACGGAATGACTAGGCGTCTGGTGGTGAAGCAGGTGGATACGGGAATCGAAAACTGGCACAATAATGAGTTTGTCTTTGAGAAGGCTGACCTATACACCATTGCGCGTACATTGGAGAATTCGTATGGGGTGAGGGTAATTCTGGCACCGAACATAGATGTAAGCAAGACTTACTCGGGTACACTGAAGAAAAAAGAGAGTGTAGGGGCTGTGCTGAATCTGATAAAGAATGCCATTCCATTGGAGTATAAAATTGTGGGGAACAGTGTTTTCCTCTCCTCAATGAAGTAGGAAGGCCGCACAAATTCGAGATATGACGAGAAGAATTTATTTAATACTAACAACTTTCTAATATTATGCGAAAATTAATCCTATTGTTTTTTTTTGTGAGCAGTGCTTTATGGCTGCATGCCAAAGACTTTACCCGGTATGTCAGTCCTCTTGTCGGCACGCAGTCTACTTTCGAGCTTTCCACCGGTAATACCTATCCTGCGATCGCACGTCCCTGGGGTATGAACTTCTGGACTCCTCAGACGGGTAAGATGGGTGACGGCTGGCAATACGTCTATACCGCGAACAAGATCCGTGGTTTCAAGCAGACACACCAGCCCAGTCCGTGGATTAACGATTACGGACAGTTTGCCATTATGCCTATCACCGGAAAGGTGGCTTTCGACCAGGACGAGCGTGCCAGTTGGTTTTCTCATAAAGCCGAGACCGCCACTCCTTATTATTATAAAGTCTATCTTGCCGACCATGATGTGACGGCGGAGTTTGCTCCTACCGAGCGTGCCGCTGCCTTCCGTTTCACTTTCCCTGAAACGGAGGAAGCCTATGTGGTGGTCGATGCCATGGACAACGGTTCTTTTGTGAAAATCATTCCGGCTGAAAAGAAAATCATAGGCTACACCACCAAGAACAGTGGTGGTGTGCCAAGCAATTTCAAGAACTACTTTGTATTGCAGTTCGATAAGCCTTTTACTTATACTGCTGCCGTGAAGGACGGAAAGATTGCCCCCCGTACCACCGAGGCAAGTGCCAATCATGCCGGTGGCATCATCGGTTTTCATACCCTCCGTGGCGAGCAGGTGAATGTACGTGTGGCTTCCTCGTTCATCAGTCACGAGCAGGCCGAGTTGAACTTGAAGGAACTGGGTGACCGGACGCTTGAAGAGGTGGCGAAAGCCGGGCGTGACGAATGGAACCGGGTACTGGGCCGCATTGAAGTGCAGGATACCGACCTCGACCGTCTGCGTACTTTCTACTCTTGTTTCTACCGTTCTGTGCTTTTCCCGCGCAGTTTCTACGAGATAGATGCGCAAGGTCAGGTAATGCACTACAGCCCCTATAATGGTGAGGTGCTGCCCGGCTATATGTTTACCGACACCGGTTTTTGGGACACTTTCCGTTGTCTCTTCCCCTTTCTCAACCTGATGTATCCATCCATGAATGCCAAGATGCAGGAAGGATTGGCCAACACTTACAAGGAGAGCGGTTTCCTGCCCGAATGGGCCAGTCCGGGACACCGTGGTTGCATGGTGGGCAACAATTCCGCCTCTGTGGTGGCGGATGCCTGGCTGAAAGGTCTGCGTGGCTACGACATCGAGACATTATGGAATGCTGTGAAGAGCGGTACGGAGAATGTGCATCCCGAGGTTTCCTCTACCGGACGCCTGGGACATGAGTATTACAACAAGCTGGGTTATGTGCCCTATAATGTGGGTATCAACGAAAATGCAGCCCGTACGCTGGAGTATGCTTATGATGATTGGTGCATCTACCAGTTGGGACTTTCGCTCGGCAAGTCGAAGAAAGAACTGGCTCCTTTTGCCAAACGCGCGCTGAACTACCGGAATCTTTTCGACCCTGCCCATAAGTTGATGCGCGGCAAGAATGAAGACGGTACGTTCCAATCGCCTTTCAACCCCTTGAAGTGGGGTGACGCCTTCACCGAAGGAAACAGTTGGCATTATTCGTGGTCGGTTTTCCACGATCCGCAAGGACTCATTGACCTGATGGGTGGCAAGGACTCCTTCAACCAGATGATGGATTCCGTGTTTGTGTTGCCGCCTGTGTTCGACGAAAGTTATTATGGCAGTGTCATCCACGAAATTCGGGAGATGCAGATCATGAACATGGGCAACTACGCTCACGGCAACCAGCCCATACAGCACATGATTTACCTCTATAACTATTCCTCCCAGCCGTGGAAGGCGCAGTACTGGCTGCGTGAGGTTATGGAGCGTATGTACAGTGCCAATCCCGACGGCTATTGCGGTGATGAGGACAACGGCCAGACATCTGCTTGGTACGTGTTTTCAGCTTTGGGATTCTATCCCGTCTGTCCGGGTACAGATCAGTATGTGCTGGGTGCTCCTCTTTTCCGTTCTGTGCGTCTGCACTTGGAAAATGGCAAGACTGTGACGATTGAAGCTCCTGAGAATAGTCGTGCCAACCGCTACGTGCAGAAACTTACAGTGGATGGCGTTGACTATACACGCAACTTTCTGACACACGAGCAACTGACGAACGGCTCCTCGCTGCGCTTCACTATGGACAATGTGCCCAACAAACTGCGTGGGACAGGAGAGGAGGATGCTCCTTACTCCTTCTCGAAAACGCTTAAAAAGAAGAAGTGACCTCAAAGCCAAAACCATAGCAATTAATGATGAGGGTGTGCCGAATGTCTGACGGAGTGATAGCTGAAAAACGTTTTGACACACCCTCTCTCTCTTACGATAAATCACTGTTTGAAAACCCTATTTACCATGAAACTTAAGAAACTTACTATTTACTGCTTGGCATTGTTTTGCTCCTCTTCTTCTGTTTATGCGCAATCTGGTGAAGAAGTTCAAAAGAAACGTAGCGGCAATCCGATTTTTCCCGGTTGGTATGCCGACCCTGAGGGAGTAGTGCTGGACGGGAAGTTCTGGATTTATCCTACATATTCCGCTCCTTATGATGAACAGACTTTTATGGATGCCTATTCTTCGCCCGACTTGGTGCATTGGACCAAACATCCACGCGTGCTTTCAAAGGAAAATATCCCATGGTTGCGCCGTGCTTTGTGGGCGCCGGCTGTTATCGAGGCCAATGACCGCTATTATCTTTTCTTCGGAGGGAACGATATACAGAACAACTCTGAGATTGGCGGTATCGGTGTGGCTGTGGCAGACAATCCGGCAGGTCCTTTCAAAGATGTGCTGGGCAAGCCCCTGATTGATAAAATTGTGAATGGCGCACAGCCCATCGACCAGTTTGTGTTCCGTGATGACGATGGCACTTACTATATGTACTATGGCGGATGGGGGCATTGCAACATCGTGAAACTGTCTTCCGATTTACTTAGTGTCGTTCCTTTTGATGATGGCACAGTCTATAAAGAAGTGACTCCTCAGGACTATGTGGAAGGTCCTTTCATGTTGAAACGTAACGGAAAGTATTACTTCATGTGGTCGGAAGGCGGTTGGGGAAGTCCCGACTACCGTGTGGCCTATGCCATTGCCGACTCTCCTTTCGGGCCGTTCCATCGCGAGGGAATCATTCTTCAGCAGGATGCCGATGTGGCTACCGGTGCCGGACATCATTCAGTGGTGCGTGGAAAAGGTAAGGACGAATGGTACATCATTTACCACCGTCGCCCGTTGGGAGAAACGGCAGCAAACAGCCGTGCCACCTGCATTGACCGGATGTACTTTGACAAAAAAGGAAAGATAAAGCCGGTGCGCATGACTTTCGAGGGAGTGAAAGCTACCACCCCTCCACTTGACTAATAGCAATTTTCAATTCAAATTTATATAGAAGAAATATGAGTCTTAATTCCAAAAAGATTTGTTTCAGCCTTGTCCTGGCTGCGGCTGCCGGGATGGTTCAGGCTGTCAATAGTAGCTGCCTTCTTGCCGATGCGGGCTTTGTAGCCGTGCAGGATAATACGGTATCTGCCGGTAACTATACCTCTAACCGTCCTAAAGAGAAACAACGACTTTTCCGTTCCACTGCCGTGGAGAAAGAGATTGTCCGTGTACAGATGCTTTTGAAGAACCGCAAGCTTTCCTGGATGTTTGCCAACTGTTTTCCAAATACGCTGGATACTACTGTGCACTTCCGCAAGGGCAGCGATGGAAAGCCTGATACTTTTGTATATACGGGTGACATCCATGCTATGTGGTTGCGTGACTCAGGGGCGCAAGTATGGCCATATGTGCAGCTTGCCAATAACGACCCGAAACTGAAAGAGATGCTGGCCGGTGTTATTCTACGCCAGTTCAAATGTATCAATATCGACCCATATGCGAATGCTTACAACGATGGTGCGCTGCCCGATGGGCATTGGATGAGTGACCTTACTGACATGAAGCCCGAACTGCATGAACGTAAATGGGAAATCGACTCGCTTTGTTATCCTTTACGGTTGGCTTATCACTACTGGCAGGTGACGGGTGACACTTCGGTTTTCGGTGCTGAATGGCTGGAAGCCATCCGCAATATTTATACTACTTTTTGTCAGCAGCAGCGCAAAGAGGGTGCCGGTCCCTACAAATTTCAACGCAAGACGGAGCGTGCGCTCGATACGCTGAACAATGATGGTCTGGGTGCTCCTGTCCGTCCGGTGGGACTTATCGTGTCCTGCTTCCGCCCGTCGGACGATGCCACAACGCTTCAGTTCCTTGTGCCTTCCAACTTCTTTGCTGTCACTTCCTTGCGTAAGGCTGCCGAGATTCTGGAAACAGTGAACAAGGAGACTGCTTTGGCTGCCGATTGCCGTGCCTTGGCCGATGAGGTGGAAATGGCTTTGAAACGCTATGCAACCTACAATCATCCTGAATTTGGTACCATTTATGCTTTCGAGGTTGATGGTTTCGGTAATCATTTGCTGATGGACGATGCCAATGTGCCTAGTTTGCTGGCGATGCCCTACCTGAAAACTATCTCTGCGAAAGATCCGGTTTACCGGAATACCCGTAAATTGGTCTGGAGTCAGGATAATCCTTTCTTTTTCAAAGGAAAAGCAGGCGAAGGAATCGGTGGCCCTCATATCGGTTACGATATGATTTGGCCGATGAGTATTATTATGCGTGCATTTACTGCGGACAATGACGGTGAAATACGTCAATGTATCCGGATGCTGAGAGATACAGACGGTGGTACCGGATTTATGCACGAATCTTTCCACAAAGATAATCCGACTAAATTCACCCGGCATTGGTTCGCCTGGACGAATACCTTGTTCGGGGAATTGATTGTGAACCTGGTGGAGAATAAAAAGATTTCACTACTGAATAATCTATAAAACCAAATACTTATCCCTGTATTCCGGTATAGGAAATAGGGGGATAAAATTTGAAACTACACTTGATTTTTAACAGAATGGAACAAAAGAACAAGTTTATTTACATCTTGCCCGTAATGTTCGGTTTTTTCATTATGGGATTCTGTGATTTGGTGGGGATTTCTGTAACTTATGCGAAGGAGCAGTTCCAGTGGACCGAAACACAAGCCGGCTTTTTGCCGTCAATGGTATTTTTGTGGTTTTTTATCTTGTCTGTACCTACAGCCATGTTAATGAACCGGATAGGACGAAAAAATACAGTATTATTGAGTATGCTGTTCACTTTCGCCGGCATGGTATTGCCTTTCATTGATTTCAGTGAAACCTCCTGTTATGTTGCGTTTGCCTTATTGGGAATCGGTAATACCATTCTGCAGGTATCTTTGAATCCGTTATTGGCGAACGTTGTACAGGGAAAAGGGT
>ERZ773192.2987-NODE-2987-length-13295-cov-5.510952_pt1 | contig 13295 bp, 12 predicted proteins | sample MGYA00581010_ERZ773192 | MGnify/ENA primary metagenome ERZ773192 (study PRJEB29015, sample SAMEA2737741) | human gut metagenome | biome: human gut; feature: human-associated habitat; material: faeces | place: China | collected 2012 ...
TGGTCGCCAGAATGTTTGCGGGCATCGCTTCACAGTAGAAGTATTCCTTCCACTGATCGGCCATGACGCCGCCCGCGGCCCCCGCGATCGCTTTGATGAGTCCCATAGTTCTTTTCTCCTTTTTTCAAATATTTCTATATTTTCAGGTCAATATCGGTACGCCTTATTTTAGGCGGCTTCCACATTCCGGACAGGACACAGAAGGTCTTCCGTCCGTGGGCTGCCAGCCGCACTTCCCGCAGGCCGCAGGGCGCACTCCGCCGCATTCGGTGCAGAAATTCCCCTCGTTTTCCGTTTTGCAGTCGGGGCAGACCCACACCCTCGCGGATTGCTCCGGCTGCTCGGGCCTCTCAGTGTAGATCACATCCTTCTCGCTGCATTCCGCGCCGTCCTTCGTCAGCCAGATCGTCCCCGTGTTGCCGGTAAGATAACCGTAAAAGGCGTTTTCGCTCGTGCTGAAGCGCAGATCGCAAAACGTTCCGGAGATCGAAACCTTCTCCTTCCCGCGCAAGAGCTCCACATGGCCGGTGGAATACACCCACAGCTTAGCCTCAAACTCCGGTTCGCCGTTGACCGACAGGCTCATATCGGACTCGCTCTCAGCCCCTCCGCCGCGCTCGACCTTCATGACGATGGTGCCGTCGCGGCTCTGCCATGTCCCTGCATAGGGAGTCTGATCCTCCGGCGTGTACATCATGTCCGGGCCGTCCAGCATGTGCTCCGGCGGCGGCTCCTTCGGGCCTCCGCAGCCCGTCATTCCCGTAAAAATCATGAGCAGCAGCACACCTCCTATCCAAAATCGCCGCTTCATACGCACCTCCCTCGCTTTAGGTGTTTTCCACCGGGTGGTCATAGAAGGAGCTTTACGCCCACGGGTCCTGCGAGGCCGATATCCGGATACCGCTGAGCGGGCTGGAATACTCCCAGAGGAACCACTCGCCCGTTGACGGCTTCTGCCGCAGCTTCACCGGGCGCGGCGTGTCCGCGCCCGCCGTCTGCAAAAACACGCGCAGATAGCCCTCCTCCACATCCTGCGGCCGTTGGTCGGGCAGGACGGTGAGCGTGTAGGGGGCCGTGGGCCTGTAGCCGTTCTGCGGCGTCGCACCGTCGAAGTACGCAAGCGGCAGATATTCCTTGCCGCGCAGACGGTCGCGCAGGAACTGGCTGTCGTAGGGCGTCATGGGACGGGGACCACGCAGCAGATCCATCGCGGCCACGCCGTCGTTTGGGCTTTTGGTGTACAGGCTCAAGGCGCACAGGAACCCGGCGCAGACCTCCTCCGGCGTGCTGCGGGGGAGCGCCTGAAATTCCGCGAGCGTCGCGGGCAGAGTGTTGAGCTTGACTTGCATTGTGCTTTCCTCCTTATAATTTTTATGCTTCGACCACCAAGCGTCCCTCGACCTCGCGGCTGAGGTGCTGGTTCACCGTCAGGTATTCCTCCACCACGTCCCGGGCGGAGGTGGACAGCACCCGGATCTTGCCGTTTTGCTCCGCCTCCTCCAGCGTGATGTCCAAAAACGGCTTGAGGTTATTGTAATGATACTTCTGCATCGCCACGGAATAGAGCCGATCGGCGTGCAGCACCTCGCCGTCCAGCGTCAGCTCGCGAAACACCTGCCCGCTCCTCGACCAGACGATGCGCATTCCGTGGGAAAACTGGTAGAACTCCGTGTGCTCCCCCTGGAATGCCTCGTCCCGCAGAATATGGCGGATCATCCGCTCGAGCTGGGTGCCGGTGACCTTGAGCATATACACCGCGTCGTCATAGGGCAGGCACTCCACAAGGTCTGCGTAGTGGACCACCGGGCCGAGGGCGTAGCTGCGGATGGCCCCGGACCCCATGAGCATCAGGTCGATGCCGAAGCTGTCCCGCAGAATGTCGGCGATGAGGTCCCCCAGCGCCGTTTCCTGATTGCGCTTGGGATGGGTCAACAGGAAAAGCGGGTAATGATGCGGTCATACTTCTGGGAGGTGGCGCTCCTGTAGCGCTGAATGAAGTTCTCCACCTCCTCGTCCCGGGGACAGTGGGCATCGTCGATGGGGACCATCTGCCAGGTAAAGGTGTCGATGGCGTTGAGGTCGGTGTCCACCATGATGTCGAACCGGCCGATCTCGTCGGTGCCGGTGCCCGCCTGCACAATGTAGATATCGTTGACCTTGAAGGGCTCCTCCAGCTTCGTGTGGCTGTGGCCGCCAATGATGACGTCCACGCCCCAGTCCGGGTCCAGCATCGCCGCCAGCTTCTTGTCCTCCTCAAAGCCGATGTGGGTCAGCAGCACGGTGAAATCAATGTCGATGGCGTTGTAGGCGTTGCAGATATTGCCCACCTCCCGGGCCGCCTCCCCGATGTCCACAAAGGACCCGATCAGCTCGTCCGTCTTGGTGGCGGCCAGCACCTCCTCCGTGATGATGCCGATGAACAGGATCTTCATATCGTCGATATGGGCGATCCAGAAGGGCCGGAACATCCGCCGTCCGTTGGATTTGATGTGCAGATTGGCGTTGATGATAGGGAAATCCGCGCACTTTTCCAGAAACAGCAGATGAGCGAGGCCGTAGTCGATCTCGTGGTTGCCGATGGTGGCCACGTCCGGCCCCACCAGATTCATGATGCCGATGGTGGAGGTATCCTTGTACTCCGAATCAATGACGCTGCCGCGGAACATATCGCCCGCCACGGCGTAGATTACGTTCTTTTCCTCCCGCCGCACTTTATTGACATAGCCCGACAACAGCGACACGCCGCCCACCAGCCGCTCGTCTATCTGTTCGGCCAGAAAATCGCCATGCATATCGTTCGAGTGCAGGATCGTCAGCTTTTTCAGATTCTTCATGCGCCGCTCCTTTCTTCCGCAGCCGATCGCTTCTCCGCTCGTTCGTTCCTCCCGATTCCGACATAGCCCTCAGGGGGCTGACCGCAGTTTGAACAGGGGGTGCGCCGGTTTCCGCACCGCACCCCCAGCGCCTATTCACTTTTAAGAGGTGGGCGGCAGGCCCGCTTGGCATTACTTTTGCGGTGCAAACACCCCAATGGTATTACTTATTATAATAACATGATATCGGGTATCGCCGCAAATTGCAAAAACAATTTGCATTTTTGCCAGAGGCATTTGTCCTTGTATTAAAGATTCCAAATTAAAACACGCACAGTGCGGTGAAGCAGGCAGCGTCCGGGCCGAGGGCCTCCATGAGATAGCTGCCGTCCCCGTTCCGGAAGCCCACCAGACGCAGCGTTTCGCCAAGGGTAGCCTCGTGGTTGTAATTGATGTAGAATTCCCGGGGCGTCCGCTCCTGTAAGTCACAGGGCAGGTAGTCCCAGATAATGTCGCCGTAGTTGGCGCTGTAAAGGTGGCCGTTGCCGTCCAGATCGGACCAGACCACCTGCCGGGTCCCCAGCTCCTCCACCCCCTCGTGGGGCAGCAGGAGCTTTTTCGGGTCCGGGCAGTCGATGACCCGGCCGCAGGTCTGTATGGGCTTGGCGGTAAAGGCGGAAGGCCGCATGATCTTCCGGGTGGCGGGGTTCACCAGGATCCAGTCGCTTTTCACCGACACCCGCACCTCACCGGTCTGATCCTTCATCTCGTAGACCCGCTGCATGTGGGCGCCCTTGACCCCGTTTTCGTAGGTGGCGATGTCCAGCACCTCCCCCGCCATGGGGATCTGATGGATGCGCATGGCCAGCCGGGAGAGCAGGAACACCTCCCCCATTTCAAACAGCACGTCATGGGTCAGGCCCCGGGCGTTGTAGTCATACCCCGCGTAGGCCGCTGCCTTGTTCAAAAGGCCGGAGACCCTTGCCCGCTGATACCGGTCGCAGTCGGCAAAGCACAGTTCCTCCTGCCGGAAGTAGCCGTTTTCATATAATTCCTGCCGGAAATCCTTCATGTGTATTCCTCTTTCCGTTGTTTTATGGACTTAATTTACCACAAACCGCGGTGTTTCACAATGCCCGAGTTGGACAACGGCCCGCCCTGCGGTACAATGGCCGTATTGTGAATTTGCTGGAAACGATGCAAGGAAGAACGCAGTAAACAGGGCCGGACAGAAAATTTCTGTCCGGCCCTGCCCTTTTACTGTTATTGTATTTGCCGACCGAGGGGCCAGCCTTGAATCGGTTTCCCCGTCAGCGCATGGACCGGTATTCAGCCAACACGCTGTCCAGCAGGTCTGCGGCGCTCTGATAGATGGCGGTGTTCATCTGGTTGAAGGGGCAAACGGCCCGGTCGCTGATCTCCAGTCCCCGGTGCACCAGCAGCTTTTTGAGGATCAGGGAACAGTTGGTGTCCATATCGTAAATGGGCATCAGCTTCTGGATCAGGTGGTACAGGGCGAAGGTGCGATCAAAGTCCTTTTCGTTGGCAGCCTTCACCAGACTGCTCCAGATCTCCGGCACGATGATAGACAGCGCACCGATGCACCCGCCGCCCCCGTTGTTGGCGATGTTGCTGAGGAACTGGTCGTCAAAGCCGGAGTAGACGGTGAAGGGCTTCCCCTCTACCGCCCGGCACACCATATTGGTGTGGCCGGGGGTGGACACGGAATCCTTCAGTCCGATGATGTTGGGATTCGCATCGATCAGGCGGCGGATCGTCTCCGGAGCGATGGAATGTCCGGTGCGGGGCGGGAAGTTGTAAAGATACAGGTCCCCCTTCACGTCCTTGGCCAGACGGTCATAGTAGACGAACAGCTTTTCCTGATCCATCTCGAAATAGTAGGGGCTGATGACCATGGGCGTGTAGCCCAGCTCATACACCGCGTTGGACAGGGCCAGCGTATCGGCATAGCGGATGCAGCCGGTGCCGGCCAGCAGCTCCACCCGTCCGTTGACATACTCCGCATAGAAGCGGAAGAAGTCCAGACGCTCCTGCTCGTTCAGATCCGGGAACTCTCCGGCGGAGCCTAGCACAAGAATGCCGTCCAGCCCGCCCTCGATTAGGAAATCGATAACCTTTTTGTTGCCTGCGTAGTCGGGCTTTTCCTCTTCGTTGAAGATCGTGACAACAGGTGCGATGATTTTTGCCATAGAAATCCTCCTAATCAGCCAGCCAGCTTCAGTACACCGAACACCAGTGTGCTGGCGACCATCATGGCAAGGCCGTTGATGGCCTCGTAGCCCAGCAGCTTCAGCCGCTCGCTGATCTCCATGTTGACGCCGCCGGCGCTGACATGGAAGAAGGAGCCGTGGGGCAGACCGTCAAAGACGAAGCAGCTCGCGTGGGTCATGGCGGCAGCTGCCAGAGGTGTTACGCCGCTGGCCACCACGGTAGGCCCAAAGATCTGGCTGGCAAGGGTCGTACCGGCTGTGGCGGAGGCGGTAGCCGCGCCCATCAGCATACCGGAGATGGGGGCCAGCATGAAGCCGGGCAGGCCCAGAGTCTCAATGAAGGAAATGATCACGTCCTTCAATCCGGAGTTGGAGATGATGCCGGACAGAGCGCCGGTGCCGACCAGCAGCATGGCGACGCCGCTCATCTTGGCGAGGCCGGCATTGAAGTAGTGGCCCATGTCCCGGGCCTTGCCCATGGCGATAGCGCCCACGATGCCGCCTACCGGCAGGGCGATCAGGGGATCGATGGTGATCCCGGCAATGGGACGCAGCAGCAAGATGGCGATGGTGACAACGGGACCGCTGAGTGCCGCCCACAGGGGAGGCAAATCCTTATGCTGCGCGGCTTCGCCGCCGATGTCAGCCTCGGTGATCTCCGTGCCCCGCATAGACAGGCGCTTTGCCAGCAGAGAGGTCACGATCAGCGCGGTGACCGCGGGGATGATGCCCACGGCGATGATGGAGGTCAGTGGCAGATTAAAGGCCTCGGCGGCCGCGATGGCATTGGGGTTGGGGCTCATGACGTTGCCTGCACGGACGGCGCCCAGCTGCGCCATCAGCACACCCATCTTGTGATAACCCGCCCTGCGGGCCATTTGCAGAGCAATGGGAGCCACGGTGATGCAGGCCACGTCGCCGAACACGCCCACGGTAGTCAGCAGCCATGTGGCCAGCGTGATGGCGATCAGGCTCCGCTTGGCACCCATCTTATTGATGATGGATTCGGCAATGCGTTCAGCCGCACCGCTCTCAATGAGCGCGCCGGCCAGAATACCGGCCGTAACGATACGGATGATCGCGGAGACGATGCCCTGCGTGCCGGAGATGATAAAGCTAACTGTGCCGGTGAGCCCGGCGCCGCCTACCAGACCGCCGATCACGGCGCCGAAGATCATGGCATAAGTGGGCTGTACTTTTTTCAGGATCAGCACAATGGCGACGGCAAGGGCCACCAATGCGCCCAGAACGGAAACGGTAACTCCATCCATAGTCGGTTTCTCCTCCTAATTCAAATTACAGATGGTCAAACTTCATGACGCCGCCCTCGGAACCGGAGGCAGCCAGCTTGCAGTATAGGCCCAGCCAGCCCTTCTTGAATTTGGGCTCGGGACGCTTCCACTGCTTCAGACGGGCCTCGATCTCCTCCTGAGGCACCAGCAGCTCCAGCTTCTTGCTGTCCACGTCGATCTCCACCAGATCGCCGTCATGGACGATGGCGATGGGGCCGCCCTCAGCGGCTTCGGGAGAAATATGGCCCACAAAGCAGCCGTTGTTGGTGCCGGAGAACCGGCCGTCGGTGATCAGTGCGGTGGTCTTGGACAGGCCGCGGCCGTAGAGGTACTTCATGGCCTTGTACATCTCGCGCATACCGGGGCCGCCCTTGGGGCCCTCGTAGCGGATGACCACCACATGACCGTCATGGACCTTACCGGCCAGAATGGCCTCCTCGGCGGCCTCCTCAGAGTCGAAGCAGATGGCCTCGCCCTTGAAATGATGCAGGCTCTTGTCGAACGCGCCGGGCTTGGTGATGCCGGTGTCGGGAGCCAGATTGCCCCGCAGCACCGCCACGCCGCCGGTATAGCCGAAGGGATCGTCCAGCGTGTGGTTGACAAGGCCCGTAGCGGGATAGAGGTACTTGTGGTCACGGATATTCTCTGCCAGCGTGTGGGCGGTGACGGTCATAACGTCCGTCTCCAGCATGGACTGGAGGTTTTCCATCAGGCGGGGCACGCCGCCGTCCTTATAGAAATCCACGATGCTGTACTTGCAGGCGGGGTTCATCTTGGCAAGCTGAGGCGTGGTATCGGAGAGGGTGTCGAACTCGTTCAGCACCTTGATGCCCAGCTCCGCCTCATAGGCGATGGCGGTGAGGTGCATGACGGCGTTGGTGGAGCCGCTCATGGCGAGGCAGGCCTTGATAGCGTTGCGGACAGCGCCGTCGGTGATAATCTGGCGGGCGGTGATGTTCTTCTCCACCAGCTCCATGATCTTCACGCCAGTCTCCTCCGCCTTCATCATGCGGATGGCAGAGGTGGCGGGAGCGGTGCCGCCGTCCGGCAGGGTCATGCCCAGAGCCTCGGCCAGCGCGCACATGGTGTTGGCGGTGCCCAGATAGGAGCAGGAGCCGCAGCCGGGGCAGGCGGTGTTCTCCAGAGAGACATACTCCTCCTCGGTGATCTTACCGGCGGAGAGCATACCGTAAGCCTCGGTGCTGGAGGTCTGGTCGGCCTGACGGCCATCGAACTCCACGCCGCCCTCCATGGGGCCGCCGGGTAGGAAGATGCAGGGAATATCCAGACGGGCGGCAGCCATCAGCATTCCGGGAACGATCTTGTCGCAGCTTCCCAGCAGCACCAGACCGTCAAACAGGTTGATCTGGGCCATGGATTCGATGGAGTTGGCGATCAGCTCACGGGAGGGCATAATGAAGTGCATGCCGTCATGTCCCTGGCCCATGCCGTCGCAGCCGCCGATCACGCCGAACTCGATGGGAGTGCCGCCGGCCCGGTAGATGCCGTCCTTCACCCGCTGGGCGACCTGACGCAGGTTGTAGTGACCGGGAACGCATTCGCTCCATGCGTTGGCAATGCCGATGATGGGGCGCTTCAGGTCCTCGGTGGTAAAGCCCATGGACTTGTAGGTGGCGCGGTAGTACTGGTTGCTCAGGCCCTTCAAAATATGTTCACTGCGGTACATAAGGCAGTTCCTCCTGTATTCCGTATATCAGAATTTTGTAGTTGCGCAATGCGGGAGCGCCGGCAGCTCCCTTTTTTGCTATCTGCCTGCATTATAAAATCTCGAAAGAGGTATTACAAGTCGTCAAAAACGCTTTCTACTTTTTTGTAGAAATTTTTCAAAAATTTGCACAATTCGGTGAAAGGCCGTAAAGACGCAATGGATTTCCGTTAATAAGTCGGGTTTTTTCGTGAAAGGTCAAAGAAAAGTCATCCGATGACTTTGGCAAAAAAAGAAAGCTGTCCCAGAATCGCACACCCCAAAACAGCTTTCCCAAATATTATTTTGTTTTCTCTGACCGCTCCTTCGCGTGCTTGATCACGATCCGGTTCATCTCCAAATGCAGGGCCACGGCCGCCCGGGCCGCCTGGGGGTCCTGATCCAGAACGCCGTTGAGGATCTCCTGGTGGGTATCGACCGTCGCGGTCAGCAGCTCCTTGCGGGTGATATTGGCGATGGAGACCACCGCTGCGTCGATGATCGGCATCAGCGGCTCTACCACCATGTTGTGCGAGCATTTCGCAAGATACCAGTGAAACCGCATATCCTCGATCAGGTAATCCTCCCCCGCCTGAATCCTTCTCCGCACAGCATCGCAGTACTCCGTCAGCCGTTGGGCCTCCTCCTCTGTGCGGTTCCGGGCAGCCAGCTCCGCGATCGCCGGCTCCAGCATCAGCCGCACGTCCGTCAGGTCCAGCGCCAGCTGGATCCGGTCCTCAATGGCATCCAAGCCCAGCGGATCGGCTTTCAGCGGCATCAGCGATGCCACATAGGTACCGGAGCCGTGCTTGACCCGCAGGACTCCCCGGGACACCAGCAGCTTCACCGCTTCCCGGATCGTTCCCCGGCTGACGCCGAACCGGTCCGCCAGCTCATATTCATTGGGCAGCTTTGCGCCCACCGCCAGACGTTCATCCAGAATATACTGGAAAAGATGGTCCTCAATACGCTCTGTCAGCGCTTGGTTTTTAATATTGGTCAGCCCTGCCATCATTCGCTCCTTTTAGAGAAAGGGTCCACTCGTGCGTTCTGTTTCCCTTGTATTTTACCATACTCATATGGGGAAAACAAAGAAAAATTCAACGGTCAGTTCACCGTTTTGCATCTAGAATATGGTGATCTATCCGCAGGTGCAAGCAGCGGTGCGCAAGGCATCCACCGCCGCCGGTGGCACGGTGTTTCCCACGGCTCACGCCTGTGCGCAACAGCGTCTGCACGAAAAAACGGCCGACAGTTTGACTGCCGGCCGGGAAGCTCTATATGTTTACCGTCCTCTTAACGGGCAGTGATTCACTTACGCCTCTGCCGGGCAGTCCGCCAGAGCAGCCTCATCGGCGATGACGATGACATCCCGGTGGAGCTGCAGGATCGACGCCGGGACCTGAGGCGTCACGGGGCCGAAGAAGCTGTTCCGGATGGCCTCCGCCTTGTCCGCGCCGCTGGCGATCAGCAGGACCCGCTTGGCCTGCATAATGGCCTGCATACCCATGGAGTACGCCTGCCGGGGCACCTGCGCCTCATTTTCAAAGAAGCGGGTGTTGGCGGCGATGGTGCTCTCCGTCAGGGTCACCTGATGGGTGCCGCAGGCAAAGCAGCTGTCCGGCTCGTTGAAGCCAATGTGAGCGTTGCGGCCGATACCCAGCAGCTGCAAGTCGATGCCGTTATGCTCCTCGATGATCCGGTCATACCGGGCGCACTCCAAAGCGCTGTCGGTCTGGGTGCCGTCCGGCAGGAAGCTTCTGTCCGCCGGGATATTGATATGATCGAACAGATTCTCCCGCATGAAGCGGCGGTAGCTCTGGGGATGGTCCCCGGACAGGCCGCAGTATTCGTCCAGGTTGATGGAAACCGCCTTCCCGAAATCCAGCTCGCCCTTCTGATACCACCCAACCAAATGACGGTAGGTGCCGATGGGGGTGGAGCCGGTGGCAAGGCCCAGCACGCTCTTGGGGTTCAGGGACACCTGCGCGGCGATGATGTTCGCAGCCTTCAGGCTCATGTCATCATAATTTTTCGCACAAATCAGTCTCATAGGACCTCCTTCACAAACTTCCGATTTTCCGGTTGTATTTCTCTCACGGACAATTATAGGGGCCGCGCCCGTTCCTGTCAATACGGCGTTCATCTGCCGATACGGCCATTTCTGCGGCGCTTCCCCCTCTTTCCCCGGCTATTGACAAGCTCCGACCTTTCTGCAATACTCATTTTAGCTGGCGGAGCTTCGGCATCTGCCGGACCGGACGGGAGGAAACATGTTGAAACAAACTGTGTGTTCCCGGGAAGCACCCCTGCTCCCCGCGATTCTTCGCTTTTCCATTCCCCTGATGCTGACAGGGATCTTGCAGCTGGCGTACAACACAGCGGACTCCATCATCGTGGGCCGCTATGCGGGCCACGCCTCTCTGGCGGCCGTCGGCTCCACCACCTCCATCATTTTCCTCATCATCACGCTGTTCAACGGCGTCTCCATCGGCGCCAACTACATGGCCGCCCGGGACTTCGGTGCGCAGGATGACAGGGGTCTGTTCCGGACGGTACACTGCGCCGCCTTGCTGAGCGTTATTCTCGGACTGCTGGCCTGTGTGTGCGGGCTTCTGCTCTCCACTCCCCTGCTGCGCTGGGCGGACGCCCCGGAGGACGTTCTGCCTTTGTCGGTGCTGTATCTGCGAATCTACTTCTTAGGCGTCCCTGCTCTGGTGGTCTACAACTTCGGCAGTGCCCTGCTGCGGGCGGTGGGCGACACCTTTTACCCCCTGCTGTTCATGATCGTCTCCGGTGCGCTGAACGTCGCGCTGAATCTGCTGTTAGTGGTGGTCATCCCTCTGGACGTGGCCGGCGTGGCCATTGCCACCTCCGCCTCTCAGCTCCTCTCCGCGGTGCTGGTGACGGTCCGCCTGTGTACCTTCCGGGGGCCGTGCCGTCTGAACCTGCGGAAGATCCGGCTGTATCCGGACCGGACGGGCCAGATGCTGCGGCTGGGCTTCTCCGCCGGGCTGCAGGGCGTTATTTTCTCCGCTTCAAACGTGATGATCCAGTCCGCCATCAACTCCTTCGGCTCCGTGGTCATGGCAGGCAGCTCCGCCGCCTCCGGCATTGAGAACTTCATCCACACCGCGCTGAACACCTTCTACCAGTCCGCCATCACCTTCACCGGCCAGAGCATGGGGGCCTCCGATCCCCGCCGGGCCGTGCGGGTCTTTCGGATCAATCTGGCCCTGACAACAGGGCTGGGCATTGTTCTATGCGCATTGGCCCAGATCTTTCAGATCCCCCTGCTGGGACTGTACGTCCAGTCCACCGATCCGGCCTATGACGCGGTCATCGCCGCCGGTGTGGTCCGGGTTCTGGCCCTCAGCCGGTTCCAGTGGGTCGGCGGCCTGATGGAAACGGCCTGCGGCACCCTCCGGGGTCTGGGCCACTCCATGAATCCCACCGTCACCACCCTCATTGGCGCGTGTCTGCTGCGAGTGGTCTGGCGGTACACCGTGTTCGAGGCGGTGGGCACCGTGGAGAGCATGTACTGGTCCTATCCGGTCAGCTGGCTCCTGACTTTCCTGATCCATTTGATCTATCTGGAGCGTGACCGCCGCAGACTGATGGCGGAGAACACGGCCGCCCAATAAGCAGCGGCTCCCATTCCGGATTTTTATATTTCTCATAAGAGGAATTGCGTTTTGGCAAAACTGCTTTTTGTGTGTCACGGCATTATTTGCAGAAATCTCTAAAATCCCCTGTAATATCAAGGTTTTTCAGGCTTGAAGGTAGTGCTACTACACCACTACTACACCAGTGAGTCTCGATGTGACAAAAATTATAAAATCGAGGTCAAGCTTATGAAAGTTCTGTATCCTACAGAAGATTTTGTAATGAAATACAATGAATTTCGTATCCCATTTTTGCTCAAATATTAGCATCATCAAAAGCAATGTTAACATCTAAACAAACCCGTGACCGCTTATTGCCAAGACTTATGAGTGGAGAAATTGAGGTGTAGGTATGGCTAGAATCAATGTTGAAGACCACAAAAAAGCAATCTTTACTTTGAACGGCATACCCCCTTTTGAAGAAGAAATGACTTTTTATTACGATGAGAGTGGTAATTGCAGAAAGTTTTCTCTTACAGATGCAGGATTCAATAATACCGATGCTCTGAAGGGAGATTTTGTATTAGCTGGTGTTGCACACGAGGGTAGGTCTTTTGATATTGATGTTCCATCATTATATGCAGCACTCGACTATAAGGAAGGCCAAAAAGAACTAAAGTTTAAACATCTATTCCATAATTCGAAAGATTTCCAATCTTTCATAGGTAGTAAAAGAGCTACAGGATTTTTGGAATGGTTAATCAGAAGTGGTTTATATATTCACTACAGTGCATTGAACAACCTCTATTATTCGTTGGTTGATATTGTGGATTCCTTGTGGGAAACACATCCTCAGTGGCTCATGTATATGTGGGATATCAAAGGTGCTTTGTATGATTTTGTGATTGAACATCAAGACGAAGTAATCGATATTTTCATAAGGCATACTTATCCTAATGTCAAAGATGTATCTGCTTTTTGTAATGAAATATGTTCTTTGATATGGGGATATAATGACGATAGTGAATATGATCCCGGTTTCTTTTTAGAACTGTTAAGACAAATGCTAAAGACTGCCGGAAAACTTGATAAGTTGATTTTTGTTCAGGATAATGAACCATTTATGCTTATCCAAGAATATTACATCTTCTATACAGAGAGATGTGAAATCTTTAGTAAGTCACACCATATATTTGATGAGGAATTGACAGTACAAAAGCAAATGTCCAATTTAGAATTATATGAGAATGATATTCATCTAAGTAACTGGCAGTTTGTCAAATCACACGAAAATATATATGTTCAAGTATCTGATTTGATTGCAGGACTGCTAAGGAAATTGTTTTTATTCTTAGATGAGAATCCTTTAACTGATATCATTTCTATTGCAATAAAATTAAATGATGCTCAGGTAAAGAATTTCACATTACTGTGGATGCTCATCCGTAAATCTGATGAAAAGTCCCCATTATTTATTAAGAATACAAACTCTCAAAAGAACGTTCAGGAAAGAATGTTGAAGTTACAATTATTGGGAGTTTCAAACAAAGAAAGTCTGTAATCCGTGGGGACGATCCTGTATTTAACGCAACCCCTGTTTTTCTTCCCGTTATTCCAGTTTTTGTGGTTACAAGGGCAAACGCCGGTTT
>ERZ773192.2993-NODE-2993-length-13284-cov-4.467307_pt1 | contig 13284 bp, 10 predicted proteins | sample MGYA00581010_ERZ773192 | MGnify/ENA primary metagenome ERZ773192 (study PRJEB29015, sample SAMEA2737741) | human gut metagenome | biome: human gut; feature: human-associated habitat; material: faeces | place: China | collected 2012 ...
GCTGGTGGGATCTTTTTTTGCGTCTGTCAACTGTCATATGGCCAATGACTTATAAAAAAATGAAAAGGAGAAATGAAAATGGATTATAAGAAAATCGCGGGAGACATTCTTGAAAATGTCGGCGGCAAACTTCCAACAAATTTTTGGTCACATAATGACACGGGACATACGGACGAAGCCAAGAAAGAACTCCTCTCTATTTTTAAGGGAAAAGCCCCTTTTGATACACCCAAGCCTTCTCGTCTGATTCAGTTTGTTTTGCAAATCGTCGGCGATAAAGACGCTATCATCCTCGACTCCTTCGCCGGTTCCGGCACCACCGCCCACGCCGTCCTCAACATGAACAAGCAGGATGGCGGAAACCGCAAATTCATCCTCGTCGAAATGGGCGACTACGCCGAAAGCATTACCGCCGAACGTGTGCGCCGTGTCATCAATGGTTACGGCGAGGGCAACAAAGCCGTGGAAGGAACGGGCGGCGGCTTCAGCTTCTATGAGCTGGGCGATGCGCTGCTCATCAACGGAATGCTCAATCCGAACGCCGCTGAGGAGAAAATCCGCGCATACGTCTACTATACGGAAACCCGATGCGCCCTTCCTGCCGCATCCGAAAACGAAAAATACCTGCTTGGCGTACACGAAAACCACGCCTACTACTTCTATTATGAAGCGAATCGGATGACGACGCTCAACCGCGCTTTCCTGCAAACCATTCAAACCCGTGCGGAAGGCTATCTGATTTATGCGGATTCCAACACGCTGAGTGCCGAGGACATGGCGCGTTTCCATATCACGTTTAAGAAAATCCCGCGCGATATCGCGGCGCTGTAAAGGAGGGGCAGCATGGAACTCAAGAATTATCAAAAGCGCGTCCTTCACGAACTGGATGCGTATATCTCCCTTCTGAACAGCACGAAAAACCTGAATACCGCCTACAATGAACACTGGCATAAACTCGGTATCTCCATCGGTTTGGGACACAATACCCTGCCGCCATATAACGACGTGCTGTCCGGCGTACCCCATGTCTGCTTCAAGGTGCCGACGGGCGGCGGAAAGACGCTTTTGGCATGTGCTTCCATCAAGCACATCTTCGATGGCATAGGCGCATTGAATACCAAAGCCGTCGTGTGGCTCGTTCCCTCCACCGCGATTCTGGAACAAACCATCGCCCACCTTCGCGATCCGCAAGACCCTTATCGCCAGCAAATCAACTTCGATTTCGGGGCGCGCGTCGAGGTCTACGACGGTACGCAGGCACTGAACGGGCAGGCACTTTCCCCGTCCAGCGTGCGGGAGAATCTCTCCATCTTCGTTCTGACCTACGATTCGTTGAGAATCACGCGCAAGGAAGGGCGCAAGATTTATCAGGAGAACGGCAACCTCGCGCAATTCGTTTCCCATTATTCGGATCGCGATGCGCTCGTTCCCAGCGTCGATGAAACCGCGCTGATTCAGGTCATCAATCAGCTCTTCCCTGTCGTCATCGTCGATGAAAGCCACAACGCCCAAAGTGATTTGAGCGTCGAGATGCTGCACAATCTGAATCCTTCCTTCGTGCTGGATTTGACCGCCACTCCCAAGAGCAACAGCAACATCATCTCCATCGTGGACGCACGCGAACTCAAAAAAGAAAACATGGTTAAGCTGCCGGTTATCATCTATAATCGGCGTACCAAGTCGGATGTGCTGCTTGACGCGCTTCAGCTTCAATCCAGCCTTGAAAAGGAAGCTCGACTCGAAGCCGAGCAGACCGGTTCATACGTTCGCCCGATCGTTCTTTTTCAGGCTCAACCCAAAGGCAAGGACAGCGCCACGACGTTTGAGCAGCTCCGAAATGAATTGATTAAAATCGGCGTGCCGAAGGATCAAATCGCCATCAAAACCTCCGAGATCAACGAGCTGAAAAACGTCAGGCTGCTTTCTCCTTCCTGCCCGATTCGCTATATCATCACCGTCAACGCGCTGAAAGAGGGCTGGGATTGTTCGTTCGCCTATATTCTGGCGACACTCGCCAACCGCACCTCCAAAGTTGACGTGGAGCAAATCGTCGGGCGCGTTCTTCGTTTGCCCTATGCCCGCAAGCACGCCCGTCCGCTGCTGAACATGGCATATGTCATGACTTGCTCTGCCGATTTCCGCGAAACGGTCGAAAGCGTTGTAAAAGGATTAAATCACGCCGGTTTCTCCGAAAAGGATTATCGAATCGGCGAGGACGCTCCCGAAGAGCCCGTTGTACCGCCCGTGCAGCAGACCGTCGAGGACATCCCGCCGCAGAATCTGTCGGACGATCAAGAGGAGTTCCTCGGCTTTGATACACAGGCTCTTCGTGAGCGTTTTCAAGCTCAAGTGCAAAACCCAGATGCAATGGCAACCGCTTCCACCGTGATTTCCCAAATGATGGATGAGGCTGAACAGCGCGGCGCGGCGTTTGACGAAGAAATCAGACAAGCGGAAGAAGCAGGCATTCCCCTGACCGGAGGCAATGATATGCGCAAATTTTACGAAATGCAGCCTGAATATGCGGATGTACTTGATTTGCGCCTGCCTATATTCATGGAAGATATCGGTGCTTCCCTGCTGTTCGATCACGATCATCAGCCCGTCACCAAGGAATCCCTTGCAGACGGCTTCACGCTCGCCGATAAGGATACGCAGATCACATTCAGCCCGTCCCAGAACAACGTAACCATGCTTGATCTGGACAGCAACAAAGGTCTGCCCCGCTATATTCCCCTTTCCGAAAAATCCGTGCAGGCGTACACGCTTCTGATTCAGAGCTATCCGCCGGATAAGAAGAAGGAGATGTGTCGTGATTTGCTCTACGCTCAACTGAATCGCATGGATTCGGTCGGCGCAAGCGATTTGAAAAGGTATATCGAACGCATCGTCGAGCCGATGAGTTCCGACGATCTGGCGCGCATGGAATCCAATCCCTTCCTCTATGCCGACGCCATCAAATCGAAAATCAACGGCATGATCGATGACTATCGGGAAAAACAGTTCATCGCAAAAATCGAATCCGGAGAAATCATCGTCGAACCTCAATACCGTTTTCCGAAATCCATCTCTCCGACGTCCACCATGCTTCCCATCAACAAATCGCTCTACGAGCAGGAAGCCGACGTCAACAATTTTGAGCATCGCGTCATCACCGAAATTGCCAGCCTGCCCAATGTTCGCTGGTGGCACCGCGTCATCGACAGCAACAAAGCCAGCTTTGTTCTCAACGGGTTTATCAACCACTACCCGGATTTCATCGTCGCTACAATCAGCGGTAAAATTGTCCTCGTCGAAACAAAGGGCGATGACCGTGACAACAGCGACAGCCGTATCAAATTGCAGCTCGGCCGTAAATGGGCAGATATGGCGGGCGCAAAGTACCTCTACTATATGGTGTTTGACGAAAATGATACTGGATTTGACGGCGCGTATCCGGTTAGGGAGTTTATGGAATTGATGAAGAAGTTGTAAAATTGAATCGCTTCTGCATTTACATTCCAAAAGGAGGGGAAGTTAAACATGAATATTCCTATGATTCAGCAGCTTTTAAATTGGATGACCAATTTAGATTCTCAATATAATTGGTCCTCCCTGCGAATTTCCCCTAGCGACATCACAAATGTCAAAAATACATTGATTCATATTTCTCAAGATATTGCCCGCGAATACCCTTTTTTCAGCGACGAGCTATTTACGTTAAAAGATCGCCTGTTTACTGGATATGGTTTTACAAATCCAGCGATTTGGGGACGAATTTTTGAAATTCTGATAGCTTTACTCAGAGCAGATACCCAACCAGCAAATCACGTTTGGGGATTGATCCATCCGCGTATCGAAAAAGTATCTAAGCGTTTATATTTAGATGGGCATTATTCAGATGCCGCTTGTGATGCTTTTATCGAAATCAACGACCGCGTTAAAAAACTGTTTTCCATCGTACATTCTCAGGAAAAAGCTCCTGACGGAGATACCGTAATGAAAACGGTCTTTTCTGCAAAAACTCCTATCATTGAGATATGTGACCAATCCAACGATACTGGATTCAACATTCAAAAAGGGTACATGGAAATGCTATCAGGAGCAATGTCGGCTTTGCGCAATCCTAAAGCACACGCAAACATTACAATCTCTGCCGACGAATCAATGCGCCAGCTAGTCTTTGCAAGTATGCTGATGTACAAAATAGATGAAGCTGTTAGATACTCAAATATTCAGGAATAAGAATAGGTACAGCTAGCTCTCATTTCCATAAACTCATTATCTACGAACATAAATCTATCTCTCAGAGGTATCCAACAATGTGTGCCCATACCCCGCCCTATCAACTGACGGACGCAATCCTCCGCCTTTCCACCGAAATTGCAGCGACGGTCAAGGAAATCACGGTACGCGGCAATCTGTCTGCTCAACCGCAGCTGCATCGCGCCAACCGCATCCGTTCCGTTCATTCTTCGCTGGCGATTGAGCATAACAGCCTGACGCTCGATCAGGTGACGGCGCTGCTGAACGGTAAGCGCGTTCTCGCCCCGCAGCAGGAAGTATGGGAAGTGCAGAATGCTTTTCGGGCGTATGATTTGCTTCCGTCGCTCGATCCGTACTCCATCGACGATCTGCTCAAGGTTCATCGCGTTATGATGGATGGGCTCGTCATGGGCGCAGGTACGTTCCGCAATACAGGTGTCGGCGTTTATGCAGGGGATCAGCTCATTCATGCCGGTACGCCCGCCCAATATGTCCCTGAAGCCATGCAGCAGCTCTTTGAATGGCTGCAAAACACGACTGCGCATCCGCTCGTCGCTTCCTGCGTCTTTCATTATGAGTTTGAGTTCATCCATCCTTTTGCGGATGGAAACGGCAGAACAGGGCGGCTTTGGCAAACGCTGATTCTGCGCAAATGGGAGCCTATCTTCACCTATTTGCCGATTGAATCCATGATTCTGGAGCATCAATCCGACTATTATGCCGCCTTGAACGCCGCCAACACACAGGGCAGCGCAACCGTATTCATCGAGTTCATGCTCGAAATGATTCTTAAAGCGCTGAAAAACGTCTATGTGAAGCAGCATATCAAATCGCCGGAAGATCAACTGCTCGTTCTGCTCAAGTCCGATCCGCGCATGACCATTCCCGTCATGGCGGAACATCTCGGTCTGAGCGACCGTCAAATTCGCCGTCTGATTGCATCTTTGAAGGCGCAAAACAGGCTTCATCGCGAGGGTTCCAACAAGACCGGACGCTGGGTCGTGTCCAGAAAGTCCCGATAAACGTCCGCATAAATGTCCGTATAGAAACTTTCGTTTCTTTCGTGACCCGTCATACGCGGTAACAGCTTTTTCGCTCGTCCTTCATCTTTTGGCTTGACATTCGTGCTGTCTCCCGGTACAATGGACGCATAGAGGCCCACTCAAATTGCCCCCATTTTCGAGGTCAATTTGACACGCTACTTTTCCGCTACCAAAACAATTTCATTTTCAGGATAAACGAGCCGATTTTCCACAAAAATCGGTCGAAATCCGCTAATTTTCTAAACAAATATGTTTAGAAAACAATTCCCTTTGCCGAGCGGGAGAAGGTGCTATAGATAATGGCCATGTTGTAAATCTGGAGGTTGACAACGGGATTCTATCCTTAACCATTCCGGCGGATTATCAGTATCAACCTGTTGAACTAACAGAATTGGAACGCTATCCGTTCAGCTATACATTTATAAATGAAGAAACTGGAATTCGGTTTGCTGTGTATAGTACGTTGCATAGTCAAAAAGAGCAGAGCCATTTTCTCAAAAAGCTATACGATAAGAGCAACAGACACATCGTTTTTGAGGATGTCTTGATTGGGGGGTATACATACATTGTCTATACAATTGAACAAGCTACTTATGATTAGGGGTTTCTTGTTCGTACAGATAATGGATATAGCTATCAATTCCAATACGCTCTACCGTATGATAGGATTCAAAACGAAATACCAGTAGAAGCTATCTCTATTCTATCAACCTTGGAAATTCAAGAATCCTCAGAGTATACTAATTGAGGTTTGAGTAGAATATAAACAATTCCGGCAGGAGTGGTAACTGTCGGAACTGGAGATTGGTTTTCCTTGCCGCAAGGCGGTTTTTATGGTATGATCGTTATAAACATAAAACGCAGCGAACAGGGGGAAAACCGATATGACTGATTTGAAAATTGCCGTAGGCATCTCTGATTTTGAGAAGATCAGATCGAACGGTTTTTACTATGTGGATAAGAGCGGGCTGATCGCGGAGCTTTTGAAAAACAGCTTTGCGGAAGTGACGCTGATTACCCGCCCGCGTCGTTTCGGAAAGACGCTGGCAATGAGTATGCTTGCCAGTTTCTTTGATATCCGCAGGCAGAGCCGCGCTTATTTTGAAGGACTGGATATTATGAACAATCCGGAACTCTGCGCGGCATGGATGAACCAATATCCGGCCCTGTTTTTGACGTTTAAGGATGTGGATGGGCTGGACTACGCTTCAGCTAAGCAGATGTTACGCACTCAGATTGCGGGACTTTACGGTGAACACGCCTATCTGAAAACCAGTTCCAACATTAGCGAAAACGACCGAAAAGTCTATGAACAGCTTGCGGATGTCGTGGACGGTGCGCCGACCGACGCCATGCTGAAAACGAGCATTGCCGCGCTCATGCGGATGATGCAGGCGCATTACGGAAAGCCGGTTATCCTGCTGCTGGATGAATACGATGTTCCGCTGGCAAAGGCAAGCAGCAACGGCTATTACAGTCAAATGCTGGAAATGATGAAAACCATGCTCAGCACGGCGCTGAAAGATAACCCATCGCTCCATTTCGCCGTGATAACGGGGTGTTTGAAGATTGCCAAAGAAAGCATCTTTACGGGAACGAATAATTTCGTTTCAGATACAATTACATCCACTCGTTTGAGCGAATATTTTGGATTTACCCAGACAGAAGTGGATCGGATTCTTGATGATGCAAGGATGCAGGATAAGGCGGAACAGGTTAAGGCATGGTATGACGGTTATCACTTCGGGGATTTCGATGTGTACTGCCCTTGGGATGTGATGAGCTATCTGCGGGATGTGCAGCGCGATCCGGCAGCGATGCCCGTCGGATACTGGAAAAATACCAGCGATAACGCGATTATCCGCTCGTTCATCGACTATGCGGGCAGCAGCATCACCCGGAAAATGGAAACGCTGCTGTCCGGCGGCTATATCGTGCAGCGCATCGAGGAAAATCTCACTTACGATTATCTTCATGCGTCCGAGGAAAACCTGTGGAGTATCCTGTATCTGACCGGCTATCTGACCCGTGAAAAGGGGATTGAACTGCCGGAAGGCATGGCGGCACTTATGATTCCAAATGCGGAAATCCGGGATATTTTTGAAAATACGGTCATCAAATGGTTTGATGACAGCGCGCAGATTTGGGATCGGAAAAAGCTGTTCGATGCGGTCTGGCAGGGTGACAGCGAGAAAATCACGCAGGAGATGAACGCACTGCTGCGCATGACCATCAGCTACCATGATTACAGGGAGGACTTTTATCATGCGTTTCTTGCCGGTATCTTTGCCGGTGCGGGGTACACGGTGGAGTCTAATCGGGAGCATGGCGAAGGCCGGAGCGACGTAGTTGTATTTGATGCTCGCAGTGGCCGAGTTGCAATTTTTGAAGCCAAGTATGCCCAAAGACTGGAGAAGCTGACGGAATCCTGCCATGATGCCCTTCGTCAAATGGATGAACGAAAGTACGCACAGGATTTTGAAGACAGCTACGACCAGATTTTCTGTTATGGCATTGCCTTTTTCAAAAAGCGCTGTCTGGTTCAAAGAAAGTAAGATTAACCCCTTCGGAAAATGAAGCTGCGTGTTTCTGAACCCGAAGGGGTTTAATACATCACAACATCCAGATCAATCGGAACGTCTTCTTCCGGTTCATCATCTTCGATTTCGTAGGCATCAAACGTATCTTCGTCCTTGGGATGAAGCGCACGATTGAGATAAGCCTGCGGGTCAAAGGCGTTTGCCGGATCAGCATCCGAGAGATACTTGTAGTTGGGATGTTTGGTCAGATCGAATTTGTCGGAGAGGAAAGGACGAACGCCGCGGATTTGCAGAATACACTTGCCGCCGTCCATCGTCGCCAGCTCGTCCTGCGTCATGAGTTCCTTGCCGAGCTTCTGATAATTCAGGCTGTGCGAGGTTTCTCTGCCGCGCGATTCGCCGGTGTTGCAGGTGTCGATGGTTTCGCGTCCCAGCACGGCGGAAAGCTCCTTGAGCGTCGTCGCTTCACGTCCGCCGAGGAAGATTGAGCTGTCGCAATTCCCTTGAATTGTGTCGCTCTGCTCTTTGTAAATGGCTTTGAGCTGGCTCTGTGCCTGGAAAATCAGAACGGCGGAGATTTCCCGGCTGCGGATGGTCGCCATCAGCTTTTCAAGGTTGGGAATCTGCCCGATGTTGGCGCACTCGTCAATCAGACAGCGCACATGAATAGGCAGCTTGCCGCCGTACACATCGTCCGCTTTGTCGCACAAGAGGTTAAAAAGCTGGGTGTAGACCATGCTAATGAGGAAGTTAAAAGTGCTGTCCGTGTCCGACATGATGAGAAACAGAACCGTTTTCTTGTCGCCCAGTGTGTCCAGTTGCAGTTCGTCATACATCGTTAAATCGCGCAGTTCTTGAATATCAAAAGGTGCGAGCCGTGCGCCGCAGGAAATGAGGATGCTCTTTGCTGTCTTACCAGCAGCTAATTTATAGAGCTTGTACTGGCGCACGGCAAAGGAATTGGGCTTTTTCTTGCCTAAATCCTCAAAGAGCAGGTCAACCGGGTTTTGGTATTCTTCATCGTCCTCCAACACTTGCATGGTGTTCAGCATTTCGAGCAAGGTCGCAAAGTTTTGTTCTTCGACAGGAGCTTCATAATGCAGATATGCGATAAGCGCAGTGAGCAAAAGTCGTTCGCTTTTCTCCCAGAATGGATCGCCGCCGCTGCCTTCACCTTTCGTGTTGGTCATAAGGGTCGTGACCAACTTGAGAATATCCTTTTCGCTGTGGACGTAGCTGAACGGATTGTAGTGCATCGACTTCTTGAAGTTGATGGTGTTCAGGATTTTCACCTTATAGCCGTTTTTCAGCATGGCCTGCCCACATTCAAGCACGATTGTACCTTTCGGATCAGTTACGACATAGGAGGAGTGGCACTGTAAAAGGTTTGGTTTTAGCCAGAAGCGCGTCTTACCGCTGCCGGAGCCGCCGACCACCAGCACGTTTTTGTTTCGGGCATTCTTGGGGTCGGGTGGACAATTGCTCATCATCAACCGTTCTGTTTTGGTTAAAATGATGTTGTCGGCAAACTTGGGAGACATGAACGGTTCAATGTCCTTGGCATTGCCCCATCGGGCAGAGCCGTACTCCATGCCGTGCCTGTACTTCTTTGCATTTTTGCTCCGCAAATATACGGCAAGCCGTAGTCCTGCGCTGCAGGAAAAGCCAATAAGCAAATCCAGCGGATGCAGACTGGGCAGAGGGTTCGCAAATGCCACCGGGAAAGTTCCCATCATCGCCATGATTTTATCGCCCAACTCTTTTCCCTCGGCAAGCCGCCATACTTCACCAAGGTTCGTTGCCACCAGTCCCAGCAGGATATACGGCAGATACAGCGCAAGCAGTTTTGTCAGCTTTTTCGTGGTCACAGTCCACGCTCCTGTTCCTTGCGGCGCACCTTGCCGGGAAGTTCTGCTGCGGCCTGCACCAGTTCGTGCAGCTTTTCCAGCACAGAGGGACGCATGGTTTTGCTCAGCAGGGATGCCGAATATTCTTTGAAAGCGGCATTGAACGCTTCCACATCCGGGGCTTTGAAAAAGACCAGATACCGGGGCGGCACTTCGGAACTGTCCTTGCGGATGGCATAGTCGATGCCGTACTTTTTGGCGTACCGCTCAAAATCGCGGATACCCGTTTTGTTGATTTCTACGCTGGACACGCCGCGATTTTGCCGCAGGAGCATTCGGACACTCTGCTTGCCGCTGGATTTATCGGCCAGTAATTTTGACTGATACTGCTGGAGTGCTGTCCGTCCAGCGTTCAGAACCGTCCGGGCGGTCAGCTTCGTGGTGGACACCACAATATTGAATGTTTTCTGCTCGACTTCTTCCTGCACATTCATCACCATCCCTTGCCGCCTGCATTAGCGCAGCCACGAAAAAGCCGCAGAGTGCGCCGAACTCAAAAAATGCGAAACCGATGAAAAAATTAAGCATAGGCGCGCCTCAATCCATACAGATGCAGGGCAGCTTGTGATTGTCTGCCATGAGCGTGACGCTGTGGCTTGCCAGAAACTTCTGGAAACGGTACACATCGTCGATGGTGAGCGAAATAAAATCGCTGTCCATGTTGGTGCGCACCAGAATGACCGGGCCAGTCAGGTAACGTTTGCCCGCCAGCTTTAACACCTGTGCCGGATTGTAGGTGAGCAGCAGCGAGGTGTCAGGGAGATTGATGCTGACATCGCTTTCATCGAAGCAGGGCAGAATGTCAGGAACTTCATCCAGCGTGATAACCGTCAGTTCCATATCCGGCGCAATGGCTGCAAAGTAGACTTCACCGGGCTTCTTGCCACCTGCCAGAATGGTGCAGATGCGCATATCAATAGTAATTTCCTCGGAACGGATAATACGAGAAGCGGTATTGTTCATAGGCGTTTTTCCTCCATTTTTGCAAAAGAAAAAGACCCCATCGGGTCTTACATTTCAAACGACGTTCAGCGTTCGGCTTCATGTTTGCGCTTCTTCAAACGCTGATCCAGCAGCTTAATGATGGAATCTTCGATTTGCTTTGACGAATAGCTGCTCGGAAAATATTTTTTTAGGGCATCACTTCTGAATACAATTTTTTCTGCTTTACTCTCCTCCAAAAGTCCGATGATTTTTTCTTCCATTTCTCTCGGAGTAGAGCTTTCGGGAAAGTATTTCCGCAGAGTATCGTTTTTGATAACCACCTTGTCCAATTCGTCCTTTTTCGGCTCTCCCATCACGGCAAAGGCAACGTCATACGAGAAATGACCTTCCTGAGCCAGCTTTTTGAGCCGTTGCGCCTGTGATAGTGATGGAGCGTTCTGTGTGTCGGACATAGCTTCAAGAAAATCTCGCTGCTGGTTTTCATCAAGATAAGAGAGTTCCACCGCAGGGTTAAATGAGATTTTCTTTTCGTCTACCATGTCCAGAAGTTCCGGGATAAGGTTGGTTAAGCGGATAAAGCGGCGAATTGTGTCTTTACTTACACCAGCATCTTCACCGACTTTTTCAACAGATAACTTCTGCGCAACTTGCGTAGAAGTTAAATCTGACCTAGCACCTTGTCTTTTTAGTGCATCTAGCTTCATCTTGTAGGCAAATGCCCGCTCACTCGGCAAAATCTGTTCGCGCTGAAGGTTGGAATCGACCATGAGCAGGACGGCGGCATCATCATCCATTTGACGGACAATGACAGGCAGGGCTTTCAATCCGGCAAGCTGTGCAGCGTGCTGGCGGCGATGGCCGGAAATAATTTCATAGCCACCTTCCGGGCGTGGACGGGCAATCAGGGGATTTGTGACACCCAACAGCTTTATGCTTTCCACTGTATGCTGCATAGCTTCATCGTCCAGAACCTTAAAAGGATGGTCTTTGAACGGATGCAGTTCCTCGATGGAAATTTGCTGCACCTGTTCGCGCTGTTCTTCCTGCCGGGCTTCTTCGGTGGAAAAAATATCATCGTAGCTGTTCAGACTGACGTTTAATCCGTTTTTCGGCATCGGCCAACACCCCCTTTGCGATGGAATGATAGGCTTCTGCTACTTTGCCTTTGGGGTCATACTGGAAGATACTTTTTCCGGTCGTGCTGGTTTCGGCGGCACGGACAGAGCGAGGAATGGTCTGGTCGAACACCTTCAGATGCTTTCCGTAGGCTTGCCGAATCAGATTGCTGATCTGCTGCCCATAGATTGTGCGGCTGTCCGTCATGGTGAGCAGGATGCCCTCAATTTTCAGCTTTGGATTTATCTGCCGCCTTACTTTCTGCACAGTTTGAAGCAGTTGCTCCAAACCTTTCGCAGAAAGATACTGCGCTTGCACCGGAATCAGAGCGGAATCTGCCGCCGCCAGTGCATTGACTGTCAGCATACCGAGAGAGGGGGTACAGTCGATCAGGATATAGTCGTACTCGCGTTTTGCGTTTTCCAACACCTGTTTCATCACTTTTTCCCGGCTCATGGTATTCACCAAAGCCACTTCCAGCCCGGCCAGTTCGATGTTGGCCGGGATAAGGTCAACGCCCTCCGCATGGTGCAGAATCCCTTCGCCGGGTGGGATACACTGGTCGTTCATGGCTTTCTGCATTAGAGCGGAGAGTGTGATGGGCAGGGTATCCGGGTCTTGCCAGCCCATACTGACAGTGAGCGAACCCTGTGGGTCAGCGTCCACAAGTAGAACTTTCTTGCCCTCCATTGCAAGTCCTACGCCCAAATTTTCACAGGTGGTGGTTTTGCCTGTGCCACCTTTCTGGTTGATAACGGCTATTGTTGTTGCCTTTTTGGAAATTTTCATCACCTCCGAGCTGCTAAATCGTGGTTGACTTTGTTCTGATAGTAGAGCTGCATTGTGGTTGGGGCGTTGAACAGCGCGGCCAGAAGATACTGCTTCATGTTCCGTATCGGTGAAGTGTTTTCTGCAAGGCAGTTCAAAACAAACCGAATGTGGTCTGCATTCAGTTTTTTCAGCCTGCTGCACACTACTTCGGCGGGCTTATCATCGCCAGCAATTCTTATGAGCTTGCGCTTGCTGTCACAGGTATCCACCAGCAAATTCACGATCTGATAGATTGTATCTTCATCATCCGGGTAAAGCCGGAGAAGAAGGTCTATCTCCAAAGAATGTGAAAAATATTCTTCGAGTAGTTCACGATTCTTCATCATCTTCGATTCATCGGAAAGGATAGGATTCGTATTATTCCGCTCTGTCTTATTCTTTTTATTCTTATTACATCGTGATTTGGGTGGGTCTTGACATTCTTTTTTGAAAGCCCCAGATTCGTGATTTTCACGATTCTGGACACGCTCATTTGAAAGGTCTGACGAAAAGTTTTTCACATATACCAAACTTGGCTTGCCCAATCCTCTGCGTTTTCGTTCAACCAAACCAAATTTTTCAAGTTCCCGGAACAGCTTCATCGCTTTGTTGTCTGCGCAACACAAAGTCCTCTTGACATCCTCAATCGTGAAGATGATGAACACTCGACCTTTTTTG
>ERZ773192.2994-NODE-2994-length-13278-cov-57.923542_pt1 | contig 13278 bp, 10 predicted proteins | sample MGYA00581010_ERZ773192 | MGnify/ENA primary metagenome ERZ773192 (study PRJEB29015, sample SAMEA2737741) | human gut metagenome | biome: human gut; feature: human-associated habitat; material: faeces | place: China | collected 2012 ...
GATAGATAATATCTCACCCCTGACGGGGTGAGATAAATATATAACCCTCCCGCTGACGCGGGAGGTATAGTAAATGCTGCTTTTCTGCGGGGTGCTTCTTTTTTGCGCTTAATTATCCCTGGCCTGTCGGCCAGGGATAGTATAGCTTGATTTGCTTTCTGGTGCGTCTTTTTTTGCGCTTAATCAGCCCGCGCCTGTCGGCGCGGACAAAATAAATATCCCCCGCTACCGCGGGGGATAAATATATATACCTCCCGCTAACGCGGGAGGTATACGAGGGATTATATTAAAAAGAACCGCCGGAGGGCGGTTCTTTTGCGTTTCTCTTCACGCAGAAAGCTGTTTGTTCAGTCTCCGAAGGACTCCTTGCCGGTGATGATCTCGGGGACGATCTTTACCAGCATGGTGCGCTGCATGGAGTGCTCGGCACAGAGAACGGCCCGGGACATGGAAACCGGGTCCAGCGCCTGCACCAGCAGCTTCAGGGCGTACATCTTTTCCTCCGGGTCCTGCACCAGTACGGCCCTGCCCTGCACGAGGGCGGACTTGTAGGCAGTGGTCAGCTCGCCGGGGATCAGCTCTGCCTTGGACACGGCGGACAGGCATACAGGCGGCTCCTTCGTCAGGATGTCCCACTTGCGGCCGGCGCCGGCGCAATGAAAATACACAGCGTTACCGGCTTCGTCCGCCACATGGTTCACGGGCACACAATAGGGGGCGCCGTCACTGTCGGTCATGGCCAGGGTGGCATAGGTGGCGTCACGCAGCACCTGCCAGGCAAAGGCGGCGTCACGTTCCTTGTCTTTTCTGCGCATAGGATGCATGGTCTGTCCTCCTTATCTCTGTTTCGCCCCGCGGGGCGCAGCATACGGTTTCATCACATAATGGGGCGGCCCAGCAGCTTCTCGAACCGGGGCAGCATACCCTCGTCCACATGGCCGGCGTTCTGGCACATATCGTAACCGGGCAGGTTGTTGCCCTCCACCAGCACGGGGCCGTCCGGCGTGATGGCCACGTCCCAGCCGATATATTTCAGGTGCGCCTCCACCCGCCTGGACGCGGTGCGGCACAGCTCCAGCGCCTGGTCGAACAGGGGGATCTGAAAGCCCATGATCTCTGTACCGGTGACGGGGTGGCGCTCGTAATATTTGCCGGTCTTGTCGCAGAAGGCAGGGCGGTACAGCTGGCCATGCTCGTTCACCGGGGCGTACATACCGCCGGAGGAGACGTTGTCCACGCACACGCCGCCCATGCCCATGCGGACCAGGGCATAGACCATCTGCGCGCCCTGCGCCGTTACCAGCGTGACGATACGGACGGTGTTCACCGAGTCGGGGCACAGCTTATTCATGTCCGGGTGCTGGCGGATGGGCTCCTCGATCAGCAGCTGGCCGCCCTTGACCAGCCGGTCATACAGGGCGTCGTAATCGTCGATGTCCGCTGTGATAAGACGCTGGATGCCCTCGCCGCCGCATAGCCCTGCGGGCTTGCAGAAGATGGCCTCCGTGCCGGCGCAGAATTCCCGCAGGCCCGTGGCGTCCGTCTTACGCAGGTCCAGAAAGCGGCGCTTCAGCAGGTCGGAGAAGATGGTGTCAAACTCGATCTTATCATTGAGCTGATAGAAGTACGCCGGATCGTTCATCTGCCGGGTCAGGGCCTGGTTCTGCACGGCGGTCATATAGGTCTTCCGCACCGCGCCGCGGCGGTTTGCAAAGCCGAACACATGGTAGTCCAGATAGCCGATGCCGTAGCGCACCTCGCACCATACCATGTCGCAGAAAATGGCCAGGCGGTTTTTGCCTGTCTCCTCATGGACGGCGTTGATGTGCAGCTTCAGCCGCGCGAAGCTGAGATGCTTCAGCTGGCGAAAAAAGGTCGCAAGTTTTCTTCCCATAACAGAGTACCTCCCTTTTCTCTTCCCGCCGCGCAGGGGCGGAAAGACAGATCATTGCCGATGCAGTATCCGCCGCAGCGGTCCGGTCACCAGACCGCGCTCATAGCGGTTCATGCCGAACAGCCACATACTGGCGGCGTACACCGCCACGAACAACAGTCCCGGCGGGATCAGCTGCCAGTAGGTGGCGGGATGGATAAACACCGCCAGCAGCACCGCCACGGTGGTGGGCAGCACCATGGCCGGCAGCAGATGACTGATATGCCGCCAGAAGCCGGGAATGTTCAGGCCGATGTGCTTGTAGTAGTAGCGGTTCATCAGGAACACGTTGCCCACCAGCGTGGCGACCGCCGTGCCGATGGCCGCGCCCAGGCCCTGCCATTTCATACACAGGGGGATGGAGATCACGATGTTGCCCACCAGTACGCCCAGATAGACCAGCGAACGGTATTTGTGCATATTCTTGGCACGCTGTATCTCGATGCCCACGGTCTGTATGTTGGTCCACAGGCAGGCGAAGAACAGCAGCAGCGCGGTCCAATAGTCGATGCGGAACTGCTCGCCGCCGCCCCACAGCACCACGAAGGACTGGCCGATAGCCACGAAGCCCAGGAATATGCCGCCCAGCAGGATGAACTGCAGCCGCCCTACCTTGGTAAACAGGGCGTCCAGCGTCCGCATGGGGGCGTTCTCCGCCACCAGACGGTGGACGCGGGGCGTCATCACGTTGGAGATGGCGTTGCCGAACAGCAGGAAATAGTTGTTCAGCTGCGAGGCGATGACGTAGACCGTCACCGCGGCAGAGCCGTGGAACCACGTCAGCAGCTGCCGGTCGATGGACCAGTTGATGTTGTCCACCACAATACCGATGAACACATACAGCGTAAAGCCGAACATCTCACGCAGCAGCGCGAAGTCGTAGTGCCGGAAGGCAAAGGGCATTTTCAGCCGTGTCAGGCAGTAGGTGATATTGATCACGCCGCTGAGCACCGTGAAGATCAGCGAGACGATGGTCAGCGTCACGGACCGGTAGCCTATCAGCAGCAGGGGGATCATAATGAGGGGGTTCAGCACCTGCTTGCCCATGGCTACGATCTTCTGGAACAGATACCTCTCGTTGATGGTCACATGGCTCTCGAACACGCTGATGGGGAACGTCAGCGCAGCATTGACCGACATGATACGCAGCAGCCGCTGGGCAAGGTCGATCTCCTCCGCTGTCAGCTTCTTGCCGAACACCACATCGCAGTAGGACAGCCCGAAGCCGATGGCCAGCACCAGCGCGCCCAGAATGAGGTACGTTATCAGGAACATACCGTTCAGCTTGGCGCAGCCCTTCTTGTCGCCGGCGGCACGGAAGCGGGAGTAATACCGCACATAGGCGCTGCCCAGGCCGAAGCTCAGTAAATTCAGATAGGAGATGATCGGCAGCACCGCCTGGTACACGCCGAACTCGCTGTCGCCCAGCTGTCGGAGCATGATGGGCGTGTAGACCAGCGAGATAACGGTGCTCAGCGCCATGGACACATAGCTCAGCGCGGCGCCTGCCCGTATTTGGTTCACTTGCAACGCCGCACTTCCTTTCGTCGATAGCATAGCACTTTATTATAGCCTAAAAGTACGTGTATGTAAAGTCGAACGCCGGTAAAAAGTGGTTTTCTTTCCTGCCCGTATCTGGTACAATGGGACAAATGAAGGGAGGGTGCGCCATGGCCAATAAAAAGCTGAAGCTGCTGTATCTGGCGCGGTATCTGCGGGAGGAAACAGACGAGCGCCACCCCAGGACCGTTCAGGATATGATCGCTTATTTGGAACGCCAGGGTATTTCCGCCGAGCGCAAAAGCATCTATGACGACCTGGAGCTGCTGGAGCTGTACGGCATGGATGTGCAGGCTGTCCGGGGCAAGACCTACGGCTATTTTCTTGGCGAACGGGAGTTCCAGCTGCCGGAGCTGAAGCTGCTCATTGATGTGGTACAGGCGTCGCCCTTTCTCACACAGAGCAAGAGCATGGAGCTTATCGCCAAGCTGGAGCAGCTCACCAGCCGCCCCAATGCCCGCCAGCTGCGCCGTCAGGTCTACGTCATGGACCGGGTCCGCACCCACAATGAGAAGCTCTATTACGCCATCGACGGTCTGAATACCGCCATCAACGATGACCGCAAGGTCACGTTTCGCTACTTCGACTGGACACCTGATGGCGGCAAGGCCTACCGCCGCGGCGGCGCGCCCTATGAGACGAACCCGGTGGCCCTCTGCGTGGATAAGCATTACTATCTGGTGGCTTACGACCCGGCCATTCAGGACTATCGCCACTACCGTGTGGACCGTATGGAGTCCCTGACCGTTACCGATATACCCCGCGATCCGCTGCCGGAGCAGTTCGACCTGGGTAAATACGTCAAAACGATTTTCGATATGTACAATGGCCGCACCGAAACGGTGCAGCTGCGCTTTGACCGGGCCCTCATCAATGTAGTCATGGACCGCTTCGGCGCTGATGCGCATATCCGCCCAGATGGAGACCGTATCGCAGTTACCGCCCCGGTGGAGGTAGGTCCTACATTTTACGGCTGGCTGTTCCAGTTCGGCGGTCAGGCCGAGCTTCTTGCGCCCGACCCTGTGCGCCGTGATTTCACCGAACACTGCCGGCAGGCACTGGATAGTTATCGCGGCGATGATGCGCCGAACAGTTGACCATAATTTTGTTATCGTAAACTAAAGCCGCCCATCAGGGCGGCTTTGACTATTTAATTTAATAAAAAAACTCCCGGGACGCGGAGATATCCGCCTCCCGGGAGCCCTCCCTGTCGTGCAAAGCGCACCCCACGCTTCGCATCCCCCTCAGTAAATGGCTTTACCACAGATAAAAATAGCACAACACGCTCGTTTTTTCAAGAGGAAATTCTGCTTTTTTTTAAATAATTTTTCCGGCGCAGGAATTGTTTTCCATCTATTTCCAAACATTTTTCCAAAAATTACCACGAAACTCCATGGATAAAAGCTTTCACCGGCGGCGGAACCGCCACCACCCAAAGCCGCCCTCCAGGCGGCTTTGGCGCGATTTGATAATCGCCCGCCCGGGAGAAGAAAACGCCCCTACCGTGGCTGGGGCAAGCGGCCGCGTAAGCCTCCACGCCGCCGGGGCGGCGAAGCTCCTTTTACGCACAAAAACACAGACAACGCTTTCGCCGAATAAATTGTAACCGAATTATGAACGGGATTTTGGATGTATTTCGGGCTATATAGTTTACATAATGGCTTTTCGATTTTGACTGGAAAATTTTTCCAGCTAAGTTGTTGCGTTTTTTGAAAATCTCGATTTGAATTGCATAAATGCTGCATTACACAAGAATTACGCTTTACAGGCGACCAGATAAATTGCGTAAATTACTGGTAAATTATGGAAGAAATGGAAATTATTTCCAATTTCGGGCGATTTTTGACGGCGCGCCGGCGCTGTCTCAAAAATGGAAATAACTGGTAATAAAATCCGTAAAAATTTTTACAACATAATGATGTTTACGTTGTAAACGCTGTCTCGGAGAATGAAGCCGAACCGGACACAAACAAATTTTTATGGAGGAAACAAACATGAAGAAGATCATTGCAACTGTGCTGGCCATGGTCATGGCTCTGGCACTGTGCACCGTGGCGTTCGCTGCGGACTACACCAGCATCTGCGGTCCCGATGGTAAGACCAAGGATGAGAAGAACACCATGACCGAAGTGGCACCTACTAAGAAGGCTGATGGTTCCGGTAGTGTCAAGGGCTACGACAATAGCAAGGGCAATTACTTTGTCGCTGCTGATGCTTCCGACTTCACTTGGAAGCTGATGGCCGATGGCAAGGCTGCCCTGTATATCAAGGATGCTCCCAACAACGACCTGACCTATAAGGCCAAGGCTAAGCTGTACACCAATGTTGGCGAGGGCTGCGAGCAGTTGGATGTTGCCGACACCACTCTGAAGTACTATGTCTCCACCGATGACGATGGTGTCAACACCTACTATGTCGAATCCGCGAAGGGCATCAATGTTCTGGTCGATGGCAAGCTGGTTTCTGTCACCAAGCTGGAGCAGGGTCTGACCAAGCACACTTGGAAGGTCGACACTCTGAACAAGGACAATACTGTTGCCACCTACAAGTGCAAGGATTGCGGTACCATCGCCACCGTGTACAAGACCAAGGAGGCCGCTGAGGCCGCTGGTGCTACCATGACCGATACTTTCGGCGGCAACATCATCGGCTGGGGTGCTAAGTCCACTGACACTAAGCCCGCGGATGGCACTTCCTCCCCCAAGACCTTTGACGCTGGTATCGCTATGTACGTCGGTATGGCTCTGACCTCCGTCGCCGGCTCCGCCGTCGTCATCGGCAAGAAAAAGGAGTTCTAATTAAACTCAAAAAAGAGAAGCACCCTACCGGGTGCTTCTTTTTTTGCGCTTAATTATTCCTCCTGCTGCCGCGGGAGGAATAGTAAATGCTGCTTTTCTGCGGGGTGTTTCTTTTTTGCACTTAATTATCCCTGGCCTGTCGCGCGGACGAAATAAATATCCCCTGCTGCCGCGGGAGGTATACGAGGGATTATATTAAAAAGAACCGCCGCTCGGCAGAATAAAACGATCCCCGGCCATAGGCCGGGAATCGTCTGCTTTACTCTGTCAGGGTTTTGACCCAGGCGGAATACTTCTCGATATTGGCGTCGCGGTCGATGGCGTCAGCGCCCTTGGTGAGGATATACACCTTGATCTTCGGCTCGGTGCCGGAGGGGCGCACCAAGATCGTGGTGCCGTCGGCCAGCTCAAAGCGCAGGACATTGCTGCCGGATAGCTCCATCTTGCTGACCTTGCCAGTGGCGCAGTCCGTGGCGCTGCCGTCCTGATAGTCCTTACGGACCACCACATCCACACCGGCGATGTTGGCCGGGGGCGCGGTACGCAGGCGCTTCATCAGCGCCGCCATCTTTTCCAACCCGTCCAGACCGGGCATGACCAGATTGTGGGTCTTTTCGCCGTACCAGCCGTACTTCTTGTACAGTGCCTGTAGGGCGTCATACAGCGTCATGCCCTTGGCGGCATACCATGCGGCCATCTCCGTGATCAGCAGGGACGCGGTGACGGCGTCCTTATCCCGCACGTAGTCGCCCAGCATATAGCCGTAGCTCTCCTCGTAGGACATGATGACGTGACCCTCGCCGGCGGCCTCCAGCGCGTTCTTCTTCTCGGCCATGAACTTGAAACCGGTAAATGTGTCGCAGCAGGTGACGCCGTTGCTCTCGGCCACCTTGCGGGCCATCTCGGTGGTGACGATGGTCTTGAGGAAATAGGGATGCTCCGGCATCTTGCCCGCCCGGCGCATGGCGCCGATCAGGTAATCCAGCAGCAGCACACCGGTCTGGTTGCCGGTGACGGCGATGAACTTGCCGTCCGCGCCGCGGACCATAATGCCCACACGGTCGCTGTCCGGGTCGGTGCCCAGAATGAAGTCCGCACCCACCTTGTCGGCCAGCTCGATGGCCAGATAGAAGCCCTCCGGGTTCTCCGGGTTGGGGGAGGCCACCGTGGGGAACGTGCCATCCAGCACCATCTGCTGCTCCACGCAGTACAGGTTCTTCACACCCAGGCTGCGCAGGGCCTCCGGCACCAGCTTCCAGCCGCAGCCGTGGAAGGGGGTGTATACCACCTTGAAGCTGTCGGCTACCTGGGCGACGGAGGCACGGTCATTGATCATAGCCATGACGTTGGACATGAACATCTTGTCCGTCTCCTCACCCAGCAGGGTGATGAGCCCGGCCTTCACCGCGTCGTCAAAGGCCATGCGCTTCACGCCGGTGAAAATGTCGATCTGCTCCAGCCGGGCGGCGATGGCGGCGGCGTGCTGGGGCGGCAGCTGCGCGCCGTCGGCCCAGTAGACCTTGTAACCGTTGTACTCCTTGGGGTTGTGGCTGGCGGTCACGTTGATACCCGCCTGGCAGCCGTAGTACCGCACGGCGAAGCTCAGCTCCGGCGTGGGGCGCAGGGACTCGAAAATACGCACGCGGATGCCATTGGCGGCGCAGACCTCCGCCGCGGCACGGGCGAAAGCCATGCTGTTCACGCGGCAGTCCATACAGATGGCCACGCCCTTTTGTTTGGCCTCGTCGCCCTCGGCGGCGATAACGTCGGCAAAGCCCTGTGTGGCCCAGCGAATGACGTGTACGTTCATCTGGTGCAGACCCACCTTCATGGTGCCCCGCAGTCCGGCGGTACCGAATTCCAGCGGGCCGTAGAACCGGCTCTCGATCTCCTTCTCGTCCCCGGCGATGGCCTGCAGTTCGGCCTTTTCGTCGGCGTTCAGCGCGTCGCTGGCCAGCCAACGCTCGTATTCCCTCTTATAGTCCAGCATATTCAAAAACTCCTTTCAGGCGTGTTCTTCCGTTTCCTCGTCCTCCACCGGCCGGGAGGCCAGCAGGTCCTTTGCCTCCTCCAGCTGCGCTTCGGGCACATACAGGCTGGCGCCGTAGCCGGAAAAGCCGTTGATGACCTTCCCCGCGCCGCCATCCAGATCGTAATACTTGAAGCAGGGGATGCCGTAAGCCGCCAGCAGGGAGATGATCATGTCCGTGTCGGCGGGAGAATCGAAGGTCTGCATCAGCAGCACGGCCTTCTCGTCCTGCCCCTGCGGGTCCTTGGGCCACGCGGGGACGTCCGGCTTTCCGGTGAAATTCCAGTTGTCCATAGTCTGCCTCCTATTTGTGATATTTTGTCCCGGCGGCGATCTGGTATGCCCGGTAGAGCTGCTCCAGCAGCATGATCCGGGCCATGTGGTGCGGGAAGGTCATGGGGGACATGGACAGCCGCCAGTCGGCCAGCTTTTTCACGTCCTCGCTGAGTCCCACGCTGCCGCCGATGAGAAAGGTGATCTGCGTCTTTCCCTGCACGCCGAAGTCCGCCATCCGGCGGCTCAGCTCCTCGCTGGAGCAGGGCTTGCCCTCGATGCACAGGGCCACCACCGCGCCGCCCTTGGGCAGACGCTCCCGGATGGCCGCGCCTTCGGCCTGCAGGGCCTTCTGTATCTCCGCCGGGGAGGGACCCTCCGGCAGACGGTATTCCGGCAGCTCCACGATGTCCAGCTTGCAGGATCGCTGCAGCCGTTTGACGTACTCCGCCGCCGCGTCGATGTAGAATTTTTCCTTCAGCTTGCCTACGCACAGAATGGTCACTCGCTGCATACGCACACCTCCGCCGTGTACGGCCCGCTGAGCTGCGACCGCGGCGCCACGGTCACGGCGGCGTCCAGTCCCGCCAACGCCCGTTCCAGTGTCTGCCGTGCCCGCTCCGGGGTATTGTTTTCCCGGCTCAGATGGGCCAGCACGAACTGCCGCGTCCCACCTTCTGCCAGCCGCCGGGCAAACGCGCCGGCTGCGGCGTTGGACAGGTGGCCCCGCGCGCCCAGAATACGCTGCTTCAGGTAATAGGGATACGGCCCGGAGAGCAGCCACTCCTCGTCGTGGTTGCTCTCCAGCACCATGAGGTCAACGCCTGCCAGCGTCTGCTCAGCCTCCGGTGTGACAAAGCCCGTATCCGTGAGTATCCCGATGCTCGCCCCGTCGTGATCCACACGAAAATCGATGCTCTCCGTGGCGTCATGGCTGGTGGGAAACACGGTGATCCGGGCGTTCCCGATGTCGAAAGCGCCTGCCCTCGGAATGACACGCAGTACATCCGACACGCAGGAACTCTTGCGGCACAGGGCTTCCGCCGTTCCACGGCTGGCGTACAGCGGCAGGCGGTGCTGCTTTGTCAGCGTCGCCACGCCGCAAATGTGGTCCGTGTGCTCGTGAGTCAGCAAAACGCCGGAGATATCCGCTGGGGACAGGGCAAGCGCCTGCAGGGCGCCGCAGATCCGCCGCGCGGAGATGCCGGCGTCCACCAGAAGGTGGGTCCCGCCGGCGCTGACCAGCAGGCAGTTTCCCTCCGACCCACTGGCTAAGATATGTACGGTCAACAACGGTCTATGTCCTCTCTGAACGAAAACGCCCGCCGCGGCAAGCCGCAGTTGGCTGCGGCCTCTCGCAGCGGGCGCTGGATGGCTTCGTGTTATCCTGCGTGGGTCTCGGTGTCAGCCTCATCGGGCACGTCCACCAGGGAGATATCCGCGCCCACCGCGCGGAGCTTGCCCACCAGATCCTCGTAGCCGCGCTCGATATAGTTGATGTGGCTCAGCTCGGTGGTGCCCTGCGCCGCAAGACCGGCAATGACCAGTGCTGCGCCGGCGCGAAGATCGCAGGCCTGAATGGGGGCACCCACCAGCTGCTTCACGCCCTCTACAACCGCCACCTTGCCGTCCACCTGGATGTGTGCGCCCAGGCGCTTTAGTTCATCCACATACTTGAAGCGGTTGGCACCGTATACGCCCTCGGTCACCAGGCTTGTCCCCTCTGCCAGTGCCAGCACCGCGGTGATCTGGGGCTGCATATCCGTGGGGAAGCCGGGATAGGGCAGCGTTTTGACGTTGGTCTTTGTCAGCGGACCGCTGCGCCGCACCAGCATGGAGTCGTCATCTTCTGTGACGGATACGCCCATCTCCATCAGCTTGGCGCTGATGCACTCCATGTGCTTGGGGATGACGTTCTTCAGCAGCAACTGGCCGCCGGTGGCCGCCACGGCGGCCATATAGGTGCCCGCCTCGATCTGGTCGGGAATAATGCCGTAAGAGCCGCCGGTCAGGCGCTTCACGCCGCGGATCTTGATGGAATCCGTGCCCGCGCCCTTGATGTCGGCGCCCATGGAGTTCAGGAAGTTGGCCAGATCCACGATGTGCGGCTCCTTGGCGGCGTTTTCGATCGTGGTGGTACCCTCGGCCAGTGCCGCGGCCATCATAATATTCATGGTGGCCCCCACGCTCACCACGTCCAGATATACCGGCGCACCCACCAGACGGCCGTTTTTGGCGGCGGTGTGGATGAAGCCGCCCTCCACGGACACCTCAGCGCCCATGGTGGTGAAGCCCTTGATATGCTGGTCAATAGGCCGGACACCGAAGTTGCAGCCGCCGGGCATGGCCACGGTGGCCTGGCCGAAGCGGCCCAGCAGCGCACCCAGCAGGTAGTAACTGGCGCGGATACGCCGCGCCAGGTCGTAGGACGGGCGGGTGGAGTGGATGGCGTGGCAGTCGATCTCAATGGCGTGCTGGTTCAGCACGCGCACCTTTGCGCCCAGCTCCTCCAGAATAGAGAAGAACAGGGTCACATCGCTGATCTGGGGGATGTTCTCGATACGGCATACGCCATCCACCAGCAGGGCGGCAGGGATGATAGCTACAGCGGCATTTTTCGCACCGCTGACGGTCACTTCACCAAAAAGCTCTCGTCCGCCGCGGATCATGTATTTATTCAAGGCAGTTTCCCTCTTTTCAAGTCATCGGTGCTTGTATGCGGCGGCGCTGTGCCGGCGTCAAAAGCGCCAAACATAGTGTGTCCAGACAGCGCTCGGTCCATACGGCGCAATACAAGTGCTATCAGTATACCATATTTTTCGATAAAAGCAAGAAAACCGCAGGAAATTTTTAAGAGAACCGAAAAGCTGCACAGAAAAAAGCTCCCGGGGGACGGATATCCGTCTCCCGGGAGCCTTTGCCCCCTGCGAAGCGCGCTCGTGTACTGTACATTCCCCCGTGCAGCAAGCCCCTCAGCTTCGCACCCCCTTGTTGATTCTCCCCTGCCGTGCGGCGCACCCCTGCGCCGCAGCCCTTGCAAGGCTAAACAGTACGATACCACTTCGCAAACTGTTTTTCAAGGATAATTCGCGTTTTTTAGCCAACTTTTTACGCTGTTCAACGTCTCTACGCCGGTGTGTTCAGAAAAGTGCAGGCAATAGGCGCGATTTGATAATCGCCAAAAGCGATAGAACGCAAAACCCCCACCGTGGCACCAGCCAGCGGCGCGCGGCAGCGCCACGCGGGAAGCTGTGCTGGCACAGTCCTTCTGACCGAGGAAAAAAACGGAAAAATCTCCGTGGTCGCGTGGGAAAATTACCCGCAAGGAACGTTTCGCCCCGCGCCAAGGGGTTCTTAGACCGTAGGTCTAAGCGGCGTTTTTGGCTACTTTTGCCGCCGGGGGCAAAAGTAGCTCGCGCTCGGGGGCGCGAAACCCTCCCTACGAAAATTTGAGAAAAAACAACCAACCTCACTTTACGCAAAAACCACTTCACTTGCCTAAATTGTAACCGAATTATGAACGGGGTTTGGGTCGTATTCCGGGCTGAACAGTTTACATAATGACTTTTCGATTTTAGCTGGAAAATTTTTCCAGCGAAGTTATTGCATTTTTTGAAAATCTTGATTTGAATTGCATAGATGCTGCGTTGCACAGGAATTACGCTTTATATGTGCTTAGATAAATTGCGTAAATTACTGGTAAATTATGGAAGAAATGGAAATTATTTCCAATTTCGGGCGATTTTTGACGGCGCGCCGGCGCTGTCTCAAAAATGGAAATAACTGGTAATAAAATCCGTAAAAATTTTTACAACATAATGATGTTTACGTTGTAAACGCTGTCTCGGAGAATGAAGCCGAACCGGACACAAACAAATTTTTATGGAGGAAACAAACATGAAGAAGATCATTGCAACTGTGCTGGCCATGGTCATGGCTCTGGCACTGTGCACCACCGCTTTCGCGGCACCCCAGACCTACGATTTCTACGATGCCAAGACTGGCGACAAGCAGGGTGAAGTCGTTCAGAACGTTGAACTGGAGTACCACAAAGCTGTTACCACCAAGCCCCGTTCCATCGCTTATTATTCCATCAAGTCCAATGATACTACCGTTGCGGCTTTCAAGCTCGTCGAGTCCTCTGCTGCTGATGCCGATTATATTGTGAAGTATCACGGCACTGACAAGGTTGCTATGTATATGGCTCTGACTAATGCTGAGTACAATCACAATGGCACCCTGTACACCGATTTCGGTAAGGCTTGCGGCCAGTACAAGAAGGATACCGATAAGTATGCCGATACCGTGAAGTTCTATACCGCTGTTGTTGATGCTGACGATACTATCAATCTGTTCGTTGCCAATGACAAGGCCACTTCTCCCGTGTATCTGCTGGTCGATGGTACTGTTGTTAAGTGCGAAGATCTGGGCAAGCTGAGCGCCGCTGTCGTGCAGCACACTTGGGTTCTGGATCGTACCAAGATGACCGCGAAGTGCTCTTCTTGCGGCGCTACCGCGAAGCTGTACGAGAAGGTCTCCGAGGTTCCCGCCGGTGCTGATTACACCGTCGTTGCTGGCGGCCTGCTGCTGGTTGCTGACAAGACCGCTTCCACCGACAACAAGACCGATTCCAACAAGTCCCCCAAGACCTTTGACGCTGGTATCGCTATGTACGTCGGTATGGC
>ERZ773192.3000-NODE-3000-length-13260-cov-4.226505_pt1 | contig 13260 bp, 13 predicted proteins | sample MGYA00581010_ERZ773192 | MGnify/ENA primary metagenome ERZ773192 (study PRJEB29015, sample SAMEA2737741) | human gut metagenome | biome: human gut; feature: human-associated habitat; material: faeces | place: China | collected 2012 ...
TTGGAAGAGGATTTTTTTGTAAGAACAAAAGATGAGCTGGTTCCGGTAGAAGTGAAGGCAAACAAGAACCGTTCTAAGTCATTGAGACAATTGATATCCAGTGATTCTTATGGGGATATTCATTGGGGAATAAAACTTGCAGATAGTAATGTTGGGATAGAAGACGGAATTTATACATTTCCATACTTTTGTACATTTCTATTAAAACGATATCTAAGGGAAAAAGATGAAGAAAAAATTGTTTGACTTTTAGATTAACAGGAAATATAATAACTACAAACGAGTAGCAAGTAAGCGTAAATCCAGTTTACCGGCTACTCGTTTTCATTTTGCAAAAATGAATATCGCCATGAAAAAGTGTGTAGCTTGTCAGCGTAAGTCCAGCTTATAAGACAAGGTGCGCACTTTTTTTGTGCAGAAAAGAGAGGAGTTAAAATAAAATGACAGAAAGTAACAAGATGAAGGATATGCCGGTGAATAAGCTGATGATTCAGATGGGGGTTCCAATGATCTTATCCATGGCATTGCAGGCGGTCTATAACATTGTAGACAGTGCATTTGTAGGAAATATGAGAGCGGGGAGTGAAGCGGCATTAAATGCGTTGACATTGGTATTTCCGGTGCAGATGCTTATGGTGGCAGTGGGAATTGGAACTGGTGTAGGAACGAATGCACTTTTAGCCAGGACACTGGGGCAGGGAAATAGGAATAAGGCTGCAAAGATAGAGGGAAACAGTCTGTTTCTTGGTGTGATCATTTATGTGGTGTGTTTGTTATTTGGTATCTTTGGTGTGAAGGCATATATTTCATCACAGACAGTAGATCTGGAAGTGCTTGAGATGGGAGTCAGCTATCTGAGGATATGCTGCGTGGTTTCTTTTGGAATTATCTTCTTTTCTTTATTTGAAAAGTTATTGCAGGCAACCGGCCGATCTCTTTATTCTACGATCGGACAGGTGGTTGGTGCGGTAGTCAATATCATCCTCGATCCGATCATGATCTATGGCATTGGACCTTGTCCTGAAATGGGAGTGAAGGGTGCAGCTTATGCAACGGTAATTGGACAGGTAGCATCTGCCGTATTGCTTTTGATCTTTCATATCAGACTAAATAAGGAATTTGAGCATGGCGTGAACTATATGAAGCCGGATGCTGGTGTTATAAAAGAAATCTATGCGATTGGACTTCCGGCAATCATTGCCCAGGCATTGATGTCCATTATGGTTTATGTGATGAATCTGATCCTGAAATTCAATCCGTCAGCCCAGACAGCATATGGCTTGTTCTATAAGGTTCAGCAGTTTGTTCTGTTTCTTGCTTTTGGTCTGCGGGATGCGATCACCCCGATCATTGCATTTGCTTATGGAATGCGGAACAAAAAGAGAATTCAGGATGGAATCAAATATGGCCTGATCTATACCATAGCTTTGATGATTCTGGGAATTGCGATCACAGAGATTTTCCCTGGGGGATTTGCAACGCTGTTCAATGCCGGACAGTCAAGAACCTATTTTATTGGTGCGATGAGAATCATCTCAGTCAGCTTTTTGTTTGCCGGGATCAATGTCGCTTATCAGGGCATTTATCAGGCATTGGACGGAGGTGTGGAATCTCTGGGTATTTCGCTTTTGAGACAGCTCATCATCATCTTGCCGCTGGCTGGAATCTTTTCTTTATTTGTCAGAAATGGCCAGATGGGAGTTTCATTGATCTGGTGGGCATTTCCGATCACTGAGATGATCGCATGCCTGGTCGGATATGTATTCTTAAAGAGGATTAGAAATAATAAGGTTAACACATTAAGCTAAGGAGGACTCAGAAATGGAAAAAAGAATCATCACGATCAGCAGAGAATTTGGAAGCGGTGGACGGTTTATCGGAGAAGAAGTCGCAAAGAAGCTGGGAATTGCCTATTATGATAAAAACATCATCAGTCAGATTGCGGAAAAGTCCGGATTGTCACCGGAATACATTCAGGAAAGTGCAGAATTGTCTCCGAAAAAAGGGCTGCTCGCATATGCACTTGCCGGACGCGATATCACCGGAAAATCAGTAGAGGATATAGTATATGAGGTACAGAGAAATGTGATACTGGAGCTGGCAGAGAAGGAACCTTGCGTGATCATTGGGAGAAATGCCGATTTTATCCTGAAAGACCGGGATGATGTGCTGAATGTATTTATTCATGGTAATATGCCGGAAAAAATACAGCGGATCACGCGCCTGTACAAGGTAAACGAGCAGGAAGCTATCAAAATGATGGCAGACACCGATAAAAGACGCAGGACAAATTATGATTTTTACACGGATCAGAAATGGGGAAAAGCCAGCAACTATACGTTGTGTCTGAACAGTTCTCAGATTGGATATGACAGATGTGAGATGATCATTATGGAATGCAGGTGCTAAACGGTTACGATTCCAGACCTTATATGAAAAGTTAAAGTAAGCTGGAAATTTGCTTCTTGCAAAGTGGAAAAAAGCATGATATAACAGAAACAGAAAAAAGAAAAGCCGCTGGAAGGCGGCTTTTCTAAAACACTGTAGTTAGTTAATGCTAACTCTAAAAAACTACGAGGTGATGAGACAAATGGAAACTGTTTTCGGAATTCTGATTCCTTTTTTAGGTACAACACTGGGGGCGGCCTGTGTGTTTTTTATGAAAAGATCTCTGGGAGACCTGGTGCAGCGTTCTCTTGCGGGCTTTGCCGCCGGGGTGATGGTCGCCGCGGCGATCTGGAGTCTGTTGATTCCGGCCATTGAGCAGTCGGAAGACTTAGGAAAGTTGTCCTTCTTCCCGGCATTTGCGGGTTTCTGGGCTGGTGTGTTGTTTTTGCTCATGCTTGACCGGCTGATTCCTCATCTTCATGTGGGCAGTGATCAGGCAGAAGGACCGAAAAGTAAACTGGGACGCACGACCATGATGGTGTTGGCGGTGACCTTACATAATATTCCAGAGGGAATGGCAGTGGGCGTGATGTACGCAGGCTTTCTTGCAGGTAATTCGCAGATCACGGCAGCAGGCGCGCTGGCATTGTCCATCGGTATCGCTATTCAGAATTTTCCAGAGGGTGCGATCATCTCCATGCCACTTCGAGCAGAGGGGGAGAGCAGGGTCAGGGCATTTGTGGGCGGTGTACTTTCAGGTATTGTGGAACCGATCGGCGCTGTGCTGACGATTCTGGCGGCACAGCTTGTGATTCCGGCATTGCCGTACCTGTTGAGCTTTGCTGCCGGTGCAATGCTCTATGTTGTCGTAGAAGAACTGATCCCTGAAATGTCTCAGGGGAGGCACTCCAATATCGGTACCGTGTTCTTTGCAGTCGGATTCAGCGTGATGATGGTGTTGGATGTGGCACTTGGATAAAAATATAACTGTGAAGGCATGGAACAGTTACATTAAAATAATGATACCGCGGGAAATAGAAAGATACATAACTCATAGGATTCACAAAAAGTTCACCAAAAATTAGCACTCCACCATTGACAGTGCTAACAACATGTGTTATAGTACGAATAGAACAAAGAAATGACATCAGTTCCGAAAGGGGGAACGGTTATGAATATCAATAAATTTACACAGAAATCTATGGAAGCAGTCCAGAATTGTGAGAAGCTCGCTTATGAGCATGGAAACCAGCAGCTGGAGCAGGAGCATTTGCTGTACAGCTTGCTGACTCTGGAAGACAGTCTGATCCTGAAGCTGATCACTAAGATGAACATTTCAAAAGAGATGTTTATGAATGAGGCAGAACAGGCAGTGAACCGTCTGACGAAGGTAAGCGGTGGCGGCCAGCTTTATGTGAGCAATGATCTGAATAAGGTTCTGATCAGTGCGGAGGACGAGGCGAAGGCCATGGGCGATGAATATGTGTCTGTAGAGCATCTGTTCTTAGCCATGTTAAAACAGCCTGACAAGACGCTGAAAGAACTGTTTAAGCAGTATGGTATCACCAGAGAGAGCTTTTTGCAGGCACTTTCCACGGTCAGAGGTAATCAGAGAGTGGTCAGTGATAATCCGGAAGCAACTTATGATACGTTGGAGAAATATGGCTATGACCTGGTAGAGCGGGCCAGAAACCAGAAGCTGGATCCGGTGATCGGCAGGGATAGTGAGATCCGTAACGTGGTTCGTATTTTGTCCCGTAAGACGAAGAATAACCCGGTTCTGATCGGTGAACCTGGTGTTGGTAAAACGGCCGTTGTTGAGGGCCTGGCACAGCGTATTGTCCGCGGTGATGTGCCGGAAGGACTGAAAGATAAGAAGTTGTTCGCCCTGGATATGGGTTCCCTGGTTGCAGGTGCCAAGTACCGTGGCGAGTTTGAGGAACGTCTGAAAGCCGTTCTGGAAGAAGTCAAGAAGAGTGAAGGACAGATCATTCTGTTCATCGATGAGCTGCATACCATCGTGGGCGCAGGCAAGACCGAGGGCTCCATGGATGCAGGTAATATGTTAAAGCCAATGCTGGCGCGTGGTGAGCTTCACTGCATCGGCGCTACCACATTAGATGAATATAGAAAATACATTGAAAAAGACCCGGCTCTGGAGCGTCGTTTCCAGCCAGTTACCGTTGATGAGCCAACCGTGGAAGATACCATTTCCATCTTAAGAGGTCTGAAGGAACGGTATGAGGTTTACCATGGCGTGAAGATCACAGACTCTGCCCTGGTGGCAGCAGCAACGTTATCTGACCGTTACATTTCCGATCGTTTCTTACCAGATAAGGCTATCGACCTGGTGGATGAAGCCTGTGCCATGATCAAGACAGAACTGGATTCCATGCCTGCAGAGCTGGATGAATTATCCAGAAAGATTATGCAGATGGAGATCGAGGAAGCGGCTCTTAAGAAAGAGACAGATCATCTGAGTCAGGATCGTCTGGCAGAGCTGCAGAAGGAACTGGCAGAGCTACATGACCAGTTTGCAACCAAGAAAGCCCAGTGGGAGAATGAGAAATCCTCTGTTGATAAGCTGTCTTCCCTTCGTGAGGAGATCGAGGCTGTTAACCGTGAGATCGCCCAGGCTCAGCAGAAATATGATTTGAACAAGGCAGCAGAGCTGCAGTATGGTAAATTACCGGAACTTCAGAAGCAGCTGGAAGCTGAAGAAGAGAAGGTAAAGAATCAGGATTTAAGTCTGGTACACGAGAGTGTGACCGAGGATGAGATTGCCCGGATCGTTTCCAAGTGGACCGGTATCCCGGTTGCGAAATTGAATGAGAGTGAGAGAAGCAAGACCTTACATCTGGACGAGATTCTTCATAAGAGAGTCGTTGGCCAGGACGAGGGTGTTGAGAAAGTCACCGAAGCCATCATTCGTTCCAAGGCTGGTATTAAAGATCCAAGTAAGCCGATCGGTTCGTTCCTGTTCCTTGGACCTACCGGTGTTGGTAAGACGGAGCTTGCCAAAGCTCTGGCTGAGTGCCTGTTTGATGATGAGTCCAATATGGTGCGTATTGATATGAGTGAGTACATGGAGAAACATTCCGTCGCTCGTCTGATCGGTGCGCCTCCAGGATATGTCGGATACGAGGAAGGCGGTCAGTTAACCGAGGCAGTTCGCCGGAAACCGTACTGTGTGGTACTGTTTGATGAGGTGGAAAAAGCACATCCGGATGTATTCAATGTACTGCTTCAGGTCCTGGACGATGGACGTATCACCGATTCCACCGGTAAGACTGTGGACTTTAAGAATACCATCATCATCATGACCTCCAATATCGGTTCCCAGTACCTGCTGGACGGTATTGATGAGAAGGGTAATATCAAGGAAGACGCTCAGCAGCTGGTTATGAATGATTTAAGAGGTCATTTCAGACCAGAATTCCTGAACCGTCTGGACGAGATCATCATGTTTAAGCCTTTGACCAAGGACAACATCACCCACATCGTAGATCTGATGATCGCAGACACCAACAAGCGCCTGGAAGACCGAGAGATCAAGGTAGAACTGACCGATGAGGCGAAGAAATACGTAGTAGACCATGGCTATGACCCGGTTTACGGCGCAAGACCTCTGAAACGGTATCTGCAGAAGAATGTGGAGACACTGGCTGCGAAGGTCATCCTGGGAGACCAGCTGCGGGCTGGCAACACCATCGTGATCGATACCAGTGAAGATGGTCAGAAATTGATCGCACATATTGAATAAAAGAAATCGGCTGATGCTGATGGAATAGAGAAAACCGCCGTTGGAGGAGAGCTTCCTGCGGCGGTTTTTTATGCGATTAAACTTTAGAATAATCCCCCAAGGCTTAATACGCCCAGCGCAGACATCAATACATTTACACACACATTTCCTACAGATAACAGGAACAGGGTATAGAACATCTTGTTCATTTCTCCGGTGGTAGTTTCCCGTGCGCTGGAGTAGGAGGACATGATGATGGCGCCGCCTGTAGAAAGCGGGCTGATAGCGGCTGCGAAAGAGGTTGCGGTGATCGCTGCAATCATTTCTACATAATTGACGCTTGCAAACCGCTGGCAGATTTCCGCGGAAATCGGGTACAGAGTTGGCATAACCACTGCGATCACTGCAATCAATACAAGCAGTGAAATCTGCGGAAGAAACGTTCTTATCATCTCTATTTTTATTCCCCCTTACTGTCGAATCACAGCGGTTCCTTCTAATAAAAGGTTAGCTGTACGGAAACCAAATGTATCTTCAATTACCGGCTGGTTTTCTTTTATTGCATAGTCCACGCCGCATTCCAGGACGCCGCCTGGGTGTCCGATGCGGATAAACTGTGTATCCACTGCCGGATTTAATACCTGCTGTACCACACTGCCTGGAATCACTGCTGCAGCAGCGGTACACATAGCGCCGGTCATGGCATAGCTTGGATGCGTTTTCTGCATGGACATCATGCGGGATAAGAGATCAATGTCCTCTTTTTTCACTTCTTTTCCGTCAGAAGTCACATAGTCCTCTGCTTTTGCCACAAAGGTCATTTTCGGAATGCCGGGAGTTTCCCAAGCGGATTTTTTGTAATCATCAATTAAGCCAAGCTTCTGTGCAGCCATTCCCCGGACAGTTTCTAAAAGTTCCAGTTTTTTCTCATCTGCATTTAACTCATCCGGAAGTTCCCGGCCGATGAGACCTAAGGTTTCGGCTTTTACAAATACCAGCGGATTGGCGGCGTCTACGATAGAGACTTCGATTGGTCCAAATCCGGGAATTTCCAGGGTATCTGTGGCATTTCCGGTAGGGAGAAGCCCCTTTCCCAGCGTACCAGCCGGGTCAAGAAATTTCAAACGGATTGGGGAAGCGGTTCCAGGAACTCCGGCAATCTGAAAATCACCATCATATACGACATGCCCATTACTGGTTTTGACATCTGCCGCGATTACTTTATCAGTATTTGTATTATAGATGCGAACGGTTGTGGTGCCTTCTTCTGCGTTTACCAGTCCTTTTTCAATGGCAAAAGGACCAACGCCGGAAGAAATATTTCCACAGTTTCCTTTGTAGCTGACCAGTGGCTTATCCACAGAGACCTGTGCGAAGGTGTAATCCACGTCCGCGTCATCACGTTCGGATTTTTTTACAATGGCCACTTTGCTGGTTACAGACTGGGAACCGCCAAGACCGTCGATCTGCTTTTTATCCGGGCTTCCCATCATGCGAAGCAGTAATGGCTCCCATGTTTCCTGATCGGCTGGAAGATCCTTTTCTAAGATATAAATTCCTTTGCTGGTACCTCCGCGCATGATCGTTACGGGAAGGTTCACCACATCCATTCTATGTTCCTGCATTATTTATTCCTCCATCACCTTTGTGAGAAGGCGGCTGGCCGGGCCGCCGGTTTTGATACCGGTATCATCTCTGTTGGCTTTATCATAGCATGAATTTGAAAAGAAATGAAATTCATTCTTTTCATCAAAAGTATTCCTTAACTGAATAGTTTGTGATAATATAAAGACATCAGTTTCACGGATCTGGGATCGTGGTATGTTTCAAGAAAATCGTGGTCTGCTAGATAAAAATAGGACAGAAGGATATTTGATTGAAAAGGGGGATTTTATGGACTTTCGGGATCTTTCGTATGTACTGGCCATTGCCAAAACACAGAACATCACCAAAGCAGCAGATTCGCTGTATGTGACCCAGCCAACGTTAACAAAATTTCTGCAGAATTTAGAAAAAGAGATGGGGCAGAAGCTGTTCCGGAAATTGGGAAACCGGTTTGTGCTGACGTATGCAGGGGAGCGGTATGTGGCCAAAGCCACGGAAATCCTGAATCTGAAAAAAGAACTGGATCAGGAAATGGGGGACATCATCAAGCAGAATGCCGGACGTTTGAAGATTGCGTTCCCAACCATGCGCGGAACGTACATGCTTCCATGTACATTGCCGATTTTCCATAGTCTGTACCCCAATATGCATCTGGATATTTTAGAGGCCCATTCCAGTTTGCTGGAAGGAATGCTTTTAAATGGCGAAGCGGATCTGGCGTTTTTCAATCTTCCGGTGAAAAGTCCGGATATTGATTATGAGATCATCAGCCATGAGGAGGTGGTTCTTGTCCTGGCGGCGGATCATCCATTGAAGGACGCAGGCATCAAGAAAGAAGGATGCAAATATCCATGGCTGGATCTTCAGCTTCTTGCTGACGAACCATTCATTTTACAGCCATCGGGTCAGCGGACCCGTCAGACCGTAGACCAGCTATTCAAAGCCTGCCATTTCCGTCCCCAGGTCCGCCTGCAGACCAGCAATATTTCTGCTGCTGCGGAACTGGCTTCTCGTGGGTATGCGGCGTGTTTCGTGACAGAGACCCATTTGAAACACATTCCATTTAAGCAGCAGCCGTTGTTTTTCTCTGTCGGAGATCCTAATACGACAGTGGATTTTGTGGCGGCTTTCCGGAAGGGAAGTTATCTCTCTTATCATGCACAGGAGTATATAAAAATTGTCCGGGATTTCACGTAAATAGGGATAACCAAAATCCTGATTTTGTGTTATGATAAAGCCAGATGAAAACAGAATGGAGGAATTTATTATGACACCACATAATTCAGCCGAAAAAGGAGCATTTGCATCTACCGTATTAATGCCTGGAGATCCGCTTCGTGCGAAATATATTGCAGAGAATTTTTTAGAGAATGCGCAGCTGGTCAATAATGTCCGTGGCGTGAATGGTTACACAGGAACTTACCATGGAAAGCGGGTATCCGTGATGGCAAGTGGCATGGGAATGCCGTCAATTGGTATTTACTCTTATGAATTGTTCAATGTCTATGATGTGAAAAGCATCATCCGTGTTGGCAGTGCGGGAGCCATCAGCCCGAATGTGAAGATGAGGGATATCGTCATCGCTATGGGTGCTAGTTATCAGTCTGAATTTATGAACCAGTATCAGCTTCACGGAACTTATGCGCCATGTGCCAGCTATCGTCTGCTGAAGAAAGCTGCTGACACCGCAGAAGAGATGAAACTGAATTATAAAGTGGGAAGCGTTGTTTCCGGTGACGTATTTTACAGTGAGCTTCCTGAATTAGTGTGGGCGAAAATGGGTGTTCTGGCTGGCGAGATGGAGTGTGCGGCTCTTTACGCTGTTGCCGCAAGAGCAGGCAAAGAAGCACTTTGTATGTGTACCATTTCCGATATCATTGGCGGTGACGCAGCCAATAACTTAACACCAGAAGAGCGGCAGAGCAGCTTCGATGAGATGATCCGCCTGGCATTAGAGGTGGCTGACGAGTAAATCATGATAATATTTTGGGTCTGGGCTGACAGTGGAAGCTCCAGACCCTTTTTTTCTGTCAATCTCATATTATAAAGTCACCTCACAATAAGTATCAATATATGCATCAAAACGGGGGAGCGCCAAGTCCCGCAGACGTTCGACTTGAATTATGCCTTCCACAAAATATCATGATTCACCGTCCGGTAAAACATTTCCTTCACTTTCGCCCGATCATGGGCCTGCCCTAGAATCCACATCAATTTCGTTACCGTCGCCTCCAACGTCATATCATAAGATTCCAACAGCCCAAACTCGTACTTAATGGTCCGTCCTACTTCATAAACAGACATATTACTGCCTTCGTTGGTAACCTGCGTGGTCATAACCACGATTTTGCCCTGGGAGATCCATTTCTCCACGGCTTTATGATAGCTGGCTCCCTCATAGTTGGGCAGTCCGCCAACGCCGAAGGACTCAATGATGACAGCGTCATAATGTTCTGCCATGTAATCCAGCACCGTCGCGTCCAATGCCGGGATCAGCTTTAACAGTCCCACCTTCCAGTCCATGGTGTGGCAGAAAGACACTGGTTCGCGGACCAGCTCCTTATCGTCTAAATAAAAAAGGATATGTTCGTCCTGGATCGTTGCAATATAAGGAAAATTAATACTGGAAAATGCATTGTAGCTTTTGGTTCGCATCTTTTTGCCGCGGGTTCCTGCGATGACTTTGCCGTCAAAGACGATATTGACCCCGTGGGCTTTGTCACAGGAGGCAAAACGGAGGCTGTCACATAAGTTCGTCTTGGCGTCTGTGATCTCCAGATCGATCGGCTTCTGGGCGCCTGTGATGACCACCGGTTTCCGGGAATTCTGGATCAGATAGGAGAGGGCTGCCGCCGTATAAGCCATGGTGTCCGTTCCGTGGCAGATCACGAAGCCGTCATATTGGTCATAATGCTCCTCCACTGCCTTTGCCATGGCGAGCCAGTGCTTTGGCTGGATATTAGTGCTGTCCAGGTTCATCAGCTGCAGTGCATCCGCCCGGCAGAATTCTTTGGCAGCAGGCACATAGGAAAGCAGCTCTTCAGAAGAAATCAGTGGTTTTAAGCCACTGTCGCTTCTCTTGGAAGCGATGGTTCCGCCAGTGGCGATCAGTAAAATATTTTTCATAGGAAAATTCCTTTCATGGGATCACCGCTCAGACCGGGTGTTCAACCGTTACTGTTTGCGCAACACGTGAACAATAACGTTCAACCAATTCCAGGCTGGGCAGCGATGGGGGATCTTTGAAATCTGGGTAATTATTAATAGTATAACACGATTTACAGATGGATTGTTAGAAGTCTAGCATATCACAATGAAAAAACTGTAATTAATACAACCTATTGACTTTGACTTTTCCTTGTGCTAGTATTTTGTATACATAATGTCAAGGGGAAAGGCAAAGAACATAGGAGGTACTACCATGAAGAAAACGATCACTGTATTTAAAGGAGACGGAATCGGTCCGGAGATCACCGATTGCGTTCTGGATATTTTAAAGGCTGCTGGAGCAGAGTTAGACTATGAAGTTTATAATGTAGGCGAAGCCGAGTGGAAAAGAAATGGTGCCTTGATTCCGGAAGAAGCCTATGCTTCCTTTGACCGGAATAAAGTATTGTTAAAATCCCCGATCACGACACCGATTGGACATGGGTTCCGTTCCCTGAATGTAACCCTTCGTAAAAAATATGATCTTTATGCCAATATCCGTCCGGCAAAATCAAGTACCGCAGTAGAAACACCATTTCACGATGTGGACATGGTGATCTTCCGGGAGAATACCGAGGATCTCTATGTAGGAGTAGAGAAGAAAATTGATGATGATACGGTTCACGCAACCAAGATCATCACCAGAAAAGCCAGCACCCGGATCATCCGTGATGCGTTTGAGTATGCCAGAGCCCATGGCCGCAAGAAGGTGACCTGCGTCCACAAGGCGAATATTTTAAAGATGTCTGACGGCCTGTTCCTGGATATTTTCCATGAGATCGCAGAAGAGTATCCTGACATTGCCCATGATGATAAGATCATTGATAATACCTGTATGCAGATGGTGATGAACCCGAACCAGTTTGATGTCATCGTGACTCCGAACCTGTATGGAGATCTGTTATCGGATCTGGCCAGCGGCCTTATTGGAGGCTTAGGACTTCTGCCATCCAGTAACTTAGGTACGGACTACGCCATGTTTGAGGCTGTTCACGGAAGCGCACCGGATATTGCAGGCCAGGGAATCGCCAATCCTACTGCCCTGTTATGGTCTGCATGCATGATGCTTGAATATTTAGGACAGCGGGAGTGTGCGGCAAAGATCCGCAAAGCCGTGGATGAAGTGCTGGAGGAAGGAACCCATCTGACTCCGGATATCCATGGAACTGCCACAACCGCAGAGTACCGGGATGCGATTATCGAAAAAATAAAATAATTGCATGAAACGACGTTAATAGGATATGATAAACATAATATCCATAATTGGATAATGTGATGCACATTGATTGAATCAACGTCTTTCCTATGTTATGATATTTTACAAAATGGAAATGACGAAAGAGAAAGGTGAAGATATGAGCCAGTTGCCGAAGGATCCAGTGATGCTTTTAAGTTATATAAATACCCAGTTAAGAGATTTTTATCCTTCCCTTGAGGAATTCTGCAGTGCAGCAGATGTGCCACAGGAGGATATCATAAAATCTTTAGAGCGGATTTCTTATACCTATGACCGGGACAAAAACCAGTTCGCGTAAACGGGCAGGTTTTACGTTGTTAGAGCTTCTGGCAGTTGTCGCGATCATTTCCATTTTAGTCATGATATCCGTACCGGTATACCATAATGTCCAGGAAGATGCAGAAAAGAAGGTTCTGGAATACAATACCAGAGTATTAGCAGATGTCCTGTCCAGGTATCTGGAAGAAGAGCGGGAGAATGGTATCGTAAGCCGGGCGGTGTTGCGTGAGATCATGGCCACAGCGGTGGGCGATCTGGATAATCCTTTATCTGGAAGAATTGACGGAACCAGTTTAGATGAGACATGGATCACATACATTAATGTCGGTTCCCAATCAGAAAATTATGGTGGTTTTACTCTGGAATGGAACGGATATGAAGCAGAGTACACACCTGGTCAGGCGATTAAAATCACGAATCAGAATTAATAATGTTTTTGAGAATTGCGGGAGCACGCAGTGCAGAGCAATCCGGTATCAGAGGGGTCAAAAGCTTTTGCCCCCAACATCATTAATAATTAAATTATGCAGATGAAAAAATCCAGATGAAGATGTCTGGATTTTTTTACCTTAAAGAACAAAATTGTATTTTGTAAAAAACAATTTCAAAACATGTCCGTATTTTGTTTCGTCAGTACAGAGATTGTGTAAGGAACCTTAAAAAGATGACACGAAATCAAAAAAATTGCAATAGGGCGCTGTAAAAAGACCTCTACGCAATTGGAAGTGCCCATTTTGGGTCTAATTTAAGAATAATGTTCTGACAGAGACCAATGGAATGACTCTCTGCCCGGGATTCAAAA
>ERZ773192.3001-NODE-3001-length-13256-cov-3.087039_pt1 | contig 13256 bp, 9 predicted proteins | sample MGYA00581010_ERZ773192 | MGnify/ENA primary metagenome ERZ773192 (study PRJEB29015, sample SAMEA2737741) | human gut metagenome | biome: human gut; feature: human-associated habitat; material: faeces | place: China | collected 2012 ...
AGTGCAACGGCTTTGAGTATGAATACGAAATAGACGCCGTTTCCGGCGCGATAGTCAAGCAGGACAAGGATATAGACGATTAGGGTTCAGCTGATCCGCAATACCAAAAAAGTGGCTGAACGCCACTTTTTTGAGTTTTTTAATTATTTTTTACTTCGCCTCGGGGTTCTCCATTACGCCCGCAAAGAGCGGCACGCCGGTCTCGGTATCGACTATGGCGTATACGAAGGGCTTGTCGAAGGTCAGCACTATGGGTTCATCCGCAGGGAGCGCGCAGCCCTCCGCTGTGGCGATCTCGGTAACGGCGGCGGCCTCGGTGCCCTCCTCGTCCACATCCACCTTTACCCTCTGGAAGACATAAGATATGTACAGCGGCCCGTCAACGCCCCTGCCCGCGCCGGAAAGGTCTGCAAGGTCCGGATCGAAGGCGTCCGTCATGCCCATGGCCTTGAGCGCATCCGTAAGGTATACCGAATAGCCGGTGCTGAACTTAGGCATATTCACCGTAACGAAGGTATCCGCCTTGGCAGCGGCGATGGCTTCCTTCAGCTTGGCCCCGGTGAGGGAGGCGGCATAGCCCCGTGCGTCGCCGCTGCCGGGCTTAAGGGCTATAAAGGCCAGCCTGCCGTCGTCATAGGGCAGCATTATGCCCTCCGCGTCCTCGGTCTTTATGTAGCTCTCATAGGCCTCGAACATGTTCATGAAAGGCACGGTAACGGTACTGCCGTCCGCTTTGGTGAATTCGCGGTCATATGTGTCCTGGCCTTCAAACTTATGTGCCCAGTCCGCCTTCATATAAAGGGCGTTGAGCAGCACCATTATGGTATCCTTGTCGTAGTTTTCATCGTGGAGCTTGGGTATCATGCCGTTGGTCTTGTCGTTCACCCACTTGTTTATTGCCTTCAGAGCCTCGCTGCTGGGCAGGTCGGCGCTGTATATGTCGGGGCCGAAATACGCCTTTACGGTCTTTAGCCATTCCTCCTCTATAACGGCCTTGTCGTCGTCCGTCCAGATGGAATTGGCAAGGTCGAGCTTGGTGCTGCCGCCGGTCTTTTCAAGCTGTGCGGCTATATCGGCGGCGAGGGCGGAAACGTAGTCCCAGTCCGCTCCAAGTATCTTCTCGAATTCCGCCTTTGTGTTCTCATTTGCTCCGGGCATGAGCATGGCAAGGCAGAGATAGGCCGAAAGCGGGGAAAGCACGGGGTTTTCGGCTTCCTGCGCCGCCGCGTACTGCATCAGCCCCGCGCCGAGGTCGCCTATCATGGTATAGTCGGTCACTTCGGGCAGCGTCACATCCGCCGCATTTACGCCATCGGTAAGGTTCTTCACTCCGCCGGACGCGGCGCAGCCGGTGAGCATGGCGGCGCACATAGCGAGGGCGATCAGCTTAATCAGTCTTTTCTTCATAGCAAAAATATCCTCCGTATTGCGGTTATCTGTATATTAAACGGACAGCGCCATAAAAAGGTTGCGCCCCGCTCCGTTATTTTATTATAATACACGAAAATATAATAGATCAAAACGCCTGCATGGGGGGATTTTATATGAACGTACTTGACGATGCACATCTCATCATAAAAGAAGCCATTGACCGGGCGATGCCAGACAACGCAGTAAAGGCAGCCCTCGGCTCCGTCAGCCTGCCCCATAAGGTAAAGCTGGTGGCTATAGGCAAGGCGGGTTATCAAATGGCCAGGGCGGCATATGATCACCTTGGCAGCCGCATAGAAAAGGGCGTGGTCATAACCAAGTATGGCCACTCCGCAGGCAGCTTTTCGGAGGATATCGCCATATATGAGGCGGGGCATCCTGTGCCTGACGGCAGCTCCGTACTCGCCGCCAATGCGGCGCTGGAGCTTGCCCGCAGCCTGACCCCAAAGGATACGCTGATATTCCTGGTTTCCGGCGGCGGCAGCGCCCTGTTTGAAAGCCCGCTGGTATCGCTGGAGGAATTGCAGGACGTGAACAGGCAGCTGCTGGCCTCCGGCGCCGATATAACCGAAATGAATACCATTCGCAAGCGGCTCTCCGCAGTAAAGGGCGGCAGGTTCGCCATGGCCTGCGGCGGCGCCCGCATAATCGCAATAATCCTTTCCGATATAATAGGCGACCCGCTGGACATGATAGCCTCAGGCCCCGCCTGCCCCGACAGCTCTACCAATGCCGACGCCCATGCCATAATTTCCAAGTACGGCCTGAAGCTTTCCGACAAAGCTCTGTCCCTTATGGATGTCGAGACTCCCAAGGAGCTAAATAACGTTGAAACCATCGTCACCGGCAGCGTAACCCAGCTCTGCGCCTCCGCCTCGGAAACTGCCAGGCGGCTGGGCTACAGGCCCGTTGTTCTCACGGCCTCGCTCTGCTGCGAAGCAAAGGAGGCGGGAAGCTTCTTAGCCTCCGTCGCCCAGTATCACAGGGGCGCCGGGGAACCCCTCGCCTTCATTGCGGGCGGAGAAACTGTGGTGCGCATAACCGGCAAGGGCTCAGGCGGCCGCAATCAGGAGCTGGCCCTGTCCGGCGCTATGGGCATCGCGGGCATGAAGGACGTATGCCTCTTCTCCGTAGGCTCGGACGGCACCGACGGCCCTACCGACGCGGCGGGCGGCATAGTCACCGGAGAAACCAAGGGACAGCTTGAGGCGCTGGGCATTTCCATACCCGACGTGCTGAAGGACAACGACTCCTACAACGCCTTAAAACAGATAGACGGCCTTATATTCACAGGCCCCACAGGAACCAACGTGAATGACGTGTGCTGCTTATTGATAAAATAATATATTCCCCTCTTTTCGAGGGGCTTATTTATTTTTAATTCTTATATGCTATAATACATCTATAATAAAAACTTTTGGAGGAGCTTATTCATGGAGCAGGATATCCGCTACTTAACCTTGCTTTCAAAGGAGTTCCCTTCGGTACAGTCCGCCTGTGCGGAGATAATAAAGCTGGAGGCCATACGCAGCCTTCCAAAGGGTACCGAGCACTTCATGAGCGACATACACGGCGAGCATGAGGCCTTCCTCCATATACTCAACAACGCCTCTGGGGCCATATGCGAAAAGATAGAAGAGCTGTTTGAAAGCACCCTGACTTCAGAGGAACGCCGCGGCCTTGCGGTGCTCATATACTATCCCGTGGAGACCCTCCACGGCATACACGAAAGGGCTTCCTTCGGCCTCAACGACTGGTACAGGGTGACGCTGCACAGGCTGATCGAGATGGCCCGCTACACCGCGTCAAAGTACTCCCGCTCCAAGGTGCGCAAGGCGCTGCCACAGGACTTTGCCTACATAATGGAGGAGCTTCTCAATCCACAGGACCAGCACAACAAACATACCTATTACGACAACATAATCCGCTCCGTAATAGACACCGGCATGGCGGATACTCTCATAACGGAGCTGTGCACCTTCATAAAGCGCATGGCGGTGGATACCCTGCACATAGTCGGCGACATATTCGACCGCGGCCCCCACGCCGACGTAATTCTGGACAACCTCATGGGCCACCACAGCGTGGACATACAGTGGGGCAACCACGACGTGCTGTGGATGGGCGCGGCCGCCGGCAGCCCGGTGTGCGTGGCCATCGCCGTAAAGAACTGCATACAGTATGACAACATGGATATGCTGGAAAACGCCTACGGCATAAACCTTCTGCCCCTGGCGGTGTTCAGCGACGTCACATACAGGGATGCGGCGGTATTCCGGCCCCGTGTCCTGCCGGCGGGACACAGCCTGCCCCGGGACAGCGAGCTGTTCTCCCGCATGCACAAGGCGATGTGCGTAATAATGTTCAAGCTGGAGGGGCAGATAATAGCCCGCCGGCCGGAGTACCGGATGCCCGACCGGGATATGCTCTCCCGCATAAACTATCAAAACGGCACCATAGAGATAGACGGCACGGTATACCCCCTCCGGGATACCGACTTTCCCACCGTAGACCCCGCCGACCCCAACAAGCTCACCCCCGAGGAGCAGGATATAATAGACGGCCTTGTCTCCAGCTTCCGCCGCAGCGAAAAGCTCCAGATCCACACCCGGTTCCTCTATTCCGTAGGCTCCATATACCGCAGGCACAACGGCAACCTGCTCTATCACGGCTGCATACCCTGCGACGGCAATGGCGAGTTCATGGAGTTTTCCCTTTATTCCGATACCCCCCTCAAGGGACGGGCATTTCTGGACTGGGCGGACAGGCTGGCGCGGCAGGGCTACTTCGCTCCCGATGGCAGCATGGAGCGGCTGCGCGGGCTGGACTTTCTCTGGTTCCTCTGGTGCGGCAGGAACTCCCCGATTTGCGGCAGGACAAAGATAACCACCTTCGAACGGGCTCTCATCGAGGATAAAGCCTCATATACGGAACCCAAGAACCCCTATTACGTCTACTACGGCAGCGAGGAATTCTGCCGCAGGATACTGGACGACTTCGACCTGCACAAGCCCTGGAGCCGCATCATAAACGGCCACATGCCAGTAAAGGTAAAAGAGGGGGAAGACCCCAGAAAGGGGGGCGGCCGCCTGGTAGTCATAGACGGCGGCTTCTGCAAGGCCTACCACAAGCAGACAGGCATAGCGGGCTACACAATGTTCTTCAGCTCCCACGGAATGCGCATCGCCGCCCACGAGCCCTTTACCACCCGGGAGGAGGCAATACACGGCAAGAAGGATATAACCTCACATTCCTTTATAGTGGAAAACCTTCCCCGCAGGCTCATGATATCCGATACCGACGCCGGAGAGGGCATAAAGCGCCGCATCGAGGACCTCAACGCCCTTCTCGACGCCTACCGCAGCGGCACAATAAAGACCGACTCTACGGGAAGGATATAAGAGCATCAAAAAAGCGGCTTAACGCCGCTTTTTTCTGTTTTTTGGATGTGCAGCTTTTCAGCGTGATTTATTCATATATTATTTACATATTTACGCTTGTGCGGCATATTAAAACCTTTATGATCATGGTAAAATAAATGTGTAGGAAATCAGCACAACAGATAACGCTTCAGGGCGGCGACTCCGCCATGTCATCATTCCCGAATATTCTTTTCAAGTCGATGTAATTCAAAGCTGCCGCTACTTAAAGTAAAGGAGGATGATTTTAATGAAAAACAAGTTTAGGTTAGCTATTTCCATGGTTCTTATTCTGATAATACTCTCGATGAATGGTATATCAGCAGCAACCAATGCAGCTGGAACAATTGCAGGTGACCGTTCCGCCGCTATACATTGCGGTCATACTCATGATCAATTTTCAGAAAAAAGAAAAATAGTTTATGTGGATTCAGTTGATGAGATATTGAATTATTCTTTATCAGATATAGAAAGCTCAATCTTTGTTATCGATGAAACGCCGACAAGAGCGTACTGCTACAAATGCGGACGGAATTCAATGTCGCTCAGGACATGGGTAGAAAATACCAAAACCAGATCCGTAGTTTGCCCCTATTATGGTGCTCAGACCTCAGACTATATGATGAGAATGGATGAATACTATGGGGATTATTGTACCTATTGCGGAAAATTGAACAGCGCAAATAGCGGGCATTATTATTTGGTTGAATGCCAAAGTATACCTGCCGGTCAAAATTCAACATTCAGGATAATTGAAGGAGCCACGGAGAGCGACGGTTATGATCCCCATGTGTGCATATCGGTTCCCAGCGGTTTTTAGGTCATAGCATAGAGGAGGAGATGATCAATGAAAAAAGGTAAAATCGCGCCTCTGCTGTGCGCCCTGCTGTGCGCCCTGCTGTGCGGCTGCCAGCAGGCCGACGAAGTGCAGGATGCGGTTCCTTCCCCTTACAGCACGGCGGAGCCCTCGCCGTCTCCTGCGGCGGAGACAGAATACGGCTATCCCCCTGCCTATGGCGATATGGGGGAGATCATGAGCAGATACAGCTGGGGCTGGACTATAAGCGAGGATACCTCCTTTGCATACAGCTCCCGGCAGGACTCCAGCCTTCTCCCCGGCAGCGAAAAATTCCAGATCACGGAAATAGTGCCGGTAACCGATGGCGAGGGGGGCGCTGGCATGGTCAATATGCACTGCTGGCCAAGCCGCAGCCTGCCGGACGGAACGCCGGAGCGGGACGTGAACCTGAACTTCACCATAAAACAGGAGGATGAGCGGATACGGCGCTTTTGCGAAAATGATACTCCCGCCGCCTTCGCTGCCGCCGGAGATATCATAGGCGATTCTCAATATGCCGCCGGCATGGCGGACAGGGCGGGAGAAATGCTGGCGGGCCTGGAATACGGCGGCGTGCAGACTGCCCTGCTGAGGGGCAGGAGCGGCAATACATACAGCCTGTGCGAATATTCCTGGAGCGAAGCGGCGGAGAAATACCTCTTTTCCTCCATAACCATACTTAAAAGCGAGAATTTCCTCGCCATGCAGGCGGAGGATTTCGCCGGTGATTTCAAATACAGGAACTGGCCGGCCGAGGTAGTCACGGTGGAGGAAATGGAGTCCGCAGCCCCCGGGGAGGGAAAGTTCCTTGCGGTGGGGAGGCTGGAGGGGATCCTTTCCGCGGGCGAGGGCTTTTATTACAGCGCCTTTGCCGATATTCTTCTGGGAGGGACCGTCTATGAGGCTATGCTGAGCGACGGCGCCGGCGAGGTAAAGGTGCGGGTGCTTCCCACCGTGCTGAGCGAGGAGGAATTGTGCGCGGAGCTGCTGCACGTCGTCAGCCGCAGCACGGAAAACGGCAAGGCCGTGTACACCATAGAGAGCAGCACTCTGCCCGCAGCCCGATATATGCTCTGAACCAGCCCCGCTACTTCCTCTTCCTCATCGCCATGGACGCCCGCTTGCTCACCTTTCCCCTGAGCCGCAGGAGGCTGTCCTGGGCGGCGGCGTAGCGGTGGGTCTTATCCTCAGAGAGCAGCATCGAGAGGGACCTCTTGAGCACTTCCCTCGTCTCCTCGTCTTCAAACGCTCCGTTTATGGCGTTCATCAGGCCTATGGGGTCCCGTTTCAGGTCGGTGAGGGTGCGGGCGTCAGTGCTCTTGCAGAATGCAAAGAGTTTGTTCACGAACTGCTCCCGAAGCTCCATATCCATGTCGTCCACCCATGCCCTGAGGGTCTTGTCCTTGCGCTTGCTGCTGCTCTTTATGTCCTCAACGTATATGAATTTCGTGCCCATGAGCTCCCATGAGAAGCCGTCGTGCTGCCACACCCCTACGGCGTTGCTCTTTACCGCATGGTACTGATCCTCGTGATCCAGAAGTATTCCCACTATATCCGCCTCGGGCAGCAGGGTAGTCATGAGTCCGCGTATGCGGCTGTAATTTTCCAGGGTTATCTGGCTCGTCGGGAACCCGGGGCCGTCGAAGTTGTATACGGCGGTTATGTGCTCCTGCGCCTCGGGCAGGCAGTATGCCGCCGCGTATACTGCAAGGTTGCCTCCCTTGGAGTGGCCGGTGATTATGAGGTCCTTATTCCAGTCCGCCGCCACCATGTTCAGGTAATTTGCCGCATCGCTCTGGGCCGGTACGGGAAACATGTAGCACATGTTGAAATTCTCCTTCCAGCCCACTATGGTGTCGTCGGTACCCCGGAAGGCTATGCAGCGTATCCTGTTTTCGATGGTGAAGGTGACCGCGCTGAACTGCTCCTCCTTCTCCTCGCTGGTCTCGGCGGTATAGCCGGATAATACCACGCTGCCAAACCTCTCGCTGTTCCCCGCCGCCCTGAGCAGGTCGTGTATGCTGTCCGGCACTACTATGCCAAGCCTGCCGCGGCTGTCGGGATACTTAAGAAAGTACTCCTCCGCCGCCCGCTTTAGGGTTATGCCCTCAACCACGGTATTGGGCACTATGTTGGAATAATCCACATAGGACAGCTCCGCGAATATCAGTCCGTCCACCTCGTTGAAGGGCCTTTCCGAAAAGGTCAGGTCGCCGCGCCACTCTATGTAATCCATCATGTTAGCCATTTAATTCGCCTCCGTTTTTTATTTCCCGGAAAATATCCGCTATTTGCCGCTGCTGCCGAGGCTGCCCGTCATGCGCAGCGACTTCATCTCCATAAGCTCGTCATAGGGTATCTCGGTTATTTCCGTCTCCGGCACCGGCAGCAGCACCGGCACCTACAATCGTATGGATTTCATCGATGAAAAGGATGACATTCGGATTTTTCTGCAACTCGTTGATGATAGAGCGGATACGTTCCTCAAACTGACCACGGTATTTTGTTCCCGCCACCACAGAGGCCATATCAAGCATCACCACGCGCTTTTCAAACAAAATGCGCGAAACTTTCTTTTGCACAATACGCAATGCCAAACCCTCTACGATGGCAGATTTTCCGACTCCAGGTTCACCGATAAGCACCGGATTGTTCTTCTTACGGCGGCTCAAGATTTGCGCCAGACGTTCAATCTCGCGTTCGCGACCCACAACCGGGTCCAGCTTGCCTTCTTCGGCAGCCCGCGTCATGTCTACGCCGAAATTGTCCAGCACAGGAGTATCATTGGACGGCTTTCTGGATGCAGCCTGTGCAGCCGAAGCCGAACCAGCTCCCCCAGTACGGGAGGAGCGGGACATATTCATATCTTCTTCATCCTCTTCATCATCCTCGGTGAATCCCATTCCCGCATTCGGATTGGTCGATTTCATCGAAAGCTGTTCAAATACAGCCTGATAATCCACCCGGTGTTCTTCCAAAACAGTTGCAGCAAGATTGTCGCCATCTTTCAAGATAGCCAGCAATACATGTTCCGTATCGGCAGTTGCACTTTTCAGCAAACGCGCTTCAAGCATACACATCTTCAATATCTTAGCCGTCATCGGGGACAAGGGCACTTCAGCGTCCGGCAAGAGAGTATCGTCCTCGGCATCCTTTAGGAAACCCTCCAGACGACTTTTTACTCGTTTTAAATCTATATCAAGTTTCAACAATATTTCAATAGCTTTTCCTCCGCCATCACGCAGCATGCCGAGCAGAAGGTGTTCCGGACCAATATAGCGATTTCTCAATCGATTGGCTTCTTCCTTGCTATAAGTAATTATGTCTGAAACTCTTTGTGAAAATTGATTGTTCATATTTTATAATTCTCCTCAATTAAAAAGGTTATCCACGACAAAGATACGCATTTATTAATTCAGCGTATCATATTTAACTGATTTAATAGTATACAAATCCCGTGCCATAAATTTCAAATCTGTTTTTCCACTTTATACCTTATATATTAATAGCAATTTGGTGAGGAAGGGAGGGAGTACTTCCATATTTATGTTGCAGGCAACAAAGTTTATGGAGGAAAACTTTTGTATATCGTAAAAAAGCAGTACTTTAGCGTGGTTTTTCACGAACCCGAAAATGTATAATTAATAATCTTTTTAAATGCTTGAACAAGACAGAATTATAAAGATTAACATCGAGGAGGAAATGAAGTCATCGTACATTGACTACTCCATGTCGGTCATTGTTTCACGTGCCCTTCCGGATGTTAGAGATGGTTTTAAACCCGTTCACCGAAGAATTCTTTTCGGAATGATGGGATTAGGAAATACCTCCGACAAACCTTATAAAAAATCAGCCAGAGTTGTAGGTGAAGTATTAGGTAAATATCACCCTCATGGCGACTCGTCCGTTTACGGAGCTCTTGTACGTATGGCTCAGCCTTGGGCAATGCGTTACATGTTGGTAGATGGACAAGGTAACTACGGTTCAGTAGACGGTGACAGTGCTGCTGCCATGCGTTATACAGAGTGTCGTTTGCGAAAAATTGGTGAAGACATGATGACAGACCTTGAGAAAGAGACTGTTGACATGCAGAACAATTTCGATGACTCTTTGCAAGAGCCTACCGTCATGCCGGCCCGTATTCCGAATCTTTTGGTAAATGGTGCATCTGGTATTGCCGTAGGTATGGCTACCAATATGCCGACCCATAATCTATCTGAGGTTATTGACGCTTGTATTGCATACATTGAAAACAATGACATCGATATAGAAGAGCTGATGACGTATGTCAAAGCTCCTGATTTCCCGACAGGTGCGACTATCTACGGATATGCTGGTGTAAAAGACGCCTTTGAAACAGGTAAGGGACGTATTGTTTTGCGCGGTAAAGCAGAAATCGAGACGGAAAATAATCATGAGAAGATTATCATTTCGGAAATCCCTTATGGTGTAAATAAAGCCGAACTGATCAAGTATATTGCCGATTTAGTGAATGAAAAGCGCATAGACGGCATATCGAATGTAAATGACGAGTCGGACCGCCAAGGCATGAGAATCGTCGTGGATGTAAAAAGGGATGCAAATTCGAGTGTTGTGCTCAACAAGCTATATAAGATGACGGCATTGCAGTCTTCCTTCAGCGTCAATAATATCGCGTTGGTGAATGGGCGTCCCAAACTGCTCAATCTGAAAGATTTGATCAAAGCGTTTGTCGACCATAGACATGAAGTTGTGATTCGCCGTACGAAATACGATTTGAAGAAAGCCGAAGAACGTGCCCATATCTTAGAAGGTCTGATTATTGCTTCCGATAATATTGATGAAGTCATTGCAATCATCAAATCATCTAAAAGCCCTGCTGAAGCTATCGAACGTTTGATGGAACGTTTCTCCCTGTCGGATATACAGTCTCGTGCCATTGTAGAAATGAGACTTCGCCAGTTAACTGGCCTGGAACAGGATAAACTTCGTGCAGAGTATGAAGAAATCGAAAAATTAATCGCATATTTGAAGGAAATTCTAGAAAATGACGATCTTTGTATGAAAGTCATCAAAGACGAGTTGCAGGAAATCAAGGACAAGTACGGAGATGAACGTAAAACAGATATCGTTTATGCCTCCGAAGAACTCAATCCTGAAGACTTCTATGCAGATGATGAGATGATCATTACCATCTCCCACATGGGATACATCAAGCGTACGCCGCTTAGTGAATTCCGTGCTCAGGGACGCGGCGGAGTAGGGGCCAAAGGTTCTGAAACGCGTGACGAAGATTTTGTAGAATATATCTATCCGGCTTCCATGCATGCTACCTTGCTGATCTTTACGGCAAAAGGAAAATGTTATTGGTTGAAAGTGTTCGAAATTCCGGAAGGAGCGAAGAACTCAAAGGGTAGAGCGATCCAGAACTTGTTGAACATCGAACCGGATGACAAGGTCAACGCTTTCATTCGCGTAAAGAAGCTGACGACAGACACCGAGTTTATTAATTCGCACTATCTGTTGTTCTGTACAAAGAAAGGTGTGATCAAGAAGACGTTACTGGAAGCATATTCTCGTCCTCGTCAGAATGGTGTAAATGCCATCACATTACGTGAAGACGACGGTCTGATCGAAGTTTGTATGACAAATGGCAATAATGAAGTTCTGATTGCAAACCGTAACGGACGTGCTATCCGTTTCCATGAAAATGCAGTGCGCGTTATGGGCCGTACAGCATCCGGTGTAAGAGGTATGACACTTGATGACGATTCTAACGACGAAGTTGTAGGAATGGTTTGCATTAAGGACAAAGAAAAAGAAACTGTACTGGTTGTGTCCGAACAAGGTTACGGCAAACGTTCTAATATCGAAGATTATCGTATTACGAATCGCGGAGGTAAGGGTGTCAAAACCATCAACATTACGGAAAAGACCGGTAAACTGGTTGCCATCAAGAATGTTACGGAGGAAAACGATATTATGATCATTAATAAATCCGGTATCACAATCCGTATGAAGGTATCCGATCTGAATGTCATCGGACGTGCAACACAAGGGGTACGCCTGATTAATTTAGGAAAACGTAATGACGAAATCGCCTCTGTATGCAAAGTGCTGTCACAGACCGAAGAAGAGATCGCTGAAGAAAAAGCACAGCGTGAAGCTTTAGAAGATGCGGCAATTCATGAACATCCAATAGAGAATACCGATTTCGAAGATGTTTCTGATGATGTCGAAAGCAATGAAAATGCGGACGATACAGAAGGAACAACTGAGGAATAATTTAAACAAATAGAAATATTAATCTCAAATCACTATCACAAATGAAACGAGTATTATTGACAGTTGCACTATGTGTTGCAGCATCTGCCTCTTTCGCACAGAAAAAAGTTGTGAACGAGGCACAGAGTATTGCGAAAGGAAGTAACGCAGATTTCGGAGAAGCCAGAACCTTGATCAAAGGAGCGTTGGAAAATCCGGAAACTAAAGACGATGCTAAAACTTGGTATGTAGCAGGTTTTATCGAAGATCAGCAGTTCAATGCTGAAAGAGCTAAACAAATTCTGGGACAGCAACCCAACGAGCCGGTTATGTACGAAGCTTTGTATGGTATTTTACCTTATTTCCAGAAAGCCTACGAACTGGATCAGTTGCCTAATGAAAAAGGTAAAGTGAAACCTAAATACACAAAAGATATCAAAAGTATCTTGAGCGCAAACCATGTATATCTGTTCAATGGTGGTGCATATTATTTCGATAAACAAGAGTATAAAAAAGCATACGATTTCTTCAACCAATATGTAGAAATATCCGAACTGCCAATGTTCGCAGGGACTCAGACTGCGGAAAAAGACTCTACATTCATGACAGTTCAGTTCTATGCAGCAGCAGCAGCTTCTTTAGCTAAAGATTCCAGATTGGCTATTGCCGCTTTGGAACGTGCTAAAAATACTCCTTATCGTCAATATGATGTTTATCAGTATCTTTGCTACGAATACGGAGAGGCAAGAACTGCTCAGGATTCTGTTATGTTGGAAAAAACATTCGAAGAAGGCATGCAGGTTTTTCCAGATTCGGCATTCTTCTTGAATAACTTGATCAATACATACATCTATTCCAATAGAAATGAAAAAGCATTGGAAATGTTGAATGTTGCAATCCAGAAAAATCCAAATGATGCAAACCTTTACAATGTAATGGGACGTGTTTATGAAACCGGATTAAAAGATTATGCCAATGCTGAAAAGAATTTCCAGATTGCTTTAGAAAAAGATCCGAATTTGACAGATGCGCTTTCTAACATTGGTCGTATCTATTACAATCAAGGAGTGAACAAATTAAGCGAAGCCAATATGATTAATGATAGTAAGAAATACCAGGAGGAATTAAGCATGGCAAAAGATTTGTTCAAAAAAGCTCTTCCTTATTATAAAAAAGCTCATGAAGCTGAACCTGAAAAAATGGACAACATGATCGCTTTGAGAGGTATCTATTACAATCTGAACATGGGGCCGGAATTAGAAGCTATTGAAGCAGAAATGAATAAATAATAGATCGGATAAGATTTATTTGATAAAAGAAAATAT
>ERZ773192.3009-NODE-3009-length-13231-cov-5.160443_pt1 | contig 13231 bp, 12 predicted proteins | sample MGYA00581010_ERZ773192 | MGnify/ENA primary metagenome ERZ773192 (study PRJEB29015, sample SAMEA2737741) | human gut metagenome | biome: human gut; feature: human-associated habitat; material: faeces | place: China | collected 2012 ...
CAAAGAAAAAGTAAACACATCTTTTTTGTGTCTACTTTTATCTTACAACTTCAAACTTTGTACCTTCTTTCTAAACCAATTATTATTTTAAATCTTGTCCTAATACCTTATTTGCCACCATTTCATTTACATGAAGAATAAAGTCTTCTTGTTTTAAAGTAGTAGTTTCTTCACTACCATGAATACGATAGCTAACTGTTTTCTCATCTCTTTCTTTATTTCCTAAGATTAAGATAAGTGGTATTTTTTTCGTTTGTGCTTCACGCATTTTATAACCTAGTTTTTCATTTCTATCATCAAGTGTTACTCTAATATGATTTTTTTCTAATAAGTCTTTGATTTCATTTGCATATTCTAAATGATAAGTATTATTAACAGGAATAATAGATACTTGAACAGGTGCCAACCATAATGGAAGTACACCCTTAGTTTCTTCTAATAGAAAAGCAATAAATCTATCAATAGAACCTAATATCGCTCTATGAATTACGATTGGAGTTTCTTTTTCTCCTTTTTCATTAATATAATTAAGTTCAAACTTTCTAGGAAGTAAGAAATCTAATTGAATTGTTGATAGTGCTACTTCATTTCCTACTGCTGGTTTAATTAAAATATCTAGTTTTGGTCCATAGAAAGCAGCTTCTCCAATTGCTTCAAAGTAATCAACATGAATATCTGTTAATACTTTTCTAAGTGATTCTTCAGCATTATTCCACATATCATCATCTTGGAAATACTTTTCTTTATCTTGTGGATCTCTTAATGATAATCTACATTTAAAGTCTTTAATACCAAAATCTTTATAAACGTCCATAATTAAGTCGAGTACGCCTTTAAATTCTGATTCAATTTGTTCTTTAGTACAGAAAATATGAGAATCATTTTGTGTAAATGATCTAGCTCTTTCAATTCCTTTTACAGAACCTGCTGATTCATATCTAAAATCATTCGCAATTTCCGCAATTCTTACTGGCATATCTTTATAAGAATGTAAGAAGTTTTTAAACATAACCATGTGATGTGGACAGTTCATTGGTCTTAAAACATAGGCTTCATTATCCATTTCCATTGCAGGAAACATATCATCTTTATAATGATCCCAGTGTCCTGATGTTTTATATAATTCAACACTTCCAAGATCTGGTGTATGAACATGTTTATAACCATAACTTACTTCTTTATCAGTAATATAGTTTTGTAGTGTTCTCCATAAAGTATAACCATTAGGAAGCCATAAAGGAAGACCTCTACCTACTAAATCACTAAGCATAAATATTCCTAAATCTTTTCCTATTTTACGATGATCTCTTTCTTTTGCTTCAGCTAATTCTTCTAAATAACTATCAAGTTCTTCTTTGGTATCAAAACAAATACCATAAATTCTTTGTAGCATATGGTTTTTTGCGTCATTTTTCCAATAAGCTCCACTTACTTTTAGTAATTTAAAATTCTTAAGTTCTTTCGTATTATCAACATGAGGTCCACGACAAAGGTCCGTAAAATCTCCTTGCGTATAACATGATATTACTTGCTCATTTTCGTCCATTCTTGAGATTAAATCAATCTTATATGGGTCATTTTGAAACATTTTAAGAGCTTCTTCTTTCGTTATTTCATGTCTTACGATATTTTTATTATCTTTACTACATTTTTTCATTTCTTTTTCAATAACTGTTAAATCATCTTCTGTTAGAGTCTTTCCATTTAAATCAATGTCATAGTAAAATCCATCTTCAATAACGGGACCTACCCAAAATAAAGCATCAGGATATAAATGCTTAATTGCCTGTGCTAGTAAATGAGCACAACTATGGTTTAATTTACTTAATCTTTCATTTTCTTTAATATTTATCATTTTAATATTCCTCCATATCTTATTTTAATTTTAATACTAATTCTTGATAGACATCATTATCTACTTCCATACACTTTTTATCATAAGAAGATAAGGCCATATCCCCATAAAATGTATTTTCTTTACTATGAATAATCATCATTAACTGTTCTAATTCTAAACTATCCATAACTTGTATTAACAAATCCATAGAAACAGGTTCCTCTTTTTCTATTAATCTATCGGTAATTAGTTCCTTAAAGATTTCTTCTTCTACTAAATTAGTAGAATTTAATAACATTTTCATCATTTTATGTAATGGTATATTTTCATTCTTATATCTTCCAATAATAATCTTTTTCGTAATATCGATGGTCTGTTTTATTTCTTTTATTCTTGTTTTTAGTAATGGTGGTGCATAATCTATTGCTTTTATTTGTAATGATAATAGTTCTTTTTGATTTTGTTCAATAAGTGAGAACAGTATTTTTGTATCGAACTGATTTAATGTAACTTTGATAACATACACCCCCTATCAAAGAAAAAGAAAACTCCTATTATATCTTATGATATAACAGGAGTGCGAACACGGTACCATCCATGATTTTACTTAATTAAGATAACGGTTTCCCGGATGCCTATTAAGGCTCAACTTAGAAAGTAGTAATATTTATAGTTCAATATCTAATTTCACCAAACTTAGACTCTCTACGAAAATTCCTATAAAATCATGTCTTTCATTATCGTTTTTCTAAAAAACTTAAGTTAATAATATGACTTTTTAAATTGTTTGTCAATGACTTTTCTGAATTTTACTTACGATTGCTTTCCCCTATTAGTTCAAAGTCATTGGTTAAACTTTTAATCCTTTCAATCATTCTTCTTGCTTTAATTTCTTCTTTTCCTACACTCGTTATACTAAAGTGCTCTTCTAATTGTTTTAAATTCATATTAGAAGTAAAAAAGGTTGGTAATTCTTCGTCCATTCTATACTGTAAAATAGTACCTAATATTTCATCTCTAGCCCATGGCGTTAGATACTCTGCTCCAATATCATCTAATAATAATAATGGTGCCTTTTTAATATAATCATACTTTTCTTCAAAATCATTTCCAAAAGATGACTTTAATACTCTTAAAAACTCTGGTACATAAACAATAGCACTTTTGATATTATTCTTGGCAAGTTCATTAAATAAAGCTGCAATTAAATAAGTCTTTCCTACTCCATAACTGCCATGTAGATAAATACCTTTAGGATTTTTAGAAGTAGTAAAATCATCAATAAAAGTCTTTACATATTTCATAAAGTTTACTCTATTTTTATCATTTTTATATAAATTACTTAAAGATGCTTCTTTTACTTTTTTAGGAACTTCAAATAGATATACATTTTCTTGATACTTAGTATCATAGTCTTTCTTTTTCTGATAACTGCAAGCTACATAACTAAAGATTATTTTTTCATGTTCTAGTTTTGGTGTATACATATAACCTTTTATTTTATTTTTACATTCTTCTAAAGATTTACAACTGCGACAATTATGAAACTCTATACTAGCATCTTCTAAAGATGAAGTATATTCCATTAAAATTTCATCTGGAACATTTAAGGTAGAAATTAATTCTTTAAAATCTCTATTATCTAATTTTTTAATATAATTTTGTTTTAAATTATTGATTTCATCACTAGATATTTTTAACATTTCCTGAATATTTCTCATTTTACCACCTCGATTATTTTTTTATAATAAGTAAGCCCTGTTCATTACTATCATAACATATTTCATTCAAATTAGAAAAAGAAACCTTGAAAATTTAAAAAATACGTGTAAATGTTTTTTAACTGATATTCAAAAAGTAAGTATAGTTTCATTTTATAATAGTTTCACGTTTTTATGTACTTTTTCGATGCCTCATTTCACATTTTTATAAAATCAAACAAAAAGCACTGACTATTTTCATCAGTACTTACTTATTATTTTACTTCAACTAACTCAATTTTACCGATAAATATTTTATCCATGGCACCATTATCTGCATTATAATCTAACCACATTCTAAAATCAAATGTTTCTTCACTCTTAGCATCAATAGTAGCTGTATATAAAATTCCATCATCAGATAAATTTTGAATATTTTTAAAAGGTTCATTTTCTTTATTGATTACATATCTTAAATACTTATTTGGTAATACTTCTTTTTCTTTTAACTTAGCTTGTTCTTCATTATTTTGAAATACTATTTGATAAGTAATTTTTGAATTTGAATTATTTACAATTTTAAATTTATAGGCATCATTTTTTAAGCCTGTACTATCGGAAGTTGGATAAGCATCTTTTAATAAAATACCACTTGATAAATCTTGCATATAAAATCTTTTTTGATTTTGTAAGAACGCCATAGATGATAATAAATTTTCTTGTTTTGGTAAATATACAAAGGAAGTCATAAACATTAAGAATAGTGAAACACTAATAATAGAAAAAATTAATTTTTTTATTTCTTTCTTTTTATTTTTCATAATATCTTCCCCTTTTTCATTTAGTGGCTGTATTATACCACAAAGTATGAAAAAAAGCAAGAAAAACCGCTTAAAACTACTTGTTTATAGTAGATATACTTTGATTAATAGAAGATAAAATATCATCTAATTCTTTCATATCTTCTTCAGACATTTCTTCATTTTTTAATTCTTTATTAAACCAATCTGGTAATTCTTCTTGTTTCTTTTGTGCTTTCGTATAAGTATTCGTATTTGATTTTGTTTTATTTTCAAATTGTTTCTTTAGTTTTTTATGTTCTTTTTCACTAATACGCATTGCTTCTTCTACTGTTTCAATATTTAATCTTTTCCATTGTCCAGCTATAGTTTCAATATAATTTTTTGATAATTTTTGATTATTAATTTTTAACACATAAGCAATTAAAACATTTACAACACCTGGTGTCATCTTCTGATCTACTAATAAACTCTCTATTAATTTTAAATCTCTTAAAGATGGTTCCCCTGTTTTATATTTACTTCTTAAGAAGTCATAAGGGTGAACAGATTCAAAAGTATAAACCATTTTTGCCCACTTACTATTATCACCTTGTGGCATTTTTAAATAGTCTGGTTGTTTACTATAAACAAAAGTTGGAAGTTTGCCATCATTTTCAAATTGATAGAAATTACGAGCATTTTTACGAAGTTCAGTTTTATCAATTAAACCTTTTTCATTAATACTATTACGAACTAATCCTTGCATATTTGCTTCATCAATATCATAAGTGTAAGCTAATGCATTAATTAATTCTTTTGTATCATCATTAAAACATCTAGGACTTACCATCGTACTAGGAATACTAGAAATAAGCAAGTTAAAATCAATCTTACTGTTAATTACCATTTTATTCGTATTTTCTTTGCAAATATTTTCATTTTCAATTAAAACATTTCCACTAACAGAACGAAATACATCACTAAAACTAGAACTTACATCTTCGTAATCCTTTAAATTTACTTTCGGTATCTTAAAAAAATCAACAATTCTATCATACTCTTTTTTCCCTAGATTATTATAAAGTACGATATTTAATACAGGGTGATTTAAAAAGTCATTTGCTGACATAGGAGAATATAATAGATAAACATAATTATTGACATGATCTTTTTTATAATAAGTTTTTAAAAGTCCTACAGCTTCTAATTTTTGTCTAGCTACCACAATATCATCTAGTTTTAATTGCATGGTACTCATTAAATGATGATGTGTTAAATCTTCACTCATTAATTCTCTTTTATCTAAATCATCTACTAAAGTAAAATATAAAGAGGTAGCAGTATAACCAATAATTGGTTGATAAAGCATAGTGATTAATTTACGATCTAAATCTTTAATAACAGTTTTATTAACTACTGTATAGGTATCTGCTGGTAAAATCACAATTTCTTTCATAATGCACCTCACTAACACCTATTATACACAAATTCATTCTACTAAAAAAGTAGTTTCATCTAAAAATTGATAATTCGTCTTATACTTTAATTCTCTTACTAATCGAAATAATGCCTCATCTTTTTGTTTTGCTTCAATCATAACATCAAAATCTATATTACAGAATTTAATTTTCTCAATAAAATCAATAAAAGTATCACTATCTATATAATCGTGATGACTTCTTTTTTCTTTTTTATTTTTAGGAGAAGAAAAATGAATTTTAGGCGTTGTTTTCCAAGTCTTAAAAATACTTTCAATATAATCTTCTATTTTTTCATTATTTCTATTTACTAAAAAGTGATGATAATCTAGTACCATAGGAATCTGTAATTTTTTAGCTAAAGATAAAGTGTTACGAATATTAAAAATTTTATCATCATTTTCAATAGTAATTAACTCTTTTACTTTTTTAGGTAACTGATTAAAGTTATTCGTAAATCTTTTCATAGCTTCATTTTTTCCTTGTTGACTAGAACCAATATGAAGAATAATATTTGTTTTTAAATCTAGTTTTTGCATAAGTTGATAGTAGTCATTTAAAGCATTTATTGTAGAAGTTACTACACTTTCATTAATACTATTTAAAACTAAAAACTGATCTGGGTGCATATCTACTCTCATGTTTTTAACATTGATATAATTACCTATTTCTGATAACTTACTTTTATATTTGATTAAGATATTATGATAGCTATCTCTATAAGTTAATAGTGGTACTAAGTGAGAAGTCATACGATAAAAATGAATAGAATTTGCTTCGTTATATTTTAAAATTTCTAAAAAATTAGTTAGATTTTCTTCTAAAATTTTGCATCTTTTTTCTTCTCCCCTTCTTTTTCCTAATTTTTTATAATTCGTTACTGTAATCGTTTTAGAAGAAGTTATAGGAATACTAACAGGAAGAGCAACATAACCTAATCGAATTTTCATATTTATCACCGTTTTTAGTTTTTCCTAAAATAGTTTAATTATACTAACTATGATTTTTCCAAATTACATTCATACATTTTTTCTTATCAGATAGATTAGGGTGAACATATAAGTTTAATGTCGTACTAATATCAGAATGGCCTAACAGTTCACTAACTGTTTTATAGTCTATTCCTAGTGAAATACAGTTAGTAGCAAAGGTATGACGTAGACTATGGAAATTAATATGCTTAATTTTTAATTTATCAAGAATCAAATTAAAGTGTCTTCGATATGCCCGTGGTTCTGTTTCTTCAAAAGATGATGTTAATACGTAATGCTTACTATTTAGTTTTAATGGTTTAATAACAGATGCAAAATCTTTATTTATTGGAATATCACGGTTAGAAGTTAATGTCTTGGGTGGTGAGATTACTAATTTAGGGGTTGTTTCATTTTTATCATCTTTTATATAAACTCTTTGTAGGGTCTTATTGACATGTATAATATTTCGTTTAAAATCAATATCTTCCCATTTTAAAGCACAAATTTCCCCTATTCTCATACCTGAATATAAAGAAATTAAAATACCTAGATTTCTAGGCGTAAGATTTTCTAACACATAATCTGTTATTTTTTTTTGTTCTTTTTTAGTTAAAATATAAATTTTCTTTTTCTTTGTATTCTTAGGATAAGTAAAATCTAAATCAATAACATTCATTGCTCCTTGGTTCATAGCATAACGAATGGTACTTTTTAATACCATCATAATATCTTTTACTGTTTTTTCAGAAAGATGACTATTCTCTCCTATTCTACCTGATTTTAGTTTATCTAGTATATACTGTTGCAACATGTTATGGTTTACACTTTGCAAAGATGTTTCTCCTAAATCTGGTATTAGATGATTGTAAAGTACTGTCGCATAATTTGCATAGGTAGACTCCTTTACAAAATCTTTTTTGTTAAGTAGCCATTCTTCGGCCCACTCTCTATATAAAATTTTTTTTGGTTTCATTTTCACACAAACCACACTCCTTTTCTATTTTAAAATACCATATTTTTCCAATAAGGACAAAAAAGTTGCTGTTAGTAGAAAAATTTTTAATAAATTTTTTTAGAAAAAGTGGTAATTTTTAGGGGTGTTTTTTTGAGTGCTTTTCTAAAAAAAGTGATGTTTTCAAAAATGAGATTAGCTATATAGAATAAGGTTAAAGTTACGATTTTGAAAGGTTTCTAAGTAACTAACTTAGATACCACAACACCAACAATAGTTTTAAATTTTACTATGCCTTCTATCATAACTAAAGGTGATAGTTATAATATTATTGAAACTTATACAACTAATAATCTTAGTGGAAGTACAGTAAACTGTATTAGTAATTTAGATATCAACAAAAATATAACAAATACAAACCAGCTAACCACAACAGGAAATCATAATATAACTTGTACAGTTAAAACGGGAGCAGGCAAAACAACAACTGTAACTAAAAATATAGAAATAACTTATAAAGCATACACAATAACTAATTTATTTACAGATGGTTCGTTTGAAACAATTAATCGTGGAAACAATTCTATATTATCATCCGAATATAAAATTAGTGGTAATACAAGTTTAAAAGTACAGACCAATGAGAAATATTATGCAATTGATATAGGAGAATTTTCAACGCCAATAAATCACGTTTTCTATATATCAGGATATACACGTGTTGACAAATTAACTGATGGTTATGTGTTACAAGAATTACATGTTCCTGACCATTCAACATGGAATATTGGTAGTTGGTATTATTGGGAATCAAATTCACAATGGGGAAGACAAAGCATTTATGGAATTTCAACAAGTAATTTTTCTGTAATGCGTCTTGGTGTATGGGAAAATACTGATACAATACTTTATTATGATGATTTCATGATAATTGATTTAACGACTACATTTGGAAGTGGTAATGAACCAAATAAAGAATGGTGTGATAAACATATTAATTATTTTGATGGTACTGCTACTATTTATATGTAAAAAATTAAAATAAATTTTTAATTATTAATACATATTTTATAAATTGTGTTATGGGCAAATTTCTCCAAAATACCTAATTGTAATTTTTTCGATTTTTATTGTTGCGTTTCCATAGTTAAGTAATGATGTTTCTAATCCATTATATTTTGTATTTTCATCTAAATATACAAAATAATTTGCATCTGTTGAAATATAGTTTAAATTTTTAATATTATAATAATGGTTCCCATAGCCAGTTTCATTCTCGCTTACATGATAACCATCAATGTATGTATTTAGATTTTCGCCGTGATATGTAATGTAGTAGCATCCTTTATTTGCTTGATAGTATGGTCCATATTGCACACCATTTTTACCAATAATTAAAGATGTTTCATTTCTATCAGCATTTACCGTGCCATATATATTGGATAGTGGTACATCAGAATTAATTATTATATTACTTGTAGAACTTGCTATTATATTTGAACTACTGGTTGCTATACATGTGATGGAATTGACTCCTAATGTTTGTATAGAACTATATGTAGTAACTGTAGCATTTGAACGTGTATTATTTTTGCATGTCACTATGCCAGACGATAATCCAAACTCAACATTATATAATAAATTATTATTCCAAAAATCATAAGTACCAGAATTAATAGTAATAGTTGGTATAATGGTATCTAAGTTAGTTAAATAAAAAAGTAAGAAAATAAGTATATTCCATATCCGTTGTTTGACTATTATTAGTGTATATTAGCAGAAGAAATTTTTAAATAATAATTAATTTTGTACAATGTATGGATTTGAGTTTGTACCGTTTCCTGATACTAATGTATTAATACTCATATTCAGAACCGGGCGTAAAACATCACTATAATCAACAATAGAATCACTTACTTGACCTGTTGTGGCTATATGCCATATAAATGCATAATTGTTAGAATTATTAAAGCCAACAGGGCTCATTGTCCACCAATTAAACAACAAATTATATAAATAATAATTACTATTTAGTTTTCCATAATATCCACCAGCATGAATTATTTCATCATATGTAAGTAAACCTATGCTAGAATTTACTATACCTTTACCATTTGCATCTATTTTGCATTTAAAATTTGGCTTATAACTATTATATGTTACTGAATTTGTACTGCCGGATGTATAGTTTGATGAAGCTTTAACTTTGGATTGCTCACAGTAATAATTACCATTAGCTATATTTTTGGCTAAATCTGATTTGTTTCCTATATTTTCTTGATACCATTTTTCAATAATTGGTTTTACTTCACTATTTGTATAATACATATAGCTATAATTTTGAGTATTTGAATTAAATTTATAGGTGGTGTTATTATTGATTCCGTCTTGCATAATGATTCTTATCGTCCCATCTTCATTAATTCTTACGATTCTCCATGTAAATCCAGCAAATGAAACATAATTATTTTCTACATTGCCTCTAAAATAATAGGTAGGATCACCTGTATTGGTATCAGTTGATACATATAATCCGCTTTCATCATTTGTATTATTGCTTGAAGTAGTTAATGTAGGTGGCGTGGTAATTATTTTATTAGCAGTTAATATTTTATCAGTCAATAGCCTTATGGTATCTAAGTTAGTTAATAAAACAAGAAAGAAAATTAGATAAATTTAGTCCTATTTTCTTCCTTGCTTTTTTAAATTTTTCATCAGTATATTTTTAATTTATCACATTGTTTATAAGTTTGCTTTATTTTCTGTTTCATTTATAGTAGAAAATTTTTATTACCATAATTAACTAATATCGAAAATAACTTTAATTTATTCAATATATCTTTTTTTTATTTATAAATAATAGTAGTACCATCGAAATAATTGATATGCTTATCACACCATTCTTTATCAGGTTCATTGCCACTTCCAAATGTTGCAGTTAAATCTATAACTATAACATTATCAACATGAGAAGGACCATTTGAACCAATTTGTAGAATTCTATATATCCACTTATTGCTTAAATATGTTTCTGTATTAATCATTTGAATTTTTGATACTCTAGTCCATAATTCAAATTGAAATTTTTTTTGAATGTACATTTGTCCACCTTCATCATCAGTATGAAATATTTCATTTCTACCTTCTTCTGTACTAAAAATTTTTGACGACTTGAAGTCAAACGCATGGTAATATAAATGTCCAAGTATTGGAGCATTGATTGATTGTTCAAGATAATTTTTGGAGTTACTTTTTAATTCTAATGAATACTGTCCTAATGATTTTTCTTGTCCAGTTACATTTATTGAATTAGAGCTAGAAGACCAATTGCTTAAACCATTTTCAAATCCACCATTTACAATTATATTTTTAGCTTCATAAGATGAATCTGATATTTTTATTAATAATGATACACAATAGTCTGAAATGTTATTTGCCTTATCAATTACATATATTATATAAAATGCTTCATGAAAAACATTAATGTTAATTGAATCTTCAAATGTTCCTTGCGTTAATGTTGGATTAATTGAAAAATCATTTTCAATAATTGATTCAACATTTTTATATTCAAAGCCAATATCAATAAATCTCATTTGATCATAAGGATATAATCTTCCATCATCAATCCCAGATATCATATATTTTGTAATTCGAAAGTATCCATATATCCTATAAGTAGTATTATCAATTTTGATATAATTATAATTGATATTAACATCATTAAATTCTATATTTTCAAGTTCACTTGCAGATTTCAGATATATTGTATAATCAAAAAATATATTATCACCTAATTTTATTTGAGAAATTGAGTCAACATATGATAATCTGCACTTTCCAACATTTTCAATAACATTATTTTTGTATAATCTAATTCCATCACTATATGAAATATATTTATATTTTAAAATATCACTAGTTGTATCTAATGCTTTCATTTTGATGGTATTATTCTTACTATTTAAATAAACAGTATTAATGCTATTAACATTAGAAACAAATTCTATATTTTCTTTTATTTCATCATTTTTATTAGTAATAGAAAGTCCAGTTATAATTGGCATTGTGGTATCTAAGTTAGTTACTTAGAATAAGTAAAATATTATATTTTTAAATTTTGTTATATACTCGTAATATTTTTTAAAATAAAAAGTTTTACGAGTATAAACTGTAAAAAATTGACTATTATATAAATGTATGTTATTATTGTAATGGAGGAATTTAAATTATGATTAAAAGAGAACTATATTTAAAAAAATTAAGAGATTCATATGATAGTGAATTGATTAAAGTTATTACTGGAATTAGGCGTTGTGGAAAATCAATATTATTACTACAAATTATTGAAGAATTAAAAGAAAAAGGAATCAAAGAAGAAAACATAATATATATAAATTTTGAAGATTATGATTATACTGATTATACTGATCCAAAAAAATTTCATTCATACATAAAATCTAGGATAATAAATAAAAGTAAATACTATTTATTATTCGATGAAATTCAGAATGTAAATGATTTTGAGAAAGTTATAAACTCATTTAGAGCTACATTAAATGTAAGTATTTTTATAACTGGTTCTAATAGTAAGTTATTATCTGGAGAATTAGCTACTCATTTATCTGGCAGATACATAAGCATTAAAATGATGCCATTTACTTATAAAGAATTTTTAGAATTAAAAGTATCAAAACATGAAAAAGTAGATGAGGAAGATAGTTTTATTGAATATTTGGAATGGGGTGGTATGCCTCAAATATACAATAGTAATAGCTTATTAGAAAAGAAAATGTATTTAAGAGACTTATATAATACTATTATATTAAAAGATATAGTTGAGAGAAATAATATAAAAGATATAAATTTACTTAATAGAATAATTCAGTTTATGATGGAAAATATTGGTGGTATTATATCATCAAATTCTATTACTAATTATTTAAAAAAAGAAAATATATCAACTACACCAGATACAGTTTTTAATTATGTTGATTTTATAAATAGTTCTTCAATTTTTAATAAAGTAAATAGATATGACATTAGAGGTAAAAATGTTATGATGACACTAGAAAAATATTATTTGTCAGATTTAGGATTATTACAATTAAAGTCCTCCCCAATAGAAAAAAAAGTTGGCGGAAGGCTTGAAAATATAGTATATAATGAATTAATATCAAGGGGTTATGATATTTATATTGGCAAAACCGAAAAAGGTGAAATTGATTTTTTAATAGATGATTTTGGTAATAGAAAATATATACAAGTAGCTGATTATTTATCTAGTGATGATGTTATTGATAGAGAATTTGGGGCTTATCAATCAGTGAACGATAACTATCCAAAATATGTAATTACTATGGATAAAATTGATTATAGTAGAAATGGTATTATTCATTTAAATATTATAGATTTTTTATTAAAGAAGAAAGATATTTAATTTTTAGTTCATAAAAACAACTGATTTTGAAATAATAAATCAGTTGTTTTGTATTATTATGGTTTTAA
>ERZ773192.3025-NODE-3025-length-13145-cov-5.139801_pt1 | contig 13145 bp, 9 predicted proteins | sample MGYA00581010_ERZ773192 | MGnify/ENA primary metagenome ERZ773192 (study PRJEB29015, sample SAMEA2737741) | human gut metagenome | biome: human gut; feature: human-associated habitat; material: faeces | place: China | collected 2012 ...
CTCGCAAGGGGGACTAGTCCCCCTTGACTCCCGATTAGGGGTTGCAGTAAGCGGAACACGCGCCGCTAAATTATAGTTTTCTTTCCATTGAGCCAAACGAACCCTGACAAATGTCAGGGTTCGTTTTTATATTCAGAATTATTCCGTTCTCAACGCTTCTACCGGATCCTTCTTTGCGGCAACCCCCGCAGGAACCAGACCCGCGATCAAAGTCAGCAGCATGCTTATCACAACAAGTATCACGCCGCCCTGCCACGGAAGCAGTGCAACATTCGCGATGCCGGTTATATTCTCGATTATAATGTTTATCGGAATATTCAGCAGCAGCGTTACGGCTATGCCGATAACTCCCGCCGAGAACCCGACGATAAGCGTTTCCGCATTGAACACGTTGGAGATATCGCGCTTGGAAGCGCCCATCGCACGCAGTATACCGATCTCCTTTGTGCGCTCGAGCACCGAAATATAGGTGATTATGCCTATCATTATCGAGGATACTATCAGTGAAATAGCCACGAACGCTATCAGAATATAGGATATCGAATTGATAATGTCGCTCACGCTTGACATCATCAGCCCTACATAATCAGTGTAATTGATAACGTCCGCCTGGTTGTCGTCCACTATCTTGGAATCGTTGTACTTCTCAATGAGCTGGGTTATCTTCTCCTTGCTCTCAAAATCGGTCGCGTATATCTTCATGGAGCTTGGCTCGGAAAGCTCCGCAACGCCCAGGAGCTTCAGGTTGCCGTCATAGGTGGCGTCGGTGGTCTCCGGCTCCTTGGTCATGTCCATAAGCTGGCGGAGCTGATCAGTGGTCAGCACCTGCATGAATATCGTGTACATCTTGGTCGGGTCTGCCATGCCGTTCATCATCTCAGAAAGCTCCGCGTTCTGCTCGGCTGTGAGCGAAGCCGCTATCTGCGCCGACATCTGCGCCTTCTGTGCGTCGGTCAGCAGGCTGTTTACGTCCGCTCCGCTCTGGAGCTGCGTAAGCTGCTCCGGAGTCAGTACGCCCATCATAATGCTGTTCATCTGCTCGTCGGATACCATGCCCATCATCGCGGACTGTATCTGAGCCTGCTGCTCCTCGGTGAGAGCCGCCATTATGCCCTCGTTGAGCTTGGTGCGCTGCTCCTCAGTGAGCATTCCGGTGAGCATTTCCATTGCCTCGGACTGGGACATCGGCTGCTCTTCTTCCTCGTCAGCCTTAGGGAATTCTATGCCGGTGAACACGTCTACGTCCGGATTTTCCTTCTGCGCCTTAACAAGCTCGCTGGAGTTGGTCTTGTCTATCATGTACTCTGTCAGCGCGTGGGTGTAGCCTATTCCGCCGGAATTTGTCGAGGATATCAGCGAATCCGCGTCAGGCTTGAGTATGCCTACTACCTTCAGTTTCAGACCGTTCTCCGCAGCCTGCTCCATGAATTCGCTGTCGCTGCGCATGTCTGTCCAGGTGCCGTCGTCGTTCTTCTGGTAGAACTCGGGTGCGGTCAGCATGCTGAACTCCATGCCCATCAGGTCGTCATAGCTGAAGGAAAGGTCGCCGGTGTCAAGGTCGAAGCTTTCGCCCGCCATAACGCTCGACATCATGCCCTCAAGCTCGTCCTGGTCGCGGAGACCCAGCGTATACAGCGTTACGTCTGAAAGCTCATTGCGGTCGGTTACAAGCACCACGACCTCGTCGTACGCCTCCGGGAGACGTCCCGCAAGCACCTCGTACTCTGTTTTCAGCATATCTGTGCTGAGAAGCTCCCTGAATGCGTCGTAAGAGCTCATGGAGCTGCTTCCCATCAGCGAGGAATATGTGTTGGTCATCTGGCTGACGTTATCCGCCATCGACTGCCCCATCATCGCCGACATAACCGTTGACGGATTGATCTGCATGATATCGCCGTCCGCGCTGTGTCCATAAATATACAGATTGCTGTCGTAGCTGTACTGTATCTCCTCAATGCTTGCGCTTATGCCGTCAGGGTCGCTCTCGAGGTATTCCTTGAACTCGGCAAGGTTGTTGGTCTGCATTTCGGAGAGCATTGTTTTCATCATCTCGGTGGAGATGTCGTTGGTGTATATCCTGTCGGGGTCGCGGTTTTCTTCTGCATTGTCCCGCACGTTCATCATCGAAGTCATAAGGCTGGTGTAATCCACCGTCTCATGCTGTATCGACACCGGGAAGGAAGCCAGCGTAGACCTCTCCACGCTGTTGATGTACTCCTGCACGCCGTTGGAAAGCGACAGGATAAGCGCGATACCGATGATACCTATGCTGCCCGCAAAAGATGTCAGGAAGGTGCGTCCCTTCTTGGTCATAAGATTGTTTTTCGACAGGGAAAGAGCTGTAAGAAACGACATGGAGGTCTTTTGACCCTTCGTTACCTCGGTCTTTCTGACCTCGCTGTGCGCCGGCTCCTTTGCCGGGTCGAACGGATCGCTGTCGCCGACTATCCGTCCGTCCAGCAGCTTCACGATACGCGTAGAATACTTCTCGGCAAGCTCCGGGTTGTGAGTTACCATTATTACAAGGCGGTCCTTCGCGATCTCCTTTACAAGCTCCATTATCTGAATGCTTGTCTCGCTGTCCAGAGCGCCGGTAGGCTCGTCGGCAAGCAGGATATCAGGGTCGTTGACAAGCGCTCGTGCGATGGCTACGCGCTGCATCTGACCGCCTGACATCTGGTTCGGCCGCTTGTTGAGCTGGTTCCCCAGACCCACCTTTTCGAGAGCTTCCTTAGCGCGTCTGCGCCGCTCCGCCTTGGATACGCCGGAAAGCGTAAGCGCCAGTTCCACATTGGAAAGCACGCTCTGGTGCGGGATAAGATTGTAGCTCTGGAATATGAAACCTACGGAATGGTTGCGGTAGATGTCCCAGTCTGCGGATTTGTACTGCTTCGTGGACTGCCCGTTGATTATAAGATCGCCGCTGGTGTACTGGTCAAGACCGCCTATGATGTTCAGCAGCGTAGTCTTGCCGCAGCCCGACTGACCCAGGATACTTACCAGCTCGCTCTCGCGGAACGCGATGGACACTCCCTTGAGGGCGTGCACCGTCTCGCTGCCGGTCTCGTAGTCCTTTACGATATTTCTGATCTCAAGCATTATATGCTCCTTTCATTGTGCCTTTTCTATCTCTCGCCGAGCTGCTCCGCCGTTGCGGAAGCAAACTTCGAGTAAAGTCTTGCCACGTCACGCATCTCGTCCTCCGTGAACACGGACAGTATCCGGTTGAGCGACCCGACTACCCGCGACATGTTGTCCAGCAGCTTCTCTCTGCCCGCCGGAGTTATCGAAACTCGCACGCTGCGGCGGTCGTCCTCGTCGATTGTGCGCTCAATCCAGCCTCTCCCCTGAAGGGAACGCAGCGTTCTGGACACCGCCGGAACCGATACTCCCATAAGCGCCGCGATATCCGCTACACTCGCCGCGGTACCGCCGTGCTTCCTGGGGAACTGTTCCGCGCAGCACAGCACCGAGAACTCCGACGGAGTCATGCCGGTTATCACGCCTTCCGACTTTATGCGGCTGAGCTTCTCCATGCTGCTCAGTATCGCACCGCACACCTCCGGCGGATACGAATTGCCGATGAAATCGCTGTTTTCCCACAGCATATCAGCAAAAAAGAACACATTATCACCTGCCTTATATGAAACATACGCAAATATTAAATGCAGACATATTTTAACACTGTTAAATACCTTATGTCAATACTGCACAGAGATTTTCAGCAGCATGCATAAAAATATCCATCTGAGCAGAAAATATTGTATTCCAAATCTGAAAATCCTGTGTCGGCGGTGAATAAAATATGAAAAAACGCTGGGAAGTATTCTGGCTGGCGGAGGCCGGAATTATCCTGATATACATTCTGTTATGCCTTGCCGCCGGGCGCGTCCTGATCGCGGCAGGAGCCGCGGCAGCCGCTGTCTCAGTCTGGTGGAGCCTGTATTACTTCACGGCTCATTACACCCTGAGTAATAATATGGTTGAAATAACCTCCGGTATTATCTTTCGCAGGCACCGGAGCATACCTCTGAGTAATATTCTATGGGAAATGCGGCTGACATCTCCGTTTTTTCGAGGGTCGGCAATGTCCGTACTGCACACAAGCGGCGGAAACGCGGTGGTGTTCTGCGATTTTTCAACGCGGGCGCGTTAGCAAGTTGAAAACCTTTCAACTAAAACTGTGAAAAAGCCAAGTTTTCAACCTTTTCAACATAGTATTTAACAATTAGTTTAATCGAATGCACATTTAACCGAAACGGGTTATATTTTGCCGCATTATACGGAAAGTAACTAACTTACCAAAAACCATCGGTAAAACCGCTCTGTCAGTATACATTCTGCAATATTTCCTCAGAGTAGAATATAATATTCCAGAAAACAGCGGGTAATTTTGCCGGAAAGTATTCAACAGTTTTCACCGCGTTTTCAACAGAAACCGGTGAAAAACCGGCAAAGTAAAAGGTGCGCCGTTGAATCGGCGCACCTTCTTAGTAATTTACATTGCGTATATACACCTGACAGGGTATCTTCTCACTCCAAAGCGGAAGAACCTCAAGCTCACGGAAGCCCAGGCTCTGATAAAAGGTATTCGCGGTATCAAATTGCTCGCTGGTGCCTTCCTTGACGGTCTTGACCTGCAGGTACTCGTATCCCTGGCGGCGGGCGTAGTTCAGCAGAGCCGTGAACATTCCCTTGCCTATCTTGTGGCGCTGATACTCCTTCTTGACGCCCATAACGTATATCTCCGCGGCGTAGGGGCTGGTCTCGCGCAGAGCTATGAATCCGCGCACCGTTCCTTCGTCGATATCCGCCCACAGCGGGAGCATTCGGCATGCCGCCGCATGCACGTCAATGCTCTTATCCTTTCCCGACCACTCGGGCAGGGAGGTCAGCACCTCGCGGCATATCTTCTCCTTCTCGTCAGGGTTGATTATCTGTTTCGCGCCGCTTATTTTCGGCATATATCACACACTCCCTTGTATTTTTAGTCTGTGATAATTATACCGCATTTTATACCCGCTGTCAACCATAGTTTACATATATTTCAATAATGTAAGGCGCATTTGTGTATTATCTGACATTATAGGTACAGGTCCTCCATAGCTGCTTTCAGGGCGGGGTCTCCGGGCTTGAATACGCTGTTCTTTGAGGACTCCTGATAATACTTCAGTTCGCGGGATACGTAGGGGTAGGTCAGCATGCATACGATATACTCCTCGCCGACCTTAACGCGGTCTTTCTGGAGAACAAGATTCATCGGAGTCTCCGGAGCGAGCTTATAGGATTCCTCCAGCTCTGCCGCATAGACGCATGCGTCGTCGGACAGCCCCAGCGTTTTGCCATCGCCGGTTATCTTCACCTTGACGATATACGGGGAATACTTCACTATCTCGCTGACGTCGTCGCTGTGGAGGTACTCGCCGCCCTGAGGGGTTTCGGAATCCATGTCGGCGGTCTCGCTAATCCGCTCGCAAACCTTGTCAACCGTGGAGATCTCCTGCGCCGGGGTGTATCTCCTGCCGTAATATCTCACGGCAGTCAGCTTCCCGCCGCTTATCTCCGCCGCCACTGAGTATGTCAGGGTATAGTACAGGTCGGTGAATACGTAGTCAACGGGGTTCAGGAACAGCAGATACTCGCCGCCAACGGTGAACTCCTTCTTGTCGGCGCCGTCCGATGAGCGCTCAAGCTTTACGCAGATCTTCTTTGCGGTCTCGCCCTTTAACTGGTCGGTGACTGTAAAAATGTAGTTGACAGTACTAGGCTTCTCCTCGACTGATTTCAGCTTCGCCCTGACTACATTGCAGCTTTCGCTGACCGCCGCGTCGAGCTGACCTCCGGTGAACTGCGTGTCCGTCTGGTCCTCGTCGGCGTTACCCAGCATGTCGTAACCCGTCAGCCTGTCCTCGGATAAGCTCCAGATATTTCTTATCGAGGTACCCTGAATTCCAAAGAGCCTGTCTCCCATAAAGCTGAACTTTAGGGAGGAGCCGTTGTCAAACAGTACGTTCAGAAGTTTGCTGGTGCCTCCGGCGGGTATTTCTGCGAGGGTATACCACTTCGCGGAGAGGGCCTTTTCAGCGTCTGTGGGTTTCACCGTCTCAGTAGTTATGACATCACAGCCGATATCCGTGGTAGTCCTGACCGCGCTGACTATGGCAGGAGTAAACGTACGCTTGGTATCCGTGGGTAAGCCGCCGTTCTTGTTCACTGCGCCGAGCAGGACGTTTGTAGCGTAGTCGCTGCTGTACATAAACGCGGAAGAGTTGAGATTAACGGTGCTTTCCGGCGAAGAATAGAGTATGCCGCCGTCCCCGACATGGATACTGCCGCGGCTGTTCAGCTTGATAGTTCCATCACAGATAACGCTTGCGCTTTCATTTATATATAGAGCGCCGTTTAAAACAAGCGCAGCGCCCTTTTCAACGAACACAGTACCGCCGAACATAGAGAACTCGCTGTTCAACGTGAGGGTCTTTCCCGAGGGTATATAGAGCGTTTCACCGCTGACCATCTGAAGTCTGCCTTTTATAACGCGGTTCTTTGTAAGCTCTGCTACATAAGCTCCGCCGTTTGACTGTACGGATTGGGGATATACAGCAGTGCAGTCTGAAAGGCGGCTGAGCTTAACTACGCTGTTTTTCCCGGAAGCCTTTGCGGCTGATGTTACTGTAACGATTTTTGCATTATTGTCCTGCGCGAAGGTAACGGCAGACGTGGCGGCGCTTGCCAGCATCATAGCTGCGATAGCGCCTGCAAGAATAGTTTTTTTCATGATTACCCCTCCTTTTACTTGTCTGCTGAATATTCCCAGATATCCCTTACGGAGGTATCCTGGATCCCGAAACGTTCACCATTTTCAAAGCTGAATTTCATTGATGACCCATTGCTGAACAGTACCGTGAGATTCTCGCTCGTTTCTCCAGCGGGCAGTTCGGCAAGAGTATACCATTTCGCGGAAAGAGCCTTCAAAGCGTCTTCACAAGAAACTGCCTCAGCGGACAATATATCTCCGTCTGAATCCGTGGTCGTCTTAACTGCGCTTATTATAGCCGGGAAGAATGTACGGCGTTTATCATCTTCCAGACCGTTTATCTTTATCATCTCACCCAGGCAGGCGATGGAAGCATAATCTGTGCTGTACAGGTGTGAGTCCGCATTGAGCTTTATCGTACTCTCAGGAGATGTATACAGAATACCGCCATTATACATACATATGGATCCCTGTCTGCCTACATTTATCCTACCGTCGCATATAAGACTTGCATTATCGTAAATAGTCATTCTGTCCTTAATAATAAGGTTGGCTCCATTTTCGACGAACAAAGTACCTCCGTACAATGCTGACGAACTATTCAGCGTGAGCGTATATCCTGAAGGGACATAAAGTGTTTCTCCATCATATAACTCAAGCTTTCCCTGTATGGTGCGATCCTTCGTGAGCTCCGCAACGTAGGGTTCGCCGCATACCTTTGCATACTCGGGGTATATCACAGTGCAGTCGGAAAGGCGGCTAAGCTTTACAGCGGTGCTTTTCCTAGAAGCTTTTGCGCTCGATGTAACTGTAATTACGCTCCCTGCGCTATCTGCATTATTTGCGTTGTTTATGCCTTGTGCGCATGGAACGGCGGCTGTGGCGGCACTTGTCAGCATCATTGCCGTAAGTACGCCTGCAAGCATGACATTTTTCATGATCGTTCCTCCTTTAAGTGCGGATTTGTTCCGTCTTATATAACTAAAACAATATATACAGAACAAACGTTGCAGGAAATTACGATTATTTTATAATTTGTATTAGTATACAAATTCAACTGCACTAAATTGTTGATTTTGCCATCTTATTAATCGAGAGTGATCATGCAATCCCCTATTTTTACAGGATCTAACTTGTTAAGGACGTCGTAATATATAAATCTCATAATGAATTTTATTTCCATAAAACATAATAAAAAACGCGATCATTTCTGACCGCATAAAATAACAAAAACCGCATTCCATTATGGATTGCGGTTTAAATCATGGCAGGGGCAGAAGGACTTGAACCCTCGACATACGGTTTTGGAGACCGTCGTTCTACCAACTGAACTATACCCCTATTGGTGGTGCGCCAACAGGGACTCGAACCCCGGACCGACCGGTTATGAGCCGGTTGCTCTAACCAACTGAGCTAATGGCCCTCGTCGTTTAACAACGCTTAGATATTTTACCAAACTAAAAGAGAAAAGTCAATACATAATTTCACTTTTCTTGTATTTTTATCTGCAGAATCATTGTAACCCTGAATTTTTGATTACTTTCAAGCCAGCTGAAGAATTATAAATCATTGCCAAAAAAGGATTTACTGTTTATCACCGCCTCTTGCAGTATGGTGCATTATATTTGAGTTCTAATTATGCCCGTTTTTCAAGAGCATCAAAATTTATCAAATTTTGCAAGGTCAACTCAAAACCGCTGATTCAACCGGCAGTTTTGATTATGCTTTTAAAAAATGCGGTGCAGAGTTCTCTTAATAGTACCGAGCTTATAATGCAATAATTGACAAACAATTATTTCGAGATTATAATTACAAATATAAAAAAAGACCTCACTGAAGAGGTCTTTAGGCACACAATGTGCGGTTGAACGAATTAACGTCAACGATTTGAGTTAAACTTTTATTTGAACTCACAGTGTAATTCCATAGGGTACTCAAACACACTGTCACGCCGAGCTGTCCCATAAGGCGTTTGAGAGCAGTGTAATTCCATAGGGCTTTTTTAGCATTGTCTGAAATAAAAATAATTATAAAGCGGAGGACTAAAATTGATTAACAAGTCCTCCGCTATATAAAACTATTTTTTTCACCAGTTTAAATTGACCTTTTGTCAATAGTTGGATTAGAAAACAGAAAAACAAGAGTAATGAGGCAGTGGCGATTTTTTCGTCACTGCCCTGTTTCTTTAAATAAATATTCAAAAGAAGCGTTGCATATCAAATAATATTACAAAACCGGAGCTTTTATCTGATCCGGCTCCGACATAAACAGTCCCGCCGATACAAGCTTATCGACATCGTAACTGTCAATTTTTCCGTCACGGTTTAGGTCTGCAGCGGCAAGCACCGCCCTTTGAGGAGACAACATTCCGGATGCGATAAGTTGAGCCCAAACAGCGTCTCGTCCGTCATGCAGTCCGTCTCCGTCGAGGTCGCCGAAAATAACGACGGTATATTCTTTAATGCTTTTGTCCGGATATGTTACCTTAACAACAGTCCCCGTGCCGATATATTCTCCCTTCACGGTCAGTGATATTTCAGCGTAATCGCTTGAAAAGTATTCTCGGAATTTATCGGAGGTAATACCTTGCTTTAACCCGTAAATAATCGAATCATCAGCAGAGCAATTGTGGGCAAACCGCTTGATTACCGTTTTCTCCGTTTCGCCGCAAACGGTGCAGGTGCGTATACTTTCGCCGTCTGCGGCTGCAGTCGGCTCTTTTGTGACCGTCGGAGCACTCCATATGTGGTCATTCGGATTTTCACAACCGATAAGTGCCGTGTAAGCTTTGATCCTGCCGACATAATAACCGAGAGTGTACCAGTTATCACCGCTCGGAACGTAAGAAAGATCCTTGCGGTCTCGGTATCCGGTGACGATCTTTGCGTCACCGTTATTGTTTGAAACCCTGACAATAACAGAAAACCATTCACCGTTTTCAAGCCTCACGGGTTCGTTGAGCTCAACTGTCACATATCCGCCGTGTTCAAAAAATCTCGTTGTTTTGCTGGCAGAAGCTCCTCCCGAAACAGGGACATTACTCTGTCCGTTGTACGGTGCGTCCAAATTCTTGATTATTTCGGTTTCAACGGTTATGTTCTCTCCCTGAACAGCAACATTAACTGCTTTTAAAAACTCGGACTTTCCGTTTGTTCCGCCTTTTTTGGCTTGATAGACATTAGCTATACACTTATCTTTTCTCAATGAAAAATCTTCAAGGTTGCCGTCGTAGCAATAGTTGAAATCATACTTATCCTTGGGCGCATAGGTGAAAGCGTATGCGCTCGAGCTGGTGTTGTCATAAGAGAGCCAGAAATATTCACAGGAACTGTAACTGTTCTTTACAAGCCATCCTCCGTTCTTTGAAGCGCCGCCGGGGATGAATTTTTCGGCAGGAATATTGTCGTTCCAGCCGACAATCGTGCAAGCGTGGGGTGAACTGGATGAACCCGACTCGTTTTTCGGATTATAGTACTCGTATTCACGCATATTGTTATATTGAAAAGTGACTGCACCGTACTGTGCAATCGCCTTTTTAATTGCGAGAATCCCTTCTGCGGGATTTGCTTTGTTCTCCGGAATATAGAAAGCGTTTTCAAATCTGTAAGTAGGGTTTTCAAACGGATTTATATTCGCCTGACTGCCTGAAACAGGTCCCCACCAAAGAGAAAAAATCTTAGCGATTTTAAGAGGATTACCTGTTGCCTTGGTGTAATCGACGGACTGCCAATCGCCGTTGGTGTTTCCGAGAGGGTCGGATTCTCTTCTGTAGATTCTGTAAGCTGCCGCAACCGGGTTAAAAGAAAGGCTGTTTTTGTCAACGTCGGGGTCAATGCCGAGACGCAAGATACTTGTTTCGGAAGCCGCAATCGAAGAATAAGCCCAGCAGAGATTACTGGTGCCCTGATCCTTAACGGGAGTAACAATTCCGTATTCTCTGCCGTCATACACGGACATTTGCATTATTTCTTCCGCAGTCGGAATTGTCGCCTGTTTCGCCGAAATGCTCGGCATAACGCTGAGCATAAGCAAAACGGTTACAACAATCAATGATATAACTCTGTTTTTCATCAGGTGCATCACTTCGCTTTCCTTCAATTTTTTTCATTATACCCTAAAACAAACAAAAAAATCAACCCGTTTGAGCAATTTGTGTAAACGTTTTCTTGACATGAATTCGGCTAATTGATATAATATAAAAAATTATAAAATAGGTAAGTTTTGATTTAATTAAAGGATTTGATATAAATGAGAAAAACAAAAATTATTTGCACGATCGGCCCTGCATGCCGCAATGAGGAGACTTTGACTGCCATGATCAGGGCGGGAATGAATGTTGCAAGACTCAATTTTTCGCACGGAACGCATGCCGAGCATCTTGAAACAATTGATATGTTGAAAAGAGTCAGAGAAAAGCTCAACGTGCCGCTTGCAATTATGCTTGACACAAAAGGTCCAGAGTACCGTATCAGAAGCTTTGAAAACGGTTCGGTATTTCTCAATGACGGTGATGATTTTACGTTTACAACCGACCAAATTGTCGGAAATGAGCATAAGGTTTCGGTTAGCTATCCCGGCCTTGCGGACGAGCTTTCGGTCGGCGATACAATTCTTCTCAACAACGCTTTGCTCAATTTTGAGGTAGTCTCGATTGACGGACATGACATCAACTGCCGTGTTGTTTCGGGCGGTGAGCTTTCCAACAACAAGAGCATGAGCTTCCCCGGAAAGACACTCAAGCAGAAATATGTCAGCGAACAGGATCGCTCCGATATACTTTTCGGCATTGAAAATGATGTTGATTTTATTGCTTGCTCATTTGTTTCCTGCAAGCAGGATCTTCTTGATATTAAGGCAGTCATGGGAGACAGCGTAAACAGAATTGATCTTATCGCGAAGATTGAAAACCGTACGGGAATCGACAACATTGATGATATCTGCACCGAATGTGACGGAATCATGATTGCACGAGGCGATATGGGCGTTGAAATTCCGTTTATCAAACTGCCTGAAATCCAGAAAACAATCATCAGAAAGGTTGTTTCAAGAGGGAAGTATGTAATCACTGCAACCCAGATGCTTGAGAGTATGACAACGGCTCCCCGTCCTACAAGAGCCGAAATCAGCGATGTTGCCAACGCAGTTTATGACGGCACAAGCGCAGTAATGCTTTCGGCAGAATCCGCCGCAGGTAAGTACCCGATTGAAAGCGTAAAGGCACTTGACGCAATTTGTTCGGAGGCTGAGGAAAACGGTGAATTTACCGCACTTCATGAGTATGTGGAAGAACACGGAATGAAGGACACCAACCCAATCAGATCAAGTATCTGTAAAGCTGCAAAGAATATTGCGCAGGCAGTAGGCGCAAAGGCTATTATTGTTGAAAGTGCAACAGGTCGAGTTGCAAGAGCGATGGTCCATTACAGACCTGACTGTCCCGTTATTGCAGTTGCAACATCACAGCTTGTGTGCAGAAAGCTCTGTCTTAACTGGGGTGTTATGGCTGTTATGGGCGAAGAAAAACGCACATCGGACTCTATCACAAAACAGGCTATGGAAAAGGCACTCAGCACAGGTGTTGTTAAAAAGGGTGACACGGTTGTTGTGCTTTCATCAAACAAAACCTGCCCGACTTCAAGCACAGACTCACTTAATGTAAGGATTCTTTAATATGGAAAATATAGTTTTAATCGGAATGCCGGGTTCTGGCAAAAGCACGGTCGGAGTGTTGCTTGCCAAGGCTCTGGGTTATTCCTTTGTTGATGTAGATTTGATAATTTGCAAAGAGGCAGGGAAGCCTCTGCAAAAAATTCTCGATAATGAAGGCCTTGACTATTTTCTCCATCTTGAGGGAAAAATCGGCGCGGAGCTTGAATATGATAAAACCGTTATTGCAACAGGCGGTTCAATGGTTCTCAGCGAAAACGCTATGGAAAACCTCAAAAAGAACGGCAAGGTTGTTTTCATTGATGTTGACCTCGACGAAATCAAACGCAGAGTTACCAACATCAAAACAAGAGGTATTGCATTCGGTAAGGGCGAAACCCTCGACGATGTGTACAGAGTGCGTTATCCGCTCTATAAAAAGTATGCAGATATTACCGTGTCACTTGAACTGAGCAGTATCGAAACTACGGTAGATGCAATTGTTGAAAAATTAGACCTTGAAAAACAGAATTAAAGCCAAAGTAAAAAGCGTCCGTTAATTCGGACGCTTTTGTTGTATAATGTTGTGTATTCATTTGCACAAAGCCTCGCCGTTTATTTTATAGGAAACTCCGGTTCTGCGTAGTTGCCTAAAAAGCTAAATTCGGGCATTTCTTCGCTAAGCTGGCTTACAAGCTCAATAACATTTTCACTGCGTACATTGCCCGAAAAGTCGAGGTAG
>ERZ773192.3029-NODE-3029-length-13134-cov-5.259653_pt1 | contig 13134 bp, 12 predicted proteins | sample MGYA00581010_ERZ773192 | MGnify/ENA primary metagenome ERZ773192 (study PRJEB29015, sample SAMEA2737741) | human gut metagenome | biome: human gut; feature: human-associated habitat; material: faeces | place: China | collected 2012 ...
TTCGCAGGAATACTGACGTATTTCAAGGAAAAATGACGCGGCGCACCGCAAAAAGACCCGCTGTCCGGGTGCGTTGGGAGTTTTCAGATACACCCTAGGCAGGAACGAGATCAGATGAGATCAGCAAATAGGCAAACGAGCAACGCGCAGAAAGTTCTGCACCGATTCTTAAAAAACATACCGGCAGTCATTGGCGGTATTATCCTGCTGGCATTTGTTCTGGTTGCTGTTTTTTCGACGTTTTTAATGCCGAACGACCCAAACGAATTGCATCCCGAACTGCGCATGGCCGCACCAAGTTAAACATGTCCATTGGGAAATGACCAACTTGGCCGATGCATTCTCTCCCGTTTGATTGCCGGAACAAGTACAACACTTGGAAATGCTATGGCTGTACTGGCAGGAATCCTGATCATTGGCGTTCCACTTGGCGTGATTGCCGGATACAAGGGCGGTATGATCGACGGAATCATCATGCGCATGGTGGATATTGTATGTACATTCCCATCCTCCTTGGTTGGCTTGGCCGTTGTAGGAATCCTTGGCCCGGGACTGCAAAATATCATGCTGGTGCTGGTTTCTCTCTGGTGGGCACCGCTTGCTCGTATGGTGCGCGGAGAGGTTCTTCAAATTCGGAAAAAGGGTTATATTACGGCTGCAAAAGCGAACGGCCTATCTGACGTGGTAATTATTTTCCGCCATGTCATTCTAAATGTAATGTCACCGGTTGTTGCCTATGAATCAAAAGCATACAGCGAGAGTGTCCGGGCAGAGCTTTCCGACACAACGCTCCTTGCTGCGTGGAAAGATGTGTTTTCAGATACGCTTCGGCATGTGAGGATAAAATGCTGAAAACTGTGGATGTCGGAACCGGTCCGGGGTTCTTCCCGATTGTCCTTGGGCAAATGGGGTATCCTTGCATCGGCGCGGGCTTGTATGTTTCCCATCCTGTGAAATAATTATAACGTCAATAGCAAAAGCAGCATGATATAATTTATTAGAAGTCTGTACTATTTTATGCGGGGTAATGTATGAACCAAAAGAAGATTTTTCTGATTTTAAGGATTCTGACCGGTAGTTTCCTCTATGCCGTTGGATTTAATGTTTTTGTTGTTCCATTCGGCTTATTCAGCGGCGGAGCCGTCGGCGCAGCGCAGCTGATCTGTATTCCTGTGGCGCGGGCATTTAGACTGAATGCAGAGCAGTTCATCAGCATTGTCTACATACTACTTAATATTCCGCTATTTTGGATTGCGTGGCACGACATCGGAAAACCATTTTTATATAAAACAATTCTTGGCGTTGTGTCGCTTGCGCTGTTTCTTCGTCTGATTCCGGCTGCAACAGTCTGGATTGAGGACGAACTGGTTTCCGTACTTCTTGGCGGTTTGCTTTCCGGCTTCGGCATTGGACAGATTCTGACGACTGGCGGAAGCGCCGGCGGAGTGGATATCCTTGGTGTGTGGGCGGTTAAACGCATGCGAGCGAAAAGCGTTGGCAGTATTTCTTTGGGCGTAAACGCCGTTATTTATCTTTTATTACTCCTGAGCTTTCGTTTTGAGACGTTTGTCTATTCTATTATCTATCTGTTTGTATTTACCTTGACACTGGATCGTACACATTACCAGAATATCAATTTAAGACTGATGATTTTCACGAAGCACTGCGGTGTGGACCGGGTCATTATGGAACGAACCGGTCGTGGCGTGACCGAATGGACAGGTATCGGAGCTTTTACAAAAGAGGAAACACATATTTTGGTCACTTGTATCAATAAATATGAATACAATGCGTTTGTAGATTTAATTCACACGATTGACGCGCAGGCATTTATTATTTCGGACGAAAACGTTCGTATCTGTGGGAATTTTGAGAAACGCCTATAATAGAAAAGATATCTGATCTGATTTCCTATAGCGGCTTTTGACTAGCGTTTACCTTTGCAGACAAATATGTGCGTTCCGAATTTACAGACTTTGTTCATAGCCCTGTGCCTGCTCATGGTCATCCTGTTTATGTCCCATTGCCAGCCGTTTCTGCATGAGCTTTTTGCGTCGCTTGGAGTCCACGCGGATACCCATTGGATTGCTGGGCGGCGCAGCGTTTTCGCGGAAGATTTGCACCATCTGATGGAACAATCTGATAGTTGAATTCAGCAGATACTCGGATGGAAGCCGCACAGAATGAGAGGTTGGGGACGAAGTATTTTCATCTGCAAGCGTCGGATTTGTAGAAGCGTCTCTAGAAGTTTCTTCCGCAGACGGTTCTTCACCCTGTGAAGATTCCTGCTCCATCTGCTGCCGCAGACGCTCCGCTTCCTGAATGATTGCGTTCTTGATGGCTCGGAATTCTTTCTGCTGTGAGAGTGGGTTGTGCTGCCTAGGACTGTTCTTGTAGTAGCCCTCCAGTGTGTCGCGCAGACCATTCCAGACGGAATAGTACGCCGCCACCTCCGGCAGATTTTCGAGTTCGTCTACGATGGAATCCACCATATCCTTGAGTGGCTTTTTGAGATATCCATACTGCTTTTTACCGTTGACCGTGTGCAGCTCCAGCGCAAGCTCCATGAGCTTTTGCCGAATCGATTCCGGCGGATTTTCAACTGTTTCTAGCTGGTCAACAATTCTGCGCATGGTTTCCCGCGCCGCCCCGGTCACGTCTTTGTAGGCAACATCTTTCTGAATATAGACCTCTTTTAATTCGTCCGCATAGATCATGTTCGTCAACACAGATTGCAAATGCAGCAGTTTATCTTTGCGCAGAAAGCCGTATTTCGGGTCATCTGACCAGAGCATCATGTGGATATGCGGATGCTCATCCTCGTCGTGAAATGCTGCATACCAGCGAAGCTGCGACGGTGGAATTTGCATAGCTTCCGCAAAGTCTGCCTGTTTGGAGCGCAGAAGCGCCCGCCAGCTTGCGGCGTTATCGTAGCCAAGCCGCGCGGCATCCTCGCGACGCAGCGAGTAAATAATCGTCCAGACGTTGCCCTCATGCGCTTTCAACTCGCCCAACGTCTTTTCCAGATCAACAGCATCTTCGGCTCCAAACAAGCCGTGTTCGCCGTGCTTTTCCGCGCGAGGCCGTGTGGCAATATAGCGCATATAAATGCTGTCTGCGTTTTCATCCAAAAGCTCCACGCCGTCGCGGGTGGCGATATAATTCATATAACGACCGGCACGTTTTGGATTCAGAAAGCCTGCTTTCTGAATCAGCTTTGACATTTTCACACGCCCCTTTCACTCAACAGCGCATCTTCAAAATCAATTCTCCCGTTCGTTCTTTTGACTTCATCCATACTGAGTCCGCGCATTTTCTGATAGCTCCGGGCGTCAATGTCCGTGTCCGAAGCAAGGATATGGTTGTTGACATTCTGCTCAACTGCCAGCTTGAAAAGCTGCCGTCCAATGCGCTCTGCAAATCGATCCAGCGTTCCGGATAGGATCTGCTGCAAGACTTTTGGAAGGTAACGATCTGCTTTTTCGGCGTATAAGAAGCCGGTATAAAATAAGATTGCCTTTTCAATGTACTCGCTGCGGCTCTGGCATTGATCGTCCGCATAACAGTCATCGACGAGCTGCTTACACTCCGGCGTGATCCAGAGTGCAAATTTTTCTTTTCCTTTTACCATTTTTCTGTATTCACCTCGTGTTTTTCGTTGGAACCCCTCTGTTTCCCTTGAAACGGCGGGCTTTTTTCATTCCGCAACGCCCTCCGGCTGTTTTTCGCTGTGTTTGGAACGCCCTCGTAAATCCCCGAAACTGCCCGCACCGCGGGCAGATGTGACCGCCGCGGGGCGCGCACGACCCCGCGGCTTTGTCCTGCTTCGCCGCTTGCGGCTTCTCCCTCTGCTGAAATTCGCCTGCAGCCGTTCTTTTTCTGCGTTTGCCGTGCCCGCAACGATCCCGCACGTCGGCGCAACGTCCGGTCTTCGGGCTTCCGGCGGGTACACGCTCGGCTGGGCGGCGAAAGCGGCACAAACCGCCAACACGGGCGCGACAGGCTGGGATTGGCGTTTTGGCTGTGCGTTCAGCCTGTGTTTTCAATGAAACCGGCATATTTCCTCCTTGCGGCATCCTCGTCCAGTTTCCGCATCTGCCGATCATAGTCCTGTTGGAGCGCGAATTGAATTGGTCGGATTGTGAATAGCAGATTGCCATTTCGCTTGCGACCATCCTTTATTGTAACTTGCGTCGGCTCTGTGATAATCAGCCCGCGTTCTTCGAGTGAGCGAATTTGTCTGTGGATTGTATGAGTCCTTTGGTGGTCTGTCGAGCGAAAGGATAATTGGCGTGCTGCGCGATTTCCATGTGGATGGCCGCGTTCTGAAATCTTTGATTATTGAAAAGCGGCAGAGAGGATATGCTTGGTATCCTCTCCGCCGCCCTTTGTGTTTTTCGCATACGGGTTCTATTTTGCTCAGAGATGATCAGCGGTGCAGAAGCTGCACACAAAATAGACCGTATGGCTCCATCCGGCCGTTCTCAACGCCGTCGCTGAGGAGACAGTCGCCCTGCATTTCCGGCGGGAGCGCGGCAGGCGCGTTGCTGAAATTACAGCATACACGGATTCGCTCTTTGCCGCAGGCGCGTTCATAGGCAAGAAGCTGCGAGTGCTCCGGCAGGAGCAGGCGGAATGTTCCGCTGCGCAGCGCATCCGAGCCCTGCCGCAGCGCCAGCAGCCTCCGGTAGAAGTGCAGGATCGAATCCGGGTCTGCCTGCGCTTCGTGCACGTTGATCTGCCGGTAGTTCGGATTCACATCGATCCACGGCGTTCCGGCTGTAAAGCCCGCGTTGGCGGAAGCATCCCACTGCATGGGCGTACGCGCGTTGTCGCGGCCTTTTTTGCGGATGCCGTTCCACGCCCAGGCTTCCCGTCCGTCCTTCCGGGCCTGCGCGAGCAGATTGAGGCTCTCCACATCGCGGAGCTGCGTCTCGTCCCGGAACGGGAAATTTGTCATACCGATCTCCTCGCCCTGATACAAAAACGGCGTTCCGCGCAGCAGATACATGGCCGCCGCCAGCATCTTCGCACTCCGGACGCGCAGCGCCTCCGAAGCGTCGGAGCCAAACCGCGACACCGCCCGCGGCTGATCGTGGTTGCCCCAGAACAGGGTGTTCCAGTCGATTGCCTTCTGCCAGCGCACGAGAAGCTGCTTGAATTTTCTCAGGTCGAACGGGATCACATTCCATTTGCCGTCCCGGCCGTCGAGATCCATAAAATCGAACTGGAACAGCAGATCCAGCTCCCGGCCGTCGCCGACAACGGAGTCTGCATTCTCCGGCGTTACGAAGGTCGTTTCGCCCACGCACATGCAGTTTCTCCCGTCAAAGCAGCGGCGGCGCATTTCCCGCAGATACTCGTGCAGCTTCGGCTGAAATGCGAACTGCTCCGGCGCAAACACATACCCGTCGCCCTGACCGTCCGGCAGACCGGGCGCCTTTGCAATCAAACTGATCACGTCCATCCGGAAGCCGTCTACGCCGCGGTCAAACCAGCGATTCATCATGGCATAGACCGCTTCCCGGAGCTTTGGATTTTCCCAGTTCAGATCCGGCTGCTTCTCGCTGAACAGATGCAGGTACCATTGGCCGGTTTTTTCATCGTAACTCCACGCCGACGGCGTAAAGAAGGACGACCAGTTGTTCGGCTCCCTTCCGTTCTTGCCGTCGCGCCAGATATAGTAATCCCGGTAGGGATTGTCCCGGCTTTTTCTCGATTCCACAAACCAGGCGTGTTCATCGGAGGAGTGATTCACGACGAGATCCATCACCAGCTTGATGTCCCGCTTGTGCAGCTCCCGCAGAAGCGTATCAAAATCCTCCATCGTTCCAAATTCAGACATGATCTTTTCATAGTCACGGATATCATATCCCATGTCCGCATTCGGAGAATCATACACCGGGCACAGCCAGACCGCGCCGACGCCCAGCCATTTCAGATGATCCAGCCGGGAGATGATGCCGGGGATATCTCCAATCCCGTCGCCGTTGGAATCCTGAAAGCTGCGCGGGTAGATCTGGTAAAATACCCGTTCCTTCCACCATGCCGCACGCATTGCGTTTTCTCCTTTCCGTTCCTGCATCGTATCAGCTTCTGACCTCCTTGTAGTATTCCGTCGGGCTCATGCCGGTCATTTTCCGAAACAGCTTGGAAAAATAGTATCGATCCTCGATCCCAACCAGATACGCGATCTCCGAAAACGGCAGATCTGTCGTGGAGATCAGCTGCTTTGCGTTGTTGATCCGCAAAATGTTGAGATAGGCAAACACCGGCGAGCCGGTCAGAGAGGAAAACACCCGGTTCAGATAATCAAAGTTTCCCTCGAACAGCTCCTCGATCTCCCGGCTGGTCAGACGCTTGGTATAGTTCTGATTCAGATAGCGCAGAAGCTGCTCCGCAATCACGTCGGACTTTCGGATTTTTCGTCCCTGTACGCTGTTTTTTGCAAGCAGATGCTCGTGCGCCGTCTGGAGCAGAAAGCTGTGCAGCAGTGCGGACGCCCGGCGCTTATAGTCGTCCTCCCGGCTGTCATAGCATTCTACTGCCGCGTGCAGCTGGGATTTGAATTCCCCGCCGGTCAGATGAAACTGCTTTGGCAGGCAGGTTTCCGGAGCCGTGGGATCGCAGGCGTCCAGATTATAGCCGACCAGACTTTGGCGCCGCTTTTCTGCCAGCAGCGCCATCGCCTGCCGGTCGTCTGCGGCCCGGTGCATGTCCGGGTGCGTAAAATGCGCGTAATAATAGTCGCAGACGGCCTTCTGATAGCCCTCATGCGGAAGCCCCGGCTCCAGCAGGAAGAAATCTCCCGCGCTCAGATGATAACGGACGCCGTCCTCCTGCAAATACAGATTCCCGTCCCGGATCACATACAGGACCCATTCGTTGATGCAGCGGGAAAAATGGATCCACGGCTCATTATACCGGATCTGTCCCAGCATCCGCACCTTCGGGAGCAGATCTGCATTGTAGGATATCAGCATACCTCTTCCTCCATTGTAAACCAGACTGCGGCCCAATAATCCAGCCGCGCAAGCTCTGCCGTATAGATCCGCCCCTGCGGCGTCTGCCGGCAGGTCAGCGGCAGACGCTCCGCGCACAGGCTTTCGCCGTCCGGCGAAGCGGCAAACGCACCGGTGATCGGCCGGTCAAGCCGCACATGGATCCGGATGTTCTCCGCGGCCTTCGGCGCGGCCTTTGCCTCGTTCCACCGCGCGTTGTTCCTGCGCAGGTTGACAAGCTGGATGTTCAGACGGCTCCCGCTTTCCCGGATCATGCTCCAGACGGTATCCGCCTCCGCGTCTGTGGAAAAAACGCACTCCTCCGCTTCGAACTGAATATCCTCGTTGATGCCGCCGGCCGCAGTGCGTCCGATGTCCATACCGGCGTCCAGATACAAAAGCGCGGCATAGCGCACCAGAAAATCGCAGTACCGCTGCACCACGGGCAAGAAGGACGGACGGAGGGCAGCATAGTTGGCATAGTAGCTGTCCTGCAGGGCGGCTTTATTTTCGCCCAGCACCAGCTGTGTGCCGCCTGCTGCGCAGATCGCGGCCCAGGACAGGCGGAACGCCCGTTCCGCACCGTCCGTGTCCGCCTGCTGGAACGGATGCAGATAGGCCGCAAGCACCACCTGCTTTCCGGAGCACAGCCGCGCTTCACGGATCAGCGTATACAGATCGTAATAGCGGTCGTTCGGCGGCCAGACCTCAATGTAGACTGCGTCCTGCTTTGTTCCGGCTACCGCCTCCATCGGCCAGTTGTTGACGGCGTTGAAAATCACGCCTGCGGCAGAGTCTTCCTTCCGAACTGCCTCCGCCGCCCGGTCAATCAGCTTCGGAAGCGCGTCGGTCAGCTCGACCGGACGCCGCTCCGCGTCCCAGACCTGCTTTGGAAAGCCGTAGGTGTCCATATGGATCCCGGAAAAGCCAAAGGCGACGGCCTTTCGGAATTCTGCCAGAATATGCTCCGACCAGCCGCAGCTTGGCGCGATGTTCATGTAATAGAGCCACCCGGCAAAGGTCATCGCCTGCCCGTCCATGGTATACATGGCCCATTCCGGGTGCTCTGCAAACAGCTCCTTTGCAGCGGCATAGACAGCGCCGTAGGCAATGGGCCGAATTCCGGCGGCCTTGCAGGCGGCGATCTTCGCGCGAATCGCGGCAAGGTCGGTTTCCCTGCCCATGGGATCGAGATACCGCTCCTGTGGCGGCAGCAGCATGTCGTGGCGGTACATCCAGTCATAAAACTGTACGGCGTTAAAATGCAGCCGCCGGAGCCAGTCCACGTCCTGCGTTTCAGTGTCCGCAGAGGTAAAATCCGACAAAAAAGCGTACCGTGTCACCTGACGGGAATCCTCCACAACGTCGAACGCACCCTCCCACTGCGCAGAGCCGGCTTCGACGGCGACTCCGTAGCTGCCAATCGGCAGCGGCGGCAGGATCAGCGTCCGTCCGCTTTGGCGCACGGAGCAGTCAACGGGCGTTTCCAGCCGGTATACACATACGCGCGGCGCGTTCACGCCCTCCGGCAGGCTGAGCCGTACCTCCTGCCCGGTCAGATACTGCGCGCGGTCAAATTCACAGATCAGCTTCATCCCTTCACCGCCCCCTGTGTCAGGCCGCCGACGACCATTTTCCGCTGGAACAGGATAAACAGCGCAACGACCGGTATCAGCGCGAGGATCGACGCGGCAAAGACCCACTCCCAGCGCGTGGCGTACTGCCCGTTGAGCCGCTGCAGCAGCAGCGGGAGCGTCATCATTTTCTCATCCGCGCCAACGAGCACCTTGGCGGTAAAATACTCCTCCCAGAAGCCCTGAAACGCGAAGATGGTCATCGTGCCAATCGCCGGCTTGGAGAGGGGCAGCATGATCTTGAAAAAGATCGTGCCGTGTCCGCCGCCGTCGATAATGACCGATTCGGACAGAGAATCCGGCAGACCCCGGAAGAAATTCCGAAGGAAAAACGTATGCCCGCAGACGTTGGTCGCCACATACACCAGGATCAGACCGGCACGCGTCCCGATCAGGCCGTTTGTCAGGCCCGGAAGCGGAATGCCCTTCAAGATCAGGAACTGCGGTATGATGTTCAGAAAGCCCGGCATCATCAGCGTAAACAGATAAATTCCAAAGAGCTTGTCCCGGCCCGGAAATAGGATACGGGCGAAGCCGTAGGCCGAGAGCGTGGAGATGAATACGGAAAGAACGACCGTTACACAGGTATTGACGACACTGTTCCAGACCGCCGTCGGAAAGATCTCCAGCTCCAGAATATGCTGATACGCGGAAAAGTCCAGTCTGGTCGGAAGCAGTCTGGGCGGATATGGCAGCACATAGCTGAATTCCTCGAAAGAATTGCTGATCATGAAGAAAAACGGAACAGAGAAGACCAGCAGCGCACCGATCAGCAGCGCCCACAGCAGGATCTGGCCCAGAAGCTCCGACCCTTTTTTGCTTTTGACGTGTTTCAAGCCTATCCCTCCTGTTCTGTGCTGTTCAGCTTCAGCGTCCGGTTCAGGATCACCGTCAGGATCACGATGGTCACGGCGGAGATCATGCCGATGGCGGAAGCCTCGCCGAAGGCGAACTGATTGAACGCCTTGTCATACAGCAGATACTGCAGCGTGGATGTTTTGCCGTTCGGATTGCCGCCGGTCAGCATCATGACCTGAATAAAAACGTTGAATGAACCGATGATCATGTTTACCATGACATAGAAGGTCGTGGGCCGCAGGCTCGGCATGGTGATATACCGGAATCTGGCCCAGAGTCCCGCGCCGTCCAGCTCCGCTGCCTCATACCGCTCCTTTGGAATGCTCTGCAGCGCCGCCAGATAGATCAGCATGGACCAGCCGACGTTTTTCCAGATGCCCATAAGCCAGATAGCCGCATTGCCGGACCACTCCCGCAGCAGCCACGGCACATAGTCGTCCAGTATATGCAACACATCCACGAGAATGTAGTTGATCAGCCCGCGGTTGGAATTATTGAACATATACTGGAACACCAGACTGACGATGACCCATGAGGTGATGACCGGCAGATAAAAGCCCACGCGGAAGACGCCCTGTCCGCGTTTGAGATTGTTGATCAGATACGCGAACAGCATACCGCCCAGCAGGATAAACGGGACGGTCACAAGCGCGTAAAGGAAGTTGTTCCGATAGGCATACCAGAACCGGGAGCCGCCGGACAGAACCTTTTTGAAATTCTCAAGACCGATAAACGTGATGTTTCCCTGCACGATCTGATAATCGGACAGCGCGATACGGATCGTAAACAGCAGCGGATAGAGCACGAACACCGCCACCAGGATCAGCCCCGGCAGGATAAACGGCAGTGCCGTGAGCCAGCCGCGCACGCCCTTGCGGACTGCACCGGGCCGCCCGGCCCGCAGGCCGGCTTTTTCGGCAGAAACCATGGGGATACCCCTCCTCCTTTCTCAAAAAGGCCGCAGAACCGTTGGGTCCTGCGGCCTGCTGTAAGACGCGGTTTAGCTGAGCTGCTCGTCGATCCGAGCCGCCGCATCGTGAAGCGCCTGCGCCACATCCGCACCATCGACGAAGATGCTGGTCACCGTTTCGCTCCAGATCTCCTGGATCGCGGAGTTGTTGGGGGACGGAATGCGCGCCTTGGCCGATTCCATCTGCTGCATATAAACAGACCAGACGGGGTTGCTCTGGACGGCCTCACTGCTTACCAGCGACTTGAGGATCGGCAGCTGACCGGCCTCGAGCATGGCAAGCTGCACATCCTCGGAGGTCATGAACTTGGCAAACTCATAGGCTGCCTCCGGGTGCGCGCTGGTGGCGAACACGGCGATATCCTCGCCGCCGACCACGGACGCGCTGCGGCCTTCATAGGTAGGAATGGTCGCTGCGGTGATGCCCTTGGAGAGGCTGTCCTCATAGGAGCCGAAGTACCACGGGCCTTCAAAGAACATGGCGTATTCGCTGTTGATGCCGTCCCATGCGTCCACGGAGCCGTCCACGTCGCGGATGGTAAGGACCTTCTCGTCGTGCAGCTCCACGATCTTCTGCATGGCTGCGATGCTGGCGTCGCTGTCCAGATAACCGCTGGCCGTGGTGAAGCCGTCGTCGGTCAGCACGCCGCCGAACAGCCAGAAATACGGGTACATATCCCAGTCGCCGACGCCGGAAACGTTCAGGGAATAGGTGCCGCGGGTCTTGGCGGCCTCAATGAATTCCTCCATGGTAGCGGGGATCTCGTCAAGCCCCAGCTCCTTGAGAACGTTGGTGTTGACAACGGCCGCCTTGCAGTTGGTATCCAGCGGCAGGCCGTAATATTTGCCCTGATAGAGATTGGTCGAAAGCGGTGCATCCAGATACGATGCGGAAAGCTCTGCGAAGTCCGGGTAATCGCTCAGCGCGGCCAGACCGCCCTGCTTGGCATAGGCCGCAATATTGGCAATGTCCACACGGGCCACGTCCGGGCTCATGCCGGTGCCGAAGGAGGTCACGATCATCTGGTGGTACTGGCTGCTGTCCTGACGGACAGCCTCGACCTTGATCTCGGGATGAAGCGATTCCCAAAGCGGCATAACGACGTTCAGAAACTGCGCTTCTTCGCTGTCACCGTAGGTATGCCAGAACGTGATGGTGACCGGTTCGGCCTGCTCGGGCGCGTCTGCCTGTTCCGGTTCGTCAGCCTGCGCCGGCGTATCGGCTGTCTGCGCAGGTGCGTCGGCGGTATTATCCGACGCAGGCTCCTGCGTCTGGGCCTTGCCGCACCCTGCCGCGCACATTACGATCATAACGACGGAAAGCAGCAATGCGATCCATTTTGCAACACTCTTTTTCATTGTTTTTCCTCCTGCTTCGTAATCTCTGCGAAGTTCCATTCGCAGTTTGATTATACCCCTCCGTTTTCGGCAGGTGAATGGAGAGCAGCGTTCTTATTTGTATTATAGCGACTTTTTTGAAAATAGCCATGCAGCACAATCTCTATTTGCGCAGAATTTTGCCTTTCCGATTTGTGCATTTCGCTGTCGGAGGGCCTACCATTGGAACGTCCGCCTTGCATGGAGCTGCGCTGCCCTGAAGCAGTCCGCGTAGATGTTTTCTCGTATTCTTTGATTACTGCGGCGCAGTTTTTGCGCTAGGTTTTCTGGTTTGACCCACACGCTGACCCACACGGCGAAACGGGCGGATGGAAACAGTGGATACAAGAGGTGCAAAGAGCATTGATTTCTGAGCAGAAAGTGCTGAAAACGTCTAAAAATCGTTGCTTTTATAGCTTTTCTACTATTCGTAATCAGCAGGTCGCCGGTTCAAGTCCGGCCACTAGCTCCAGAAACCGGTGAAAATCGAGAGATTTTCGCCGGTTTTCTCTTTTATTTGTTCGAATTTTCAGGTGTCAAAACCGCCTGACCCACACCGCGACCCACACGGCGAAATGTCTACAGAGCGGCGGAGAGGATATATATCTCATCCTCTCCGCCGCTCTTTTGTTTTTACATGACCTGTGCCATGAAATTGCCCATCTTTTCGGCGGCGCTTTCCTGCATCTGCCGTGTGACGTGGGTGTAGGTTCTCAGCGTGAATCCTGCGTCGAAATGACCGAGCATACTGGATACCGTTTTCACGTCTATGCCGTTTTGCAAGGCTAACGTTGCGAATGTGTGTCGTAAGTCGTGAAATCTCAGGTGTTCCAATCCCGCGTCCTTCAGGATTTTCTTGTGGATGTTGACCACCGAATCCGGATGGTACATTTCGCCTGTCTTGGGTGACGGGAACATCCATGGGTTGCTGGGATGCTTTTGGTGTTCTGCGACTAGCAGATCGACTGCATCCTGCGGTATTGAGATTTTGCGGATGGAGTTTTCCGTTTTCGGGCGCGTGATATCGGGTTCTCCGGCGTTGTTTCGCCCTGCCTGCTTGCTGACGGAAATCGTCTTGTTTTCAATATCCAAATCTGACCATTGCAGGGCAACCAGCTCGCCCTTGCGCAGTCCGCTGATGAGTTCCAGATAGAACATAGGCAGGACGCCACGTTGATCTGCTGCCGTCAGGTAGGATTTGATTTGTTCCGGCGGCAGGATTTTCATTTCGTGCTTTGGAATTTTCGGCGGGACGCAATCGTCTGCCGGATTACGCACAATCAGGCGTTCCTTG
>ERZ773192.3033-NODE-3033-length-13126-cov-3.847066_pt1 | contig 13126 bp, 12 predicted proteins | sample MGYA00581010_ERZ773192 | MGnify/ENA primary metagenome ERZ773192 (study PRJEB29015, sample SAMEA2737741) | human gut metagenome | biome: human gut; feature: human-associated habitat; material: faeces | place: China | collected 2012 ...
GGCTGTCTTTGCAGCGATGCCGCAATGGCCCTGGCGGCTTCTACAGTCAGATGTGCGGCAGTTGAAAATTCCTCCGAATGGACCCGACGGAACATGCCCACCACGCCAATGGTATACCGTACTCGCCCTTCGGCATCGGCTATAGGCGCTGCAATGGCGCGCAGGCCAATCCGGTGCTCGCCATCTTCAATGGCATAACCGCGTTCCCGCGTAGCAGCCACATCAGCCTGGATTTGCTCCGGGGTGGTGTGGGTATGGGGGGTGTAGGCGACCGGCTCGCCGCGGCACATCTGCCGCATAGCATTCTCATTCCACGCCAGGAACACCTTGCCCTGGGCGGTGCAATGCAGCGGCATACGGGTGCCTGGCGCTAATGCGACACGCAGCGGGTTGGGGGCTTCGGTGACCTCCAGCAGCAGGGCATCGGTGCCATCCAGTGCCGCCAAGAATGCGGTCTCGCCTGCCCGATTGGCCAGGCCTTGCAGGAAGGGCCGACTGATGGCGGTAATGTTCCGGCTGCCGCTGGCCGCACACCCCAGTTCAAACAGGTGTAGCCCCAGTCCGTAGCAGCCATCCTCAGCGGATTGTTCTACCAACCCGGTTTCCCGCAGGGTGGAGATAATGCCGTGCAGGGTGCTTTTGGGCAGCTCCGTGCGCCGCGCAATCTCCCGCAGCGGCATGGGCGTGCCAGCCTCCGCCAGGATCTCCAGGATTCTGACCGCTTTTTCAATTGATTGTACCCGTCCGCCTGCTTCCAGCATGTGTGTGTTCGCCCTCCCGTTTATCTTATAAGAGAATAATGCTTAGCTTATATTATACTGCTTTTTCGCATAGGTTACAAGTCGGTTTGCACGGAAATGGGCAAAAAATATTTGATAATGCAGCATCGAAGCATAAAAGCATCCGGCCATCGTAAAATGGCCGGATGCTTCTATCAAAGTTTTGTTTACGCGGCAGCCTTTACTTCTACGGTGCCAATGGAGTTGGCTGCCAGAGCATTGTAGGCATCTTCGCTCAGGGTGGCGTGGTAGAACAGCTTGAAGTACTCGGTCACCTCAGCATACAGATCATAGTCAGCAGTTTCGGGATACAGCAGCTTCGCCATCCACATCATACCCAGCATCCGCTGAACGCTGGGGGGGAAGCCCATCCAGTTGTAGGGACCGATGGGCACTTCGTAGTAGGTGCCGTTCTTGATGGCGTTGACGCCCTGCCAGGCGGGATCCTCACCAACGGTAGCGTATACGCTGCCGGGGGCAAACAGAATCACATCAGGATTCCACTTGAGGATCTGCTCAATATCAACCTCGTTGCCGCTGCCCTTGGAGGAGGGGGATTCTACAACTGCCAGGTTGTTGGAAAGCAGGTCAATGATCTCGGCATGGTAGCTGCCCTTGGCGATGACATTTTCGCCCTTATCACCCAGGCAGTACAGCAGGTTGGCCTTCTCTACGCTTTCGGCAATCTTATTGGTGCGGGAGTAAACCATATCGCAGTACTCACCCAGGGTGTTGCCCTCGGTCTCCTTGCCCAGCAGGGTGCCCAGGGTGCGGTAGGTATCCCCCATGCTGCCGGTGTAGCAGTCAATGTGAACGAAAGGAATCCCGGTCTGCTCCTGCAGAGCGTTCAGGTCATCGGCCATGCCGTCCTTCTGCTCGCCTACATCAATAACCACCTCAGCACCGGATTGCAGCAGGGTTTCCAGGTTCAGCTCTCCCTTGCCGCCGTACAGCTGGCCCAGCAGAGGCAGATTGTAGTACTCATCGGGGATCAGCCCCTTGGCCTCATCCGCCCAGCCGTTGGCGATACCGACCATCATATCGGGAGCGATGGCGAATACCACGATCTGGGCCAAAGGGCCGGAAATGGCGATCTTACTAAGATTGGCGGGCAGGGTCACTTCGCGGCCCAGAGAATCGGTAAAGGTACGGGTGGTCGGCTCGGGATCGGGGGTCGGTTCATTCGGCTGTCCGCAGCCGGTCAGCGCCAGGGTGGCGATCATCATGGCTGCCAGCAGAACGCTAAGCATTTTTTTCATGTCTTTTTCTCCTTTTGTTCATTCTTTTTGGATTTTATAACTCAGGGATATCCCTGCTGTCCAACCGGATAATGCCCATTACCTTGGGCTGTGGCAGGTACCACGGGAATTCGTCATCCCCGGTGGCGGTCAGCCGCGCGCGCACGGCTTCTTCGGTCACGGCAGCGCCGCTCCGCTCGTAGATCTCAAAGAACCGGCAGGCATCGGTCAGGCTCCGGAAAGGCTGTCCCATTTCCAGCGTCAATGTTTCGCCGGTATGGGGGATGCCGTATCCATCCAGAAGCGCCATGGTGTCGGCGTAGCTTTCGTGGCCCATCTTCTGCTTGCCCAGCGAGAAGCGATGCTCGCTCCAGCCCTTTTTGATGATGATAACGGGTCCACAGCACTGCTCCTTAGCGATGCGCAGCGCTTCGTTCCCAGTGCCAAAGAAGCAGAATACCATGGCATCATAGGGCTCATCGGGCGGCAGCTCCGCTATCTCACCGCAGCGGATATCTACATTCTTGATTTTTTCTTTATCGCAATTTGCGGCCAGAACCGCCAGTGCCTCCGGGCTTACATCTACCGCCGTTACTTGTCGGCAGTAGGGGGCCAGCTGCAGGCTGAGGTACCCCAACCCACAGCCCGCGTCACACACATGGGCGTTTTCGGGCAATCGCTTGGCAAGGTATTCCGCCAGCAAATGGTGGTAGTCGCTGTGTTCGCTGGCATCCCGCAAAAAGCGGATCATATCTTCATTCCAAATAAACATCAGTCATCCTCCTTCAGCAGCGGAATGATCAACCGTCCTTCTTCCGCTTCCGCCAGGCGGGTCTTGATGCTATAAAGCGTCTCCAGCAGTTCAGGGGTTATCACCTTCTCCGGAGCGCCGTCAGCGCAAATCACGCCATCGTGCAGCGCCAGGATGCGGTCCGAAAAAAGCAGCGCCTGCTGCGGATTGTGGCTGGAAAGCAGGATGGTATACCCCTGCCGGGCCAGTGCCTTTACCCGCTGCATCACCCGCAGCTGGTTGCCGTAGTCCAGGCTGCTGGTCGGCTCATCCATGATGAGCAGCTCAGTCTGTTGGGCTAGTGCCCGGGCAATCAGCACCAGCTGCTGCTCGCCGCCGGAAAGTCTGCCGTAGCTGCGGTTCTCCATGTCCGCAATCCCAACCTGTGCCAGGGCTTCTCGTGCTATGGCCACTTCCTTGGCGCCGGGGCTTTGCAGGCCCCGTACCCGGTGTGTGGTGCCCATCAGTACCATCTCCAGCACAGTATAGTGGAAGGTAGGGGTATGGGTCTGCGGGATATAGGCCACCTTGGCCGCGATCTCCCGCGGCTGCATGTTTTTTACCTCTCGGCCCTCTATGGTGATGCTGCCCCGGTAGCTGTGGTACAGCCCCAACAGGCAGCGGAATAGCGTACTTTTTCCGGCGCCGTTGGGTCCCAGCACCGCGATCAGCTGCCCTTTTTGGGCAGCAAAATCCACCCCATGCAGAATTTCATTTTTTCCGTAGGAGAAGCATACACTCTTGGTTTCTATGGCAGGGTAGCTCATACGCCGCCTCCCTTCTGGCGCATCAGGTAAATAAAGAACGGCGCACCGATAAAGGCGGTCAGAATGCCGATGGGGATCTCCACCGCCAGCAGGTTCCGGCTGATGTTATCCACCAGCAGCAGAAAGGTGGCTCCAAACAGCATCGAAGCCGGGAGCAGCTTGCGGTAGTCATTGCCGATATACCGGCGGCACAGGTGGGGGATGACCAAACCCACCCAGCCGATCAGACCGCTGACCGAAACCGAAGCGGCGGTGACCAGCGTGGCGCACACCACCACAATCAGCCGCAGCAGGGCGGTATTGATCCCCAGCGCGCGGGCTTCTTCTTCGCCCAGGGTCAGCAGGTTCAGCCGCCAACGGATCAGCAGCAGCGGGATAAGCCCCAGCGCCATCGGCAGGATTGCAAAGCGGATATCCACCCCGCGGGTGCCGGAAAGACTGCCCATCAGCCAGTAGGTGATTTCCGGAAGCTTACTGCCGGGGTCCGCCACCAGCTTGATGTAGGAAGTCCCTGCCGAAAAGAGCGAGCTGACCATAATACCGGCCAAAATCAAGTTAACAGTTTTCTGCCCCGGGGCACGCTGACCGATCACAAAGACCAGCAGCACCGTAAGCAGGCTGAAAAAGAAAGCGTACAGGGTGATCATAGCGGAGGAACGCCCATGCAGAATGGCCAGTGCCGCACCAAAGCAGGCACCGGTGGAAGCACCCAGCAGATCGGGGGCCGCCATCGGGTTCTGGAAAACGCCCTGGTAGCATGCACCGGCGGAAGCCAGGCAGCAGCCCACCAGACAGGCCATAATAATGCGGGGCATCCGGATATTCAGCACGATGGTCTCCATTACGGAGGACCAGGTCACCGGCACGGCAAACAGCCGCTCGGCGGCAAAGCCAAACGGCTTACCTGCCCAGTTTACCAGAGCGGTCAGCACCCGCTGCAGGCCTTCGGCCATCAGCCCCAGGAACTGCCCCAGTGTAAGGGATACCCCATACCGTCCCAAAAAGAAGGACCCCAAAAAGACCGCCAGCAGCAGGGCGGCCAAGGCCCACAGCCGGGCAGCGCCGCCTGTGGAACGATCCTTTTTCAGTTGTTTGGCGGGGGTGGTCATATAGTTGCTCTCCTTGCGGGCTATCTTTTACCTTAGCTATAAAATATCCGAACTAATTTTGCAATGAAAAAATATAATTTCATAATTTAATAAAATGCGATCATCTCATTACAGAATAATGGTACTGATAATTATAGCCCCCGCATGTGACGGGGGCAATGATTGTTATTCGGCAATGACGAAATATTATTCGTCATATCAGAATTATATGCTTTTCCTCCGAATATCTTATTTCGTCGCCTGCCGGAATTCCTTTTTTCCGTAGAAGAACAGCGCCAAAGCGCCGGGCCCTACATGGGCGCCGGTCATCGGCTCGTAGCAGGCATTGATGATGTTCTTCGGTGGGTGGTTGCGGTTCAGCAGTGCAATCAGCGCTTCCGCGTCCTCGGGGCAGTCGCCGTGTGCAATGCCAATAGTCTCGCATTCGGCATGTTCCACATAACGGTCATATTGTTCCGCCATCAGTTCAATGGATTTCTTCCGACCCCGCACCTGCGCAAAGCATACAATTTTCCCTTCCGGGTCCCCCTTCAGCAGCGGCTTTATCTGCAAAACGGTGCCCACGGCGGCCTTCAGGTTGCTGATGCGCCCGCCTTTTTTCAGGTATTTCAGGTTATCCACGGTAAAGACCTGGCACATGTTATGGCGGCCTTCCAGCAGGCAATCGGCCGCGGTATCGATATCTACCCCTTCGGCCCGGTATTCCACGGCTTTCAGCACCTGCAGGCCCTCCGCCAGCGAGGCGGATAGCGTATCCACCAGCCGTATTTTCCGTTCCGGGAATTCCTCCCGCAGTGTGGCGGCGGCCACCTCGGCGGAAGCATAGCTGCCGCTGATGCCGCTGGACATCCCCACAAACAGAATATCCCGTCCCTCCCGCAGCAGCGGGGTAAAACCGTCAATATACCGCTGCGGCTCCACCAGCGAGGTGGTCACATCGGTTCCGGCCCGAATCATATCATAGTAGGCGTGCCCATCAAATTGCTCCAGGCTGGTCACCCGGTGCTCCTCCCCATTATAATAGAAGGAAAAGGGGATCAATTCCACCCCCAGTTCCTCCAGCAGGGAGCAATCTAAATTGGCGGCAGTATCGGTAAAGATTTCGTACAAGATGTAAAACCCTCTTTCATCTAATATACTTCATTAGATTACAACATTTTTATAATCATGTCAAGCTGTAATATTCATCACAAATTCTTGCGGGCACCTTTCCTATGTGGTATAATATCGCCAAAAGAGAGGTGTGCTGCCGTGAACTTTGATAAAGATCTGGTAGCGGGCAAGCTGCGTCGCTGGGACCGCTACCTCAACCGCTATCATCTTCCCGCTTGGGAGGAGATCCCGGATATCGGACTGTATATGGAGCAGGTCGTTACCCTGCTGCGCGGCTATCTTGATTATCTTCCCCCTGAGCTCAAGGAGGAGGAGGCTGTCACTGCCGCTGCCATCAATAACTATGTGCGCACGCGCGCCATGCCCGGCCCCGTCAAAAAGCGCTATTACCGACTGCACCTGGCCTACCTCATTATGATTTGCACCCTCAAGCAGGGGCTCGGTATCTCACTGGTGCAGCGGCTCATCCCGTCGGAGCTCACCGAGGAGGAACTGCGTCCCATCTACACCGAGTACATCGGGCGTCACAGCCTGGCCGCCGTTTATTTCACCCGGGAGGTGCGCGCCGCCTGCGCTACCATTCTCAAGCATGAGGACGAGGAGCCGTCCATGCTGGATACCGATCGGGTGGAGGACATCATCGCCACGGCTGCGATCATTGGTGGTTTCTCCCGCCTGCTGGCGGAGAAGCTCCTGCTGCTGGAAGGCCACACCGTAGAAGATGGCGGCAGCCTGGAACTTCTCCCGTAAAACCGGGCGCAATATACCCCATAAAGAAACCCGCAGCAGCCCCATGACTCCTGCGGGTATTCTCGCCCAAAGATCAATTTCAGATTTTTCAAAAAAAATTTGCTCTCCGGCGCAACCAAACCCTCTCACTTGTTGTCTATATGGGTGAGGGCACCGATCCGGGAGCGGGAAAGGAGTGCCCGATGGAGGACGAAAAGATCATCGAGCTTTATTGGCAGCGCAGCCCGCAGGCCATCGATGAAACTTCCCGTAAATACGGGGCATACTGCATGCGGCTCTCCATGAATATTCTGATGAACCGGGAAGACAGCGAGGAAAATGTCAATGACACCTACCTGCGTGTCTGGAATGCCATCCCGCCGCAACGCCCGCAGTTTTTCGCGGCGTTTCTCGGGCGCATTGCCCGCAACCTGGCCCTGAACCGCTATAAAGCCCGCGCGGCCGAAAAGCGGGGCGGGGGAGAAGCGGCCCTTTCGCTGGAGGAACTGGCGGAATGTCTGCCATCCGGCAGCGAGCCGCAGGATGAGGCCGAAGCCGCTGCGTTTTCCCACCTTCTCAGCGAATTTTTGCGCACCGAAAGCGAGGAGGCCCGCCGGGTGTTCCTGCAGCGATATTTCATGTGCTGCCCAGTCGCGCAGGTCGCCGACCACTTTGGATTTTCCGAAAGCCGTGTCAAATCCATGCTGCTGCGTACCCGCACCCGTCTGGCAAAATATCTTGAAAGCGAGGGATGGACCAAATGAAGCATGAAGCACTGGCGTCCTCCGTCACCGCCATTGATGATGACCTGCTGCAGGATGCTATAACGGTACCGCCCGTTCCTCGCCGCCCGGCCTTTGGCCGCTGGGGCGCCATAGCGGCAGTCCTGCTGCTGGTATTTGGCATCTCGGTGCTGTGGCAGCAGTCCGGTGCGCCCCGTCTTTCGGTGGGGAATACCATCATCGGCAGCCAGCCGGTGCCGGCCATAACGGAAGCCGTCCCACGCACCGCCGCGGAGCCCGCGCTCTATACCCTTGGCAGCTTGGAAGTCCCCCTGACCCTTTCCGGCCGCGGGGAATGGCAGCTTTCCACAGACGATGGCGAATTGCGGATCACCCAGGGGGATACCGTTTCCGCCTGGAGCGGCACCCAACAGGGCCGCGGGGCCTGTACCGTTCTTTGGGCCATCCCGCAGCCCATGGCGGGGGAAACCTACCGCCTTACCCTCAACGCGCAGACAATGATCCTTTCTCAAAACGAGGAAGGCGTCTGGATGATACAAAAAGCATCATAAAAGAAGGAGAAATTGTACCATGAAAAAGATCATTTCCATTCTGCTGGCAGCCGCAATGGTGCTGGCCTTCGCCGCTTGCGGCAACAATTCCGGCAATAACGGCGGCAATGACGCAGCCGTCACCGACCCGCTGGAGGTTCTTAATAAGGTTTGGAGCGCTCTGCCCGAGGATTATAAATTCCCCGCAGCGGGCGGCGATAACAACAATGCCGTAGAGGATAAGCCCGGCAAGTTCGATATCTCCGATGCCGACAACCTGGACTATATGCTGTCCTTCCCGGCCGATAGCGTTACCCTCATCGACAGCGCCGCCTCCATTTCCCACATGATGAACATGAACACCTTCACCTGCGGCGCCTACCATGTCAAGAATGCTGCCGATGCCAAGACGCTGGCCCAGTCCCTGCGTGACAGCATCCAGTCCCGCCAGTGGATGTGCGGCTTCCCCGATAAGCTGGTTGTCATCACCATAAATGAGGTGGTTGTTGCCATGTACGGTGATGAGGAGCTCATCAACAGCTTCCGTGATACCCTCACCGCTTCCTATCCCGCCGCCGTCATCGATTTTGACGAAGCCATCCAGTAATCGTTTCGGGGGGATCAGCTTATGCTGTTTTCAAGCATCCCGTTTCTCTACTACTTTCTGCCGCTCACGCTGCTGTGCTATTTTTTGGCGCCGCGCCGGGCAAAAAATGCCGTTCTGCTCCTCTTTTCCCTTGTGTTCTATGCGTGGGGCGAGCCGAAATATGTCCTATTCATGGTCGTATCCATTCTGCAGGGCTATTTCTTTGGGCGGCTGGTAGAAAAATATCGTGTCAGCAATCCCCGGCGGTCAAAGCTCTTTTTGACCGCCTCGGTCCTTTTCAGCCTGCTGCTTTTGGGCTACTGCAAGTACGCCGATTTCTTCATCCGCAGCTTCAATGCCGTGACCGGCCTTTCGGTGCCGCTTCTGCGGGTGGCGCTGCCCATTGGCATCAGCTTCTACACCTTCCAGATCCTCAGTTATGTGGTGGATGTCCACCGGGGCACCGTGGCCGCCCAGCGCAATCTCATCGACCTCGGCACCTATATCGCCATGTTCCCGCAGCTCATCGCGGGGCCCATCGTCCGCTATGCCGATATCGAACCCCAGCTTAAGGAACGCCGCTCCACCCCGGCCATGGTCGCCGCAGGCACGCAGCGCTTTGTGCTGGGCCTGGGTAAAAAGGTCCTCATCGCCAATGTGCTTTATCAGCTTATCACGGTGTATAAGGCTACCACCCAGCCCTCGGTGCTGTACAGCTGGATGTACGCCGCGGCCTATATGCTGCACATCTATTTCGATTTTTCCGGTTACAGCGATATGGCCATCGGCCTGGGGAAAATTTTCGGCTTCACCTTTGCCGAAAACTTCAATTATCCCTATATCTCCCGCAGCGTCACCGAATTTTGGCGGCGCTGGCACATGAGCCTTGGCTCCTGGTTCCGGGATTATGTCTATATTCCCATGGGCGGCAACCGGGTGGCCCCGGCCCGCCGCTACCTCAATATCCTCGTGGTATGGATGCTGACCGGCCTTTGGCATGGCGCCGATTGGAACTTTGTCCTGTGGGGCCTGTTCTTCGCTGTGTTCCTCATCCTGGAAAAAGGTTTCCTCTTAAAGCCCCTGCAAAAGCTCCCCGTCCTCAGCCATCTTTATACCCTGCTGCTGGTCGCGGTCAGCTTTGTCATCTTCGATAGCGCCGGCCTTTCGGAAGCCGCCGCCCACCTGGGCCGCATGTTTGGGGCGGGCGGGGTGCCGCTTGCCACCGGCGAAGCGCTTTACTACCTCGGCAGCTATGCCGTCACCTTCATCATCGCCGTCATCGGCGCTACGCCCTATCCCACCCGCTGGATGAACCGCCTTTCCGAAGGCCCCAAAACCGGCCGGGTGCTGGCGGTCGCGGCCCCTGTGGCCCTGATGGCCCTGCTGGCGGTCGTCACTGCCTACCTGGTGGATGGCTCGTTCAATCCGTTCCTCTATTTCCGCTTTTAAGGAGGTGCCGCTGTGGAAAACAATAAGACCCGTACCATTCTCACCATTGCGGTGTTGGGGGTATTTTTGGCGGCGTTCACCCTTTGGACTGTTTTTAAGCCCGCCGATGCCGCCTCCGATGCGGAGCGCCGCTCCCTGGCGCAGCTGCCTGCCCTCACCGGCCAGTCGCTGCTTTCCGGCACCTTTGCCGATCGCTTTGAGGACTACGCCACCGATCAGTTCCCGCTGCGGGATGAATTCCGTACGCTCAAAGCACTTACCGCCACAGGGCTGCTGCGCCAGCGGGATAATAACGGCCTGTACCGGGTGGGGGATCATCTGGCCAAGCTGGAATACCCCATGAATACTGCTTCCCTTGACCATGCGGCGGAGCGCTTCCGGTATCTCTACGAAGCTTACCTGAAGGACGCCGGCAGTCGGGTGTATCTGTCCCTCATCCCGGATAAAAACTACTTTATGGCCGCGCCCAATGGCTACCCCTCCATCGATTACGAGCAGTTTGCTGAGGAGCTGCAAAGCCGCACCGGCTATATGCAGTATATCGATATCTTCGACCTGCTGGAGCTGGAGGACTATTACCGCACCGATGCCCACTGGCGGCAGGAGAAGATCCTGGATGTGGCTGCCCGGCTGGCGGGGGGCATGGGCGTGGAGCTTACCGGCAGCTACACCAGAAAAACGCTGGAAAAGCCCTTCTATGGTGTTTACTACGGCCAGGCCGCGCTGCCCATCGCCCCGGAGGAGATGAACTATCTCACCGGCGGCGCCATCGATACCGCCGCGGTCTATAATTACGAAACCGATACCGAGGGCGGTATCTACGATGCGGAAAAGGCCGCGGGCCGTGATCCGTATGAGATGTTCCTTTCCGGCTCCGTGTCGCTCCTGCGCATCGAAAATCCGCAGAACACCTCCGGCCGCCGGCTGGTGATCTTCCGGGATTCCTTTGGCAGCAGCATCGCACCGCTGCTGGTGGAGGGCTATTCCTCCGTTACGCTGGTGGATATCCGGTATCTCGCCTCCAGCCGGCTGGGCGGCTTTGTCGATTTTACAGGCTGCGATGTGCTGTTCCTGTATAGTGCCGGCGTCCTCAATAACAGCTCCACCCTAAAATAAGCCAAAGAGCCGCTCCTTTTGGGAACGGCTCTTTTCATTTTTTGTATTTATGCGCTCTTTTTCTCCCGTCGGGCCCGGTAAATGGCCCGGACCGTCAGCAGCACCACAGCCGCCGCCAGCAGATTGATAAGGCCGGAGACCACCGGATAGTACCAGCTGGCGGCTTCTGCACCGCCCAGCACCTGCCACAGCGGGGCCAGCCAGCCATGCAGCCCCAATACCACTGTCCACCCCAGTGCCAGCGGGGTGTATTTCTGCCAGCGGGTGTGCCGCAGGGCCAGCACCACATACAAGATAAGAACCGCCCACAATGCCCAGGAGATCAATAGCCCAATTCCGAAATACTCCGACTGGTAGGCGATCGGGTTGATCACGCTCCCCAGGCTTGCACCGCCAAACCAGCGCTGCGCGGGCAGCAGGATTGCCAGCAGCGTCCCGCCTATAATGATCCGTCCGGCATACCGCCGCAGCGTCAGGCACAGCACCGCGCAAATCAGCAGGTAGCCCGCCGGGATCAGCAGCGCCCAGTTCAAAAACAGCGCCAGCACCGCACACAGCAGCCCCACCCCCAGCAGGATATACCCAATGGTTTTCTGCCCGCTGGGGGCTGCTGGCTTCGCAATGACCGCATCCACCGGTATCTCCTCCGGGGCTTCGGCCGTTTCCTCCGGGGACTCTCCCTTTACCAGTTCATCCAGTGTGATATGGTACAGCCGGGAAAGCGCGATCAGCCGCTCCAGATCCGGCAGTCCGGCATCGGTCTCCCATTTGCTTACGGCTTGACGGCTCACGCCCAGCTGCTCCGCCAGCTCCCCCTGGGAAAGCCCCAGCTTCCCCCTGTAATATGCGATCCGTTCACCCAGTGTCATTTCAGCATCCGCCTTTCATGTTTTGTACCGCAAGAGTATCATGGAATGGGGGTGCTGTCGACCAACCCCTCATGGATTTTTAGCAACCTTCCGTTGCCCCCCTCTGTTTGGAGGGCTTTCGCGCGTTTTCTTACCTATATTATATAGGAAACGCTCCGCTGGCTACTGCGGCCTTCACCAGGCAGTAGAAGAGCGGCGTGGATACCACACAGAACAGCGTGGAAAGCAGACACACCCGTGCGGCCATATCCGCTTCCTCCTGGTAGGTGATGGAGAAGGTGCACAGCACCGCAGAGAGCGGCGCAGCAAAGCACATCACCACCGTCATCAGCGTCACCTCGGTAAAGTGGGTCCATCCGATCTGCTGGAGCAGGCACAGCATCGCCAGGGTATACAGCGGGGCTATAAACATCCGCAGAAAGGCGATGAACCACGCCTTGCCGTCCCGCAGCGCGTCGCCTAGCCGGGACTCTCCCAGTGTCGAGCCGATCAGCAGCATCGCCAGGGGGTTCACCAGGGTGGCCATCTGCGGTACCACCGCGTACAGTGCCGGGAATCGCAGGTCCAGCCGCAGCAGCGGTATGCCGCCGGGGCAGGGAAGCAGTCCCTGTGTCAGCCAGATGAAGAACCCCGCGAACATAGCCAGCATCACCGGCGTCAGGAACGCTTTTTTCAGATTTTGCTTCAGGCTGCCACCGGTCACCGCTGCCCCGCTGATGGAATAAAAGGCGTAGAGGTATAGCATCACCCGGAAAGCGATAGCTACCATGCTGGCGGAAAGCATCGATTCCGACGGATTTTCCCGGTAAATAGCCCGTAGAATAGGCATGGCGTATAGTGTCTGCTGCCCTATGGCAAAGCAGATGCCATATAGGTTGGCCTTCCGCCGGCCGTATTTAATAAAAATAAGCTGCGACAGCGCGATCATCGAAAGATACAGCGCAAAGGAGATCAGCAGGATCTGCACATTGCGCCGTAGCTCCCCGCGGGCAAAATCGGTCATAAAGGCATCAAAGGCCAGGCACGGCACCGTCAGCTTCAGCAGCAGGGCATTCAGTACCGGACGGCTTTCCGCCTTCAGGATATTTTTCTTCCGCAGCCCCCAGCCGATCCCGATGGTCAGCATGGCGGCGCAAAATACGCTCAAAAAGGATTGATCGGTCAGCAGCCCGGCCGCAGAGGATAACATAGGATCTCCACTCTCCCGTCACTTGGTATACCTTATTATAATAGGATCCCCCGGGCCGGGTGTCAATATCGCATTTTCGCAGGTTTCTGCCAGCCGCTGGCCCGGGGCGCAGCCCGCCC
>ERZ773192.3040-NODE-3040-length-13097-cov-4.334458_pt1 | contig 13097 bp, 10 predicted proteins | sample MGYA00581010_ERZ773192 | MGnify/ENA primary metagenome ERZ773192 (study PRJEB29015, sample SAMEA2737741) | human gut metagenome | biome: human gut; feature: human-associated habitat; material: faeces | place: China | collected 2012 ...
AAAAAATCATCGAAGCCAACCGCACTGCAGCCGATACGCTCTCTCTCGATATGCCCGTCGGCGATGAAGAGGATACGACCATCGGCTCCTTTGTCGAGGACGATAATACCCCCGGTCCCGTCGATGCAACATCCAACGCCATGCTCTCTGAGGCGCTGACCGAGATCCTCGGCACACTGACCGAGCGTGAGGCGGACGTGCTGCGTATGCGCTTCGGTATGTACGACGGCCGCACGCACACGCTTGAAGAGGTCGGTCAGATCTTCGGCGTTACGCGTGAGCGCATCCGTCAGATCGAAAACAAGGCCATCCGCAAGCTCCGCCACCCGTCCCGCGCAAAAAAGATCAAGGATTTCTATTGCTGATATCCCCAAACGCCCTTGCAGAATGCTGCGAGGGCGTTTTTGCTCCATTTCTGCAACCAACGCGCGCAAATTGCGTCTTAGATAGTATCAGGAAAAAACAGGAGGGATGATCTATGAGAACATTACGAAGCGCTATGGCGCTGCTCCCTGCATTTCTTTTGGCTGCCGCGCTCTGCGGCTGTGCAGCTTCTCCTCCGGGCGAATCACCCGGCAGCGCCCCTGCCAAACCGGTCGATGCAACGGATTTCATGTCCTGCGCAGGCCCTGTTTTCCCACTGACGCTGGAGAAGGCCGCGCCGGAACTTTCCGCAGACCGCGAGGTATTGCTGGACTGTGCGCCCTACGCGGAGGAGAATACCGCCGCGATCACCGTAACAGACCGGTACACGCTCCAAAACAGCTCCGATGAAGACTGCACTGTGACGGTGCTCTATCCCTTCGTTTCCAGTCTCAGCGATCTCGATTCGCTCCAACCGTCGCTTACTGTAGATGGATCCGCTGTGAAGAACACGCTCTATCCCGGTGCGTTCCCCGGCTGGTTCGGCCCGGCCAGTCCTGATCCGGAGCTTGCAGAGGAGCGCTGGAACCTCCATCACGCGGAAAGCTGGACGGAATATCAGACGCTGCTGACCGGCAGCTATCAGGCTGACGCGCTTGCGCCGAAGACGCTGCCGGAGCAAACCGTCTATGTCTATTCCTTTACCGCATCCGGCGAAACGTCGGCAAACGCGGCGACGCTGGCTATCACAGTTGACGCAGACCCGGAAAAGACGACGATCCTGACCTATGGGATCAACGGCTATGGCCAGAACGAAGCGACAGGCCAGCCGCAGTACAGCTATTTTACAAGGGTACATAATCAGACGCTGCATCTGCTTGCCGTGCTCGGGCAGGATCTGACCGGCTGCGCCATGCAGGGCTATACCGACGGGAGCTGCGAGCAGGGAAAGGAGCTGGATTCGCTCAAAGGAACCGTAACGCGCACGGAAATGCCCCTTGCGGAACTCCTGCGGCAGACCGCCGCCGCACAGCTCGGCGCGGATGCCTCTGCCGACGAGGTCGACCGGCTCGCAGCTGCCGCCGCGGAGCTTTTGACGCAGTACGGCGTCTGCTCCGCCACACCCGCCGAACGCTACAGTGAGGGCCGGCTGGACGATCTGCTCCAGGACGCAGAAACCGTTCAGCGTGTCTGCTATGCCGCAGCGGAGATCACCATCCCGGCAGGCGGCACGGTCTGCGTTGAAGCTGTTTTCCGCAAACCGCACAGCTTCGATTTCTTTGGATTTTATAATGAATTAGTTGACGGTTATGGAATTATGACAACCGGAAGCGCTTTGACACTGCAAAATCAGACCGCGCGTCTGGATACGCACGGTCTGGTTGCGATCTATGGGCAAAATTTTGAGTTTGACGGACAGGGGAACGCTGTTCCGCTGTCCGCGCAGACGGAATATTACTATCTCAATCTGACAGCCGGTTCCGAGCCATCATAACCGCACAACCGGCTTAATGAGATCGCGCGGCTTGTCCTTCATGAGCCGGAGCGCCTGCGGCAGCGCGTCCCAGCCGTCATAAACGTGCGTGATCAGCGGCTTTACATCGAGCCGCCCGTTTGTCATGAGCGCGGCCAGCTTTTCCATCCGCAGCCGTCCGCCCGGCATGAGACCGCCGTTTATTTGCTTGTGGCCCATCCCGACGCCCCACTCCGCACGCGGCAGGCGCACATATTCTCCGCTGCCGAGATAATTGACATTTCCGATGTTTCCGCCCGGCTTCAGAGCCTTTATGACCGGAATGAACGTATCCGCATCGCCGCCCGCAATGATTGCGCAGTCGACGCCCTTGCCGCCTGTCAGTTCCAGAACCTGCTCGTCAATGGGGCCGTCTTTGTAGCTGATAAAATCGGAAGCGCCATATTGCCGCGCTGCTTCTACGCAGACGGGCCGTGTTCCGACCGCAAGGATTCTGGCCGCCCCGAAGGGCTGCGCCCGCCACAGACATTAGTCCGACCGGGCCGATACCGACCACAAGCACTGTATCGCCGAACTGCACGTCCGCCAGCTCCGCGCCGTGAAAGCCGGTCGGCACCATGTCTGAGAGCATACAGGCTTCCAGAACGTCCATGCCCTCCGGCAGATGCGCCAGATTGCCGTCAGCGTCGTTTACATGGAAATACTCTGCAAATACGCCGTCTTTGATATTCGAAAACTTCCATCCGGCCAGCATTCCGCCGGAGTGCATCGCATAGCCCGCCTGTGCCTCCAATGAACTCCAATCCGGCGTGATGGCCGGAACAAGCACCCGGTCGCCTGGCTGAAAGTCCTTTACCAGCGCGCCGGTCTCCACAACCTCCGCGCAGCATTCGTGCCCCAGAATCAGGTCGTGCCGGTCGCCGACTGCGCCCTCCCAGACCGTATGCACGTCCGACGTGCAGACTGCCGCCGCAAGCGGACGGCAGACTGCGTCCAACGGCCCGCATACCGGGCGGGGCTTTTCCACCCAGCCGACCTCGCCGATCCTCAGCATTGCAAATCCCTTCATGCGTATCCCCGCTTTCCAATATTAAGTCGGGATAGTATGTGAGAAAAAAACATCTGCTATGCAAAAGCAGCGGCCTCCGGTTCGGAAGCCGCTGCTTTTGTTATCAGCCCATTTTTTCCTTCAGATGGGACAGGCGTTCAAGCGCCTCATAGAGCGTCTCGTCCTTCTTGGCAAAGTGGACGCGGACGATGTGATTGATGTTCTCATTGAAGAACGACGTGCCGGGAACGCAGGCTACGCCGACCTTTTCCGCCATTTCCAGGCAGAAATCCACGTCGGATTCGCCCTTGCGCATATATGGGCCGATATCAGCCAGTACGAAATACGCGCCCTGCGGGTCGGTAAACGGAATGCCGATCTGCTTTAAGCCGTCGGTGAACAGCTTTTTCATGTGCGCATAATGCGCGCCGAATTCCTGATAATAGCTGTCCGGCATATCGAGGCCCACAACGGCGGCTTCCATCAGCGGAGACGGCGCACCGACGGTATTGAAGTCGTGGTACTGCTTGATGCGGTCCATGATGGGCTGCGGCGCGATGGCGTAGCCGAGCCGCCAGCCGGTGATGGAATACGTCTTGGACAGGCTTGAGCAGCTGACCGTCCGCTCCCACATTCCGGGCAGGCTGTTCATGTAGATATGCTTGTGGCCGTCATAGACGATATGCTCATAGACCTCGTCCATAATGGCAAACGCGTCATACTTGATGCACAGCTCGGAAATGAGCTTCAGCTCGTCATAGGTGAAGACCTTGCCGGACGGGTTCGATGGGTTGCAGATCAGAATGGCCTTCGCACCCTGCTTGAACGCGTCTTCCAGCACATTTGCGTCGAAATTGAACTCTGGCGGTACCAGCGGAACGAAAACCGGCTCACAGTCAGCCATGATGGCCTGCGCGCGGTAATTCTCAAAATACGGGGAGAACATGATGATCTTGTCGCCGGGGTTCGTCAGGGCAAAGATCGTGTCGACCATGGCCTCGGTCGAGCCGATGGTCACGACCATATCCGTTTCCGGGTCAAGCGTGCGGCCCATGAAGCGACCAGCCTTACGCGCCAGCGCCTGCCGGAAGTTCGGCGCGCCCATCGTGATGGGGTACTGGTGCGGGCCAAGTGCGCTGACCTCGGCCAGACGGTCGGTGAGCGCCTTGGGCGGGTCAAAATCGGGGAAGCCCTGCGCCAGATTGATCGCGCCGCACGCAAGACTCACACGCGTCATGCGGCGAATGACGGAGTCGGTGAATAATTTGTTTTTTCTGCTCATTTCCTGCATCGTTTATTCCTGCCTTTCCTGATCTGATGAAACAATGCCGAGCTCTGCCGCACCGGCAAGCTGCATTCCATTCGTGTGCAGCAGCGACGAGACTTCTGCCGGATCTGCAACACGGAGGATCATATAGGCCATCCCGTTCGGCTGGCCGAAAATCGAATACATATATTGGACGTCGATCTGCCTTTCTGCCAGAAGCTGCAGCAGGCGGCTCAGCCCGCCCGGCTCATCCGGCACGCCGACGGCGACGACCTCGCTGGCCGAGAAGATAAATCCGTTCTCGCGCAGTACGCGGCACGCCTCCGGCTCGTGGCTGGCAATGAGGCGCAGCACGCCGTAATCGCTCGTCTCGGCAATATTAATCGCGCGTAGATCGATATTGTTTTTTGCAAGCAGCGCCGTGATCTCAGCCAGCTGCCCGGCCCGGTTTTCCAAAAATACGGAAATCTGATGAATCGCCATAGCCTTTTCCTCCTTAGATCCTGCGCTTGTCGATGACGCGGATGGCCTTGCCCTCACTGCGGGCGATGGATTTCGGGGAAACAAGATGCACCTGTGCGAAAATGCCGAGCATTGCCTTGAGCGCGGCGACAAGGCTCTTTTCACGCTGCGTGATCTCGGCCAGAGAGTCAGAGAAGTGCTCCGGCGTCATCTCGACGAGCACATCGAGCGTGTCGGAGTTGTTGACGCGGTCGATCACGATCTGATAGTTGGATGTGTAGCCCTGTTCGAGCAGCACCGTCTCGATCTGCGACGGGAAGACGTTTACGCCCTTGACGATCAGCATATCGTCGCTGCGGCCCATGGGCTTGCACATCTTGATATGCGTCCGCCCGCAGGGGCAGTCCTCATGACGCAGAATGCAGATATCGCGCGTGCGGTAGCGCAGCAGCGGGAAGGCCTGCTTCGTGATCGACGTAAACACCAGCTCGCCCTGTGTTCCCTCCGGCAGCACCTCGCCGGTATCCGGGTCGATAATTTCTGCGATAAAATGATCCTCGTTGATGTGCATACCGGCCTGCGCGCTGCATTCATACGCAACACCCGGGCCGGAAAGCTCCGTCAGGCCATAGATATCATACGCCTTGATGCCGAGGCTCTTCTGGATATCCTGACGCATCTGCTCACTCCATGCTTCTGCGCCGAAAATACCGGCCTTCAGATGGATCTTGTCCCGCAAGCCGCGCTCGTGAATAGATTCAGCCAGATACGCCGCGTAAGACGGTGTGCAGCACAAAACGGTCGAACCGAGATCCTCCATAAATTGCAGCTGCCGGTCGGTGTTGCCGGAGGACATCGGCAGCGTCAGGCAGCCGAGCTTCTGACTGCCGCCGTTGAGTCCGAAGCCGCCGGTGAACAGGCCGTAGCCATACGCGACCTGACATACATCCTCCGGGCCTGCGCCCGCGGCTGCCAGCGCACGCGCACAGCAGTCGTTCCAGAGGTCAATATCCTCCTTCGTGTAAAACGCGACGACGCGCTTGCCGGTCGTGCCGGAGGTAGAGTGGATGCGGATGCACTTTTCCAGCGGCTCTGCCAGAAGACCAAACGGGTATGCCTCCCGCAGATCGGCTTTGCTCAAAAACGGCAGCTTGTAAAGATCGTCCCGGCCCTTGATATCGTCCGGCGCAACGTGCGCCGCCTCCATTTTTGCGCGGTAATAGGGTACATTGTCCCACACATGACGCACCTGACGGACGAGCCGCTCGTCCTGCCATGTCCGGATCTGCTCCCGGCTGGCGCATTCGATTTCCTTCTGATAATACCGTTCCATGGGTTCTCCTTATGCTTATGCCTCCGCGCCGAGCGCAAAGGCTTTCTTGTTGAGTTCGAGGAATTTTGCCGGGACGCTCTTCTCAATCGCGTCCTGCCACTGCTCGTCCGTAAAGTGGAAATACCGGCTGAGTCTGCCCAGCAGCACGAGATTGACTGCCTTGGCCGAGCCCGCCTTGAGCGCAAGGCCGAGCGCGTCCATCGCGTCGAGCCGGATGGGAAGCGCTGTGAGCTTTTCTTCCAGCGCCTTCGGGTACTCTGCCGCGCCGGTAATGACCGGCATGGGGTTGACCTTCTGCGTATTGGTCAGCAGAACGCCGCCCTCCTTCAGATATTCAGTCCACCGGGCCGCTTCCAGCAGCTCAAACGAGAGGACAAAATCGGCCTCACCCTTGTCGATAATGGGAGAGTAGACCTTCTTGCCATAGCGCACGTAGGTCACGACGCTGCCGCCGCGCTGGCTCATGCCGTGAACCTCGCTGACCTTCACGTCATAGCCGTTTTCCAGCAGAATTCTGCCCAGAAGCTTGCTGGCCAGAAGCGTGCCCTGTCCGCCGACGCCGACAATCATAATATTTTTCGTATCCATGACAGTGCCTCCTTGTCTCATTCGCCCAGCGCGCCCTTATGGCACAGCTGGCGGCACAGGCCGCAGCCTGTGCAGAGGGTGCTGTCGATCTGCACTTTTCCGCCCATCACGCTGATGGCCGGACAGCCGAGCTTCATGCAGGATCTGCAGCCTACGCATTTTTCGGGCTTTGCCTCGATGGGGCCGGGGTGTCTGACGTATTTGAGCAGCGCGCACGGACGGCGGGAGATAATGACCGACGGCTCGTCTGCTGCCAGCTCCTCCTTGACCGCCTTGTCGCAGGCGGCAAGATCATACGGGTCGACGACCCGCACGCGCCGGATACCGACGGCATGGCACAGCGCTTCCAGATCGATCTTTGTGCATGGGTCGCCCTTGAGATTGAAGCCAGTCGTCGGGTTCTGCTGGTGGCCGGTCATGCCGGTGATGGAGTTGTCGAGAATGATAACGGTCGAGGTCGATTCGTTATACGCAATGTTGATCAGTCCTGTCACGCCAGAGTGCATGAACGTCGAATCGCCGATGACGGCGACGGTGTTCGCTGCGTTCTTTTCGCCGGAGGCTTTGTTGAACCCGTGCAGACCTGAAACGGACGCGCCCATACAGATGGTCGTGTCGATGGCGGCAAGCGGCGCGGCAGCGCCAAGCGTATAGCAGCCGATATCGCCGAGAACGGTCAGCTTGTTCTTCTTGAGCGTATAGAAAAGCCCTCTGTGCGGGCAGCCCGCGCACATGACCGGCGGACGGGCTGGAACGGCTTCGTCCAGCTTCTTTCCAGAATGGACAGGCATACCGAGCTTTTCTGCTATGTAATTCTGGCTGAATTCGCCGATGCAGCCGAACAGCTCCTTGCCGGTGACGTTCTGTACGCCGATGGCACGGCAATGCGCCTCAATGATCCCGTCCAGCTCTTCGACGACAATAACTTTCTCAACGTTTTTGGCGAACGCCTGAATTTTTTTCACCGGCAGGGGATTGACCATGCCAAGCTTCAGAACAGGGTACCGGTCGCCGCAGACCTCTTTGACGTACTGATAGCTGGTCGAGGACGCGATCAGGCCAATCGAATGGTCGGCCCCGTCCTCCATGCGGTTGATCTCCGCTGTCTCGGCCCATGCCTGCAAGGCAAGCGTCCGCTGCTCCACAATGGGGTGCCGCGCCTTGGCGCAGGCAGGCATCATCACAAATTTGGCAATATTCTTTTCATAGGGAACAGGCGTGAATGCCTGCCGCTCAGACGGCTCCACCACGCTCTGCGCGTGCGCAACGCGGGTGCACATTTTGAGAAGCACCGGCGTGTCAAATTTTTCGGATATCTCATACGCCAGCTTTGCGAACGCCAGCGATTCCGCCGCGTCCGACGGCTCAAGCATCGGCAGTTTTGCCGCAATGGCGTAATGGCGCGAATCCTGCTCGTTCTGCGACGAGTGCATACCTGCGTCGTCCGCCACGCCGATGACAAGTCCGCCGCGCACACCGGTATAGGACAGCGTAAACAGCGGGTCTGCCGCAACGTTCAAGCCGACGTGCTTCATGCCGCAGAAGCTGCGGTAGCCTGCCAGACTTGCGCCGAACGCAGCCTCCATCGCTACCTTTTCGTTAGGCGCCCATTCTGCGTAAATTTCCGGATATTTGGCAGCGCATTCCGTGATCTCCGTGCTGGGTGTGCCGGGATAGCTGGAGACAAAGCTGCATCCGGCCTCGTACAGGCCGCGCGCGGCAGCCTCGTTGCCGAGCATCAGGGTTTTCATCGAGATTCCTCCTGTTCGCGGCTCAGCCGCATGAAAATTATCATTATATTTTAATCATTTCGACTACATTCGTCAAGCTTGGGAAGGTTATGCCTTTGTCTGCTCCTCGACAAGTCTTCCGCCGCAGTAGATCTGCCGCAGAACGGGCTTTTCGATTTTCCCCGTCGGGTTGCGCGGGACTTTTGCGAAGATCACGCGGCGCGGGCGCTTATAGCGCGGCAACTCCCGGCAGAAGTCCTGAATTTCCGTCTCCGTGCAGTCTGCGCCGTCCTTCAGCTCAATAATTGCCGCTGCAATCTCGCCCAACCGCTGATCCGGCAGGCCGATCACTGCCACGTCCTTGATTTTCTCATTTCTGCGCAGGAAATCTTCGATCTGTACGGGATAGAGATTTTCGCCGCCGGAAATGATGACGTCCTTCTTGCGGTCAACCAGATAAATGAACCCGTCCTTGTCCTCACGGGCCATGTCGCCCGTCCAGAGCCAGTCTCCGTGCAGGATCTCGGCAGTCGCCTCCGGGTTTTTATAATAGCATTTCATGACGCCGGGTCCCTTGACGGCAAGCTCGCCGATCTCGCCGGGCGCAACATCGTTCCCTCGCTCGTCAAGGATGCGCGTCTGCCAGAGATAGCCGGCCTTGCCGATCGCGCCGATTTTTTCGATGTTGTCCACGCCAAGATGCACACAGCCGGGGCCGATGGACTCGCTGAGGCCGTAGTTTGTGTCGTATTTGTGGTGCGGGAAGTATTTGAGCCAGCGCTTGATGAGGCTGGGCGGGACCGGCTGCGCGCCGATGTGCATGAGCCGCCACTGGTCGAGCAGATAGTGCTCAAGATTGACGCGCCCGGATTCAATGGCGTCCAGAATATCCTGCGCCCAGGGAACCAGCAGCCAGACGATGGTGCATTTTTCTTCCGTGACCGTCCGCAGGATCCACTCCGGCTTCACGCCGCGCAGAAGTACGGCCTTTCCGCCGGAAATGAGGCTCCCGAACCAGTGCATTTTCGCGCCCGTGTGATAGAGCGGCGGAATGCATAGGAACACGTCGTCCTTTGTCTGCCCATGGTGGTGCTGTTCGGTCACGCAGGAGCAGACAAGCGCTCTGTGCCGGTGCAGGATCGCCTTCGGGAAGCCGGTCGTGCCGGATGAGAAGTAGATCGCCGCGTCGTCGTCTTCGTCCAGCGCGATGGGCGGGACGCTAGACGAACAGAAGCCCATCAGTCTGCGGCAGTCCTCGGCGTAGTCCGGCACGTTCCGGCCCACAAACAGCCGGAGTCTTACCCGCGTCAGGCCTGCCTGAATCGGGTCGAGCCGTGAAACAAATTCCGGCCCGAAGACCAGCACCTCCACATCTGCCAGATCAAGGCAGTAGGAAATTTCATCGGACGCATACCGGAAGTTGAGCGGAACGGCGATGCACCCGGCCTTGAGAATGCCGAAATAAATCGGCAGCCATTCCAGACAGTTCATCAGCAGAATGCCGACCTTCGTGCCGCGCCGGACGTTCCGGCTCAGAAGGAAGTTTGCAAACCGGTTGGCCCGGCGGTCAAAATCCTGCCATGAAAGCTCCCGCCGGTACGGCGCGTCGGGCTGCGCCTCGGCGATCAGACTCGCCTCGCGCCAGGTAACGGCGCTGTCGCGCTCTTCCGACGGATTGACCTCGACCAGCGCAATGTCAGACCCGTAAAGTCTTGCGTTCCGTTCCAGAAAATCAGTAATGACCATACAAAATCCTCCCTTGCAGCGGATCGCAGATAAAAGAAAACGCCCGCTGCACATTCTGAAAAAGTGCAGAGGACGAGAAGCTCCCGTGGTACCACCTCTATTTACCGCCTGCGCGGCCTCAACGGGCACGATCATGCCCACTGCGCGGTATCGGGCGCACCCGTCTTCGCCTACTTGCGGGCAGACCGCGTTCAGGAAGCTGCTCGGAAAGGTATTCCGCCCGGATGCCTGTGCTGCCTTGCACCAAACGGCAGCTCTCTGGACAGGATGGATCGGGGCGTACTTGGTTTCGTCATGGCATTCATTATATCAAACTTTAACACAGTTTGTCGATGAAGTCAAGAGTCCGGCGTGATTTTTGAGGATTTTTCCAAATGTAGACGAACCGGCGCGGAAAGGTCGGATTCCACTTGCATTGCAGCATACAAAACGGTATAATAGGATTGAAATAAGATCCACGGATTTTATATATCGCCCTAGGGCGGTTTCAAAAGAAAGAGAGGAGCTCAGCATGCAGAAGCTGGCAGCATTTTTAAAACGGTTCCATTCTGGCCCTGCGGCAGACGCCTGTGAATTTCTCGGCTGTCACGCGCGCGAGGACGGCGCGGGATTTGTGTTCCGCGTCTGGGCGCCGCACGCGCAGTCCATAAGCGTCGTCGGCGACTTCAATTTCTGGAACACAGAGGATCTTCCCATGCGGAAGATCTCGGAGGGCGTATGGGAGGCCGTCTCTGTCTACGCAAAGGCCGGGCAGGCATATAAATACTGCGTGACCGGCCCGGACGGCCGCACAGTCTACAAGACCGACCCGTACGGGAACCGCTGCTGCGCGCTGCCGGACACCTCCAGCATGATCGACCCGCCGGATGGCTTTACGTGGCACGACGCGCTCTACCGTGCACGTTCTGCAAAGCAGTCTGCGATCAGACGTCCGGTCAATATCTACGAGGTCCACGCAGGCTCGTGGAAACGGCATGAAGACGGCAGCTATCTCAATTATGAGGAGCTTGCGGCGGAGCTGGTTCCCTATGTCAAGGATATGGGCTATACGCATATCGAGCTGCTGCCCATCATGGAATATCCCTACGACCCCTCGTGGGGCTATCAGATCACCTGCTATTTCGCCCCGACCCACCGCTACGGGACGCCGAAGCAGCTCATGCAATTTGTCGACACCTGCCATAAGGCCGGAATCGGCGTCATCCTCGACTGGGTGCCTGCGCACTTCCCGAAGGACGAAAACGGCCTGTTTGAGTTTGACGGGACCTGCTGCTATGAGCTTTCCGACCCGATGATGAACGAGCATCCGGACTGGACGACCCGTATTTACGATTACGGCAAGCCTGAGGTGCAGTCCTTCCTCATCTCCAACGTCTGCTACTGGCTCCGTTATTTTCACGTCGACGGAATTCGAGTCGATGCAGTTGCGTCCATGCTGTATCTGGACTATAATCGCAGACAGTTCAAGCCCAACAAATTTGGGGGCCGGGAAAATCTCGAAGCGATCGAGTTTTTGCGCAGGCTCAACGAGGCTGCGTTCCAGGCCAATCCTGCGGTCATGATGATCGCTGAGGAATCCACAGCCTTTCCGCTGATCACCAAGCCGGATTATGATGGCGGCCTCGGCTTCCTGTTCAAATGGAACATGGGCTGGATGAACGATATGCTCCAATATATGTCGCTCGATCCGCTGTGGAGAAAGGGCGACCATAACGCGCTGACGTTCTCCATGACGTATGCCTATTCCGAGAATTTTATTCTGCCGCTCAGCCACGATGAGGTCGTGCATGGCAAATGCTCGCTCGTCAATAAAATGCCGGGCAATTACGACGATAAATTCAACAATCTGCGCACGTTTTTCGCCTATCAGATCGCGCACCCCGGCAAGAAGCTCAATTTCATGGGCAATGAATTTGCACAGTTCATCGAGTGGAACTATACGCAGGGCCTCGACTGGCTGCTGCTCGGCTATGAAAAGCACCAGAAAATGCAGCATTTCGTCCGCACGCTCAACCATTTCTATCTTGAGAACCGCTGCTTCTGGGAAAACGATTCCGACTGGGACGGTTTCCGCTGGCTCTCCTGCGACGACCGCGACAATTCCATCGTTGCTTTCCGCCGCATCAGCCGCAAGGGGCAGGAGCTGATCGCCGTGTGCAATTTCTGCCCGGTGCTGCGGGAGAGCTACCGCCTGCCGCTGCCGAAGGCCGGATGGTATCAACCTGTCCTCAACACCGACGACGCACAGTTCGGCGGATACGATTTCCAGCCCGCGCCCGTTCACGCAGAAAAGGACAAGCAGCCGCAGGGCGAATACGCCTACAGCGGCGTGTTCCGTCTCCCGCCGATGAGCGTTTGCTTTTATAAGCATATCAGAAATAAACCGGAGAAATAAAACAGGAACAAAGGAAAAAAACAGGAGGAGATCCAGCTATGCAATTTCAGAAAAAACGTTGTGTCGCCATGCTCCTGGCAGGTGGTCAGGGCAGCCGTTTGATGGTTCTGACGGAAAACACGGCCAAGCCTGCCGTCCCGTTCGGCGGCAAGTACCGCATTATCGATTTCCCGCTTTCCAACTGCGTAAACTCCAAGATCGATACGGTCGGCATCCTGACGCAGTATCAGCCGCTGGAGCTCAATGAGTACATCGGCAACGGCCAGCCGTGGGGTCTGAACTCCTCGCACGGCGGCGTGCAGGTCCTGCCGCCCTATGCCAAGAGCAAGAATTCCGAATGGTACAAGGGCACAGCCAACGCGATCTATCAGAACATCCCTTTTATCGAGCGCTATAACCCCGATAACGTGCTGATCCTGTCCGGCGACCATATATACAAGATGGACTATGCCGCCATGCTCCGCTTCCATGAGCAGCGTGATTCCGACTGCACCATCGCCGTGCGCGAGGTTCCGCTCAAGGAAGCCTCCCGCTTTGGCATTATGAATACCCGCGAGGATGGCTCTATCTATGAATTCGAGGAGAAGCCCAAGAAGCCCAAGAGCACCAACGCATCCATGGGCATCTACGTCTTCAAGTGGAGTGTCCTGAAAGCTTTCCTAGAGGCGGACGAGGCCGACCGTACCAGCGA
>ERZ773192.3043-NODE-3043-length-13091-cov-20.750537_pt1 | contig 13091 bp, 13 predicted proteins | sample MGYA00581010_ERZ773192 | MGnify/ENA primary metagenome ERZ773192 (study PRJEB29015, sample SAMEA2737741) | human gut metagenome | biome: human gut; feature: human-associated habitat; material: faeces | place: China | collected 2012 ...
CTTTGATAAACTTGTAGACAGTACCGCTGCTGCAATTAAGAATGTAAGCTGCTTCCTGTACACGTAAAAATTTTTTATCCATGATACTCACCTCCCATCATACGAATTTATATTTATGTTAGGTATCACAAGAGGTGAGATGAGCTAAATTGAATATAGTATGGTGTAAACAGTTATTCAATAAAATATAAATTAGTCATATACAATTTACTAAAGTATAATTGACTAAAATATTATGACATGTTATAGTGAGATTGATAAATGAGGTGATAAAAATGTTTATCGGCAGAAACAGAGAAATGAATACTTTAAACAGATTATATATGTCAGATAAATTTGAGTTTGCGGTAATCTATGGAAGAAGAAGGGTTGGGAAAACAGCTCTTATTACTCAGTTTATCAAAGATAAAAAAGCTATTTATTTTATGGGTGTGGAAAGCAATGCACAGCAGAATCTGACTAATTTTAGCAGTAATATTTTGGAATACCAAAACGGTATTACAGTGCAGACTTCATTTGCTTCCTTCCAGGACGCCTTGGAGTATGTTTTTCAGCTGGCAGAAAAAGAACGAATCATTCTGGCTATAGATGAGTATCCCTATGTGGCAAGGGCATCTAAGAGCCTGGCATCAGTTTTACAGATGCTGATAGACAAGTATAAGGACAAATCAAAGCTGATGCTGATTTTATGCGGCTCGGCTATGTCATACATGGAAGATCACGTCTTAGCATATAAAGCTCCTTTGTACGGCAGAAGAACTGCTCAAATGAAAATCCTGCCTTTTGATTTTTCCGACTTCTGCAGCTATTTCAGAAATTTCTCAGATGAAGATATGCTGAATGCCTATGGTCTTGTAGGCGGAACACCACAGTATTTATTACAGATCAATGACAATATCAGCATTGAAGATAATATCAAAAATACGTTCTTAAATCCTGATTCCGTACTTTTTGAAGAGCCGGAAAATCTGATAAAGCAGGAAGTACGTGAACCTGCGCTATATAATGCTATAATAACAGTTATTGCAGCCGGTGCTTCACGTATGTCAGAAATATCAGATAAAGTTGGAGAAAGCAGCAGTGTATGCAGTACCTATATTAAAAACCTCATTGATTTGGGAATTGTAAAAAAAGAACAGCCTTATGGAGAAAAAGCTTCCCGTAAATCTATTTACAGCATTGAAGACAATATGTTCCGCTTCTGGTATAGATTTGTACCTGAAAATAATTCAGCGATAATGAGAGGTGCAGCAGAACTGGCATATATAAGAATAGCTCCGCATTTATCAACCTACATGGGCAAGATATTTGAAGATGTGTGCTGTCAGTATCTATGGAAAAGACTGCTTAATGGAAGTTTACAGGTAGATTTTAAAGATTTAGGCCGTTGGTGGGGAACTGATCCGCGTACTAAAAGCCAAACAGAAATAGATATTATGGGCCAGCAGGATAAAGAAACAGCTCTATTTGGCGAATGTAAATGGACTAATGAAAAAGTTGATATCAGTGTTTTAGATAAGCTTATAGAACGCAGTCATTTGTTTAATTATCACCATGAGCATCTATATCTGTTTGCCAAAACCGGCTTTACTCAGAAATGTATAGAAAAAGCACAAAATATGGGTAATGTAGAACTGGTTACGTATGCAGAGATGATGAAGCTGTTCAGACAAAATTAATAAAAGGAACTAAGAGTAAAATCTTAGTTTCTTTATTTTTTATGGGGAATATTAAAGCATTTTATTTAAAATTAAATAATAAATATATATAACATATAAGGTAAATAATAGTAATATAGTGATAGTTGAGGCGAAAATGCAGGTATATATACTATATATAGTTATAGAGTGGTGCAGACAGCTGAAATGGTAGAAGAAGTACAGTCATTGGTTATATAGATAAGGGAATACTTTATACTAGATATGTATTTGTACTGCAATTTGTTTTGAAAGGGGTATGAACATGGCTGATGCAAAGAAAAATCAGTTACAAATAATCTATTCTAAGAATTATACTGAAGAAGCGAGTTTGGAAAATAAATATAAAAAAGAAGTAAAAAACTCTGAGCGGGCTATAACTATAAGAGTTACAGAAGAAGAGTTTTGTGATATTACTATAAAATCCAAAGCCGCCGGAATGAGTAAGACGGAGTTTATCAAACAGGCTGTCAAAAACAGTGACATAAAATTTGTAGATTCAGAAATAGTATCTAAAATTGTTGAACTGGACGAGAAGGTTAACCAGCTCAGCTGCAAGGAAAAAGAAGCTGCAAGAGCGGAAGTAAACAGCATCAAAAATGAAATTTTTGCGGGACTGCTGGAAGGATGATATTATGGCTACTTTAAAAATCTTGAACGGAACCTACAGAACTTTGGAAGGTATGATTCAGTATATTGCCGATGACGCAGGACATGATAATGGCGTGCTGTTTTATTCAGCACGAGGAGCTGACCCTTACAGGGCAGCAAGAGATATGCTCAATGTACAGGCGGCATATAATAATCTTGGTGGAAATGAATACGTGCAGGTAATATTATCTCTGGCGGAAGATGAAATAAGCAGCCGGGAAGATACTATACGTTTTCAGCAGGCAGTAAAAGATATATCTCATCTGCTGTTCAGCCAGTACCAATGCCAGGTAGCTTATGCCGTACATGGTAATACCGATAATCTGCACGCACATTTTATAATTAATTCTGTACGTTATGTTGACGGCTATAAATTACAGATTGGCAAGAGTGAGTTATACCGGCTGAAAGCATCGGTAAGTGATATTTTGGATAGTTATGGATTTAGCAGGATTTTAGGTTATCATGCAGCTTAAAAATTGAAACCGCATTGGAGTAATATCCAATGCGGCTAAGTTTATCAAGAAAACTGTTTGATGATTGTGAATAGTAATAGCAGTTACTGAAAGATTAAAGAAAAAGTAAGAAGGGCAGAAACCAGCGCAGTTGGTTTCTGCTCTTCGTTTTTATAGGCAAAATTGTAAAAACTTTAACATCCCCGAACTGAAAGTGCAGCACAGTGCACTTTCGGTTGCGGGGGGGGAGAATGTTTGGTAAAATAAATGTGAAAATAATGTGATTTTTCTAAAGGAGTGAAAATATATGAAATTAAAAACACTAGAAAAAGCTATTATTTTAGGCATAATTTTAAGTAATAATATGTGTGGTACGATATTTGCAGGTGAGTTAACAAATGTAGTCGAAAGTCCTGATGGAAAAACTGTTACTATAACAAATGAAAATTTGTATATGCAAAATGGTAAGGAACCTACCGTAAATGGTAAGACTTTAGCAGAATATCAGACTGTAATTGTCAATAAAGATACGAGTAAAAATAGAGATTTTGGATTAGATGTTTGTACATTACAAGAAGGGCAACATAAAGATTTTTCAAATACGGATTTTATTATTACAATGAATGGCAATGCTATGAATGCAGATGCATTGCATTTAAGAAATTGGGAGAATAATATAAAAATAAAAAATTTTACTGCCTATGTAAATACACTTACTTCAGACGCAATTAATATTGGACATGAGTCTACATCTAGTACTGTTCAAATTTTAGGTGATTTAGAAGCGGAGGTTTTAAATGGTAATGGAATAAGGGCTAATGCTTCCGTTCATGATGAAAGAAAATCAACTATAATTGTAGATAATACTACTCATATAATACTTAATAGTGATAAAGTACAAGTAGAAACTTCAAAAGAGAAATATGGTCTAAAAGTTACAGTTACTAAAGAATACAATCCTGCTGCTGTATATGCTGGTAATTCTAGTTGTAATTTTCATTATTCATTTATGGGACAAAGTACTGATTTTGGATCTGATAGTTTAGGAAAAGGTGAGATTTATTTAAAAGGTGATACTTTTATTGAAACCAATCATAGTGAGAATTATGGCATCTTAGCAGGTAAAAACGGACTGGTGGAAATAAATAATATAACTTTAACGGCAAAAGGAAAAAATTCCAATGGTATTGTAGCTGATAATAAAAATTTAATTTATGGAGATGGAAAAAGTACAATTTCTAATAATTGGGGTATAACAATGGATCCATTACCAGATGACTTAGATAATTCAGCTAATAACTATGGTAGTACAGTAGTTTTGCATGGTGAGAAAAATAATATTACCATGGCTGAAGGTGGTAAAGCTCTTTATGCTAATAGTGAATATGGAAAAATTGTATCAGGTCATTTTATTTCTGGAGATGAAAATAATTATATAGAAGATGGTACCATTGGGTCATTAAATGCAGTGGGATTAGTTGAAGCTAATAATAAAGGAACTATAAATTTAACAACGATTGCGCGTAGTGATGATAAAGAACAAGGTATAGTAAATGTTGCTTCTGTAAATAAAGTTCAAGATAAAAATGAAAATGTTTTTGGCTCAGAAGTAGTATTGTTTAGCCATAATAATGCGAACATAAACTTCAATACTCAAAAGGATAATGGAGTTATTGGTGCTGTAAAAGCAACTGATAATGGTAATATTACATTGACCAGTGGTGAAGGAAATAATAATATTGCATCTGCTGCTAATATAGCTGATAATGGAGATAAAGTAATTTCGGCTGTTTATGGTAAAGGTGAAGATAGTAATATTGATATTACTGCAATTGAGAATGGCAGAAACAACATAGCTACTTACACTGGTAATAGTAATCAGAGTACTTTTGCTGATGGTGATACTGAAAGTGAACGTACTGTATGGGCACAGCATGGTGCTGTAGTTGATATTACTGGCGCTACAACCATTATTTCAGATAATGCAGAAAACTATTATGAAAATGGCTATGCTACTAACAGTAAAGGTATAGCTATTACTGCTGGTAGTTCTGATAAAAGTTATCAGTCAACTCCTGATCATAGAAGTACTGTAAATTTAAATTATAGCCAAGATAGCTATATATATGGTGATATTGTTTCTGGTTATGGTGGAGATATAAATATCGGACAATTAAATACTCAAACTAGAAATGGTAAGAATAATAATCTACATGTTCAAGGTAATATTTTAGCCGGTAATGGTGGGACTTTAGATATTAATTTTGGTGAAAATGGTACATGGTATGGTCGTGCAGATGATTATCAGGACGCTGGTTCTGATCATGGTGCTGGTGGAGAAAGTGCTTTCTTTAACCCCGCCTTTAGTAATAAAATTGATGAAGCTGGTACGGTAAATATTACTATGGGTGATGGCTCTAAATGGAATCTAACCGGACAAAGTTGGGTATCTAATTTAAATGCTACCAATACTACTATAGATATGACTTTTACTAATATAAAAAATGAGCAGCAAGGTATTATTGATAAAAATAATTCTACTCATGCATTAACTATTGGTAAATTAGAAGGTTCTGGAAATACATTTATTATTGGGCTAAATAATGAAAATATTGCTCAAAGTGACATGCTTTATATCAAGGAAGGTACTACAGAAGTTGAGGTTAAAGTAGTTGGCACTATTGAAGGTATTGAGAAAGTCGATGAAAATAATGAATTACGTTTTGCAACAGTTGGTAAAGGTATAACCTTGAAGATTGATGAAGAAGGGGACTCTGTTGTTCAAGCTAGAGATGGCGGTATGTTCAATACTAACCTGATTGTCAGAACAGATGAAAATTATGTTCAAAATGATACTGACAATGATAAATTTAATGGTGGTAAAGATTTAACAGAGGATAAACCTGGCTCTGGTAGTGTAAATGAATTATTTAAAGATACGGAAGCTAATAACTGGGAAATTATAGGTCAAAAGCAAACGGGATTATCTGATGCAGGCAAAACTGTATTGAATCTCTCTAAAGTAAATTATAGTAATGCCGTATATATGGATCGATTCAATAAACGTATGGGAGAAGCACGTTTCATTGATGGTGATGAAGGTATTTGGGTGCGTTTGCGTCATGACCGTATTGGCAAGGAAAATGCATTCCGTAGTATGAATACCATGTATGAAATAGGCTATGATGTGAAACAAACTAAAGATAACGGTGATCATCGTATTGGTTTCGCTATGGACTACATGGATGGCAGTAGTAATTTTAGCGAAGTAAATGGTAAAGGTGAAGTAAGCCGTAAAGGTTTGTGGATGTATGATAGTTGGGTAGGAGAAAAAGGTCATTATAGAGATTTTGTAGCAAAATGGGGACATCTTTCTAATGACTTTGAGTTTATTTCTAGTGCTGGAGAAGCAAAAGGTGATTTTAGTAATAATGTATATAGTATTAGTGCTGAGTTTGGTAAGAAAAATGATATTGGTAATAATTGGTATTTTGAGCCCCAAGCACAATTACAATATGCATATGTTACAGATGCAGAATATAAAACAACAATGGCAGGTAAGGACCAAATTGATGTTCGAAATGATGCATTTGATAGTTTAATTGCTCGTGCTGGTTTCCGGTTAGGTAGAGATGTGAATGATTCAACTACAATCTACATTAAAGGTGACGTCATGCATGAATTTTTAGGTGATCAAGACGTATATGCAAAAGATGGTACTACTGGAGGCAAATGGGCAAATGTAAATTATGACAATAGCGGTACTTGGTATGATTTAGGTTTTGGCTTTGCGACAAAACTAAGTAAAACCAGCTATGCTTTCCTCGATTTTGAAAAATCTTTTGGCAATGATAACGATGAAACCTATCAGATCAATGCCGGCTTACAGTGGAGCTTCTAAAATAAGTCTTAAATAAACGAAACAGGACAACATCGAATAGGTGTTGTCCTGTTAAAAGCCTAATATGATATATGTAAGGTGATACTTCATGAAAGAAGAATCAGTCATAGATAATAAGAAAATTGGCAGCTGCATTAAGAAAATCCGTATGCAAAAAGGCATATCACAGATAGAACTGGCAAAAGCTATTAATGTATCGCAAACACATATGAGCAATATTGAACATGGCAATGCAGGGCTTAGCCTTTGTACAGCGGTGAAAATAGCCAGAGTACTTAATTGCAGCATAGACCAGTTTGTCGATGAAGCTAAGTATGATAGTTCAGATAAGCAAAATTCGGAGAAGAGAAATCCGAAATATGTAATAGACCTTGATGATTTGGCAGACGCATTGAAGTTTATTGCACACAGGAATGAAAAATAAAGCTATCTGAATTCTTGCCTGGTAATTATAAAATCTCTGTTTTTCAATTATATATTATTAATATGAATAACTTGCAAGCTCTGTTTATATAGCAGAAGCCCTTGCAAAGGAACATAGGAACATACAGTTCAGCCCAGATACTAAATGTACCTGGGTTTTTTCTATGTCTAAAATCCTAACAGCAGCCTTGTAGTAGGTGCTGTTATTTATATATAAAATTAAAATCTATATCAACTTTCAGGAGGAATCAATTATGAAACAAGGAATCAAAACTATTCAAAATCTGTACGGAGAACTGGAACGTCAGCGTGAAGCAAGAAAGGACTTAATCGCCGACATCAGAAGATCAACATCAGCAGTACCAACAATGTAAGCATGCTCAGTGTTTCTACCGGGAAGATATTCTAAGCTACCGTGTTACCGACATCGCTCATCGCCAGATTGCAGACAGACTTAATACCCTCTACAAGTATTATGAGCGGATGCGTACTGACTATCCTGCTCTCTTAGACAAGAACGTCAACGGCTGGCTGCTGAAAAATCCGGAACGCAGGATGCTTAGAACTTTAGACGGCAAATTAAGAGCCTTTTTGAGTGACCGGTATTGCAGATTAGATAACTTGGAACTTGTCGACCATGTACTGCCAGTCATAGCTGAAATGAAAGGCTGTGAGATTATCAGCTGCGATATTACCGAAACACACCTGTATCTTAAAGTCATCAACAAGACCATGAAAGCAGAAATTGTTCCCGGTGATGTTGTACAGGCAGGCTTCGTCATCTCCAACAGCGAAATCGGACTTGGAGCCTTGAAGGTAGAGCCGTTAGTTTACCGCTTAGTCTGCAGGAACGGTATGATTAGTAAAGACCTTGCCCATAAGAAATATCATACGGGTAAGCAGGTAGAAGATACCGACAATGCATATGAACTGTACAGCGATGCTACCTTAGCAGCAGACGATAAAGCCTACTTTATGAAGGTACAGGATATTGTAAGTGCTGCTGTAGATGAAACTAAATTCAATCTTACCATAGATAAGATGCGTACAGCTATGAGCATCAAGACCGGAGATAACCCAGTGCAGACCGTAGAAGTCTTAGGCGGCAGGTATGTCCTGAATAAGCTGGAGCGTGCTTCCATCCTGCGGCACTTTATCATGGGCAACGATTACTCTCATTTCGGCTTAGTTAACGCAGTAACGAGAAGCTCACAGGATGTCGCCGATTATAACAGAGCAACGGAACTGGAACGTATTGGTGGTACTCTGCTTGATGAAGGAGTAGAAGCGGTGAGTAAGAGAAACATAATCTTACTGCCGAAGTCAGCGTAGAAGACAAAAATAAGGAAAATTTTGTTGAACGCTGTTTAATACTGTTGAATAAGGCATAATATTGTGTATAATTAAATTAAGTAATTGTAAGGAGGTGGCATTTATGGTACTTAATTTACGTATTAATCCATATACACCCGGAGCAGGTATGCTGCCTAAATATCTTGCCGGACGTGATGAAATAATAGAAGAAGCTAAAGATACTCTGGCTTATATTGCTAACGGATATGTTACCAGGTCAACAATATTCTATGGGCTGCGTGGGGTAGGAAAAACGGTACTGCTTACAGCGATTGAAGATATTGCATCAGAAAACAGGATATATACTGAGCATATCGAAGCTATGGAAAATGGTTCTTTTACTGAAAGCATATCACTGTATGTAAATAAACTGCTGCGTAAAATGAGTGTCAGGGAAAAAGCCAGACAGTATATTGATACAGCTATGAACGTCGCTGCGTCCTTTCAGCTTTTCTATAACAAAGAAGGTGAAACAAGTATCGGCATCAATCCCGATATGATAAAAAGCGTCGGCATTGCCGATACCGGTAATCTGCAAAATGACCTTACTGAATTATTTGTACACCTTGGCAAAGTAGGACAGAAAATAGGTGTTGGCGCAGTACTGTTCATTGATGAGATTCAGTATATAAAAGATAATGAATTTGAAGCACTTATAGCGGCAGTTCATCGCTGCAACCAGCTGGGACTGCCGATAGCCATATTTGCGGCAGGGCTGCCAAAAGTAGCCAGGATTGCCGGAAATATTAAATCCTATGCTGAAAGGCTGTTCAGATTTGTTGCTGTTGATAAGCTTGCTGATGATGAAGCAAAGCTTGCTTTGATGCAGCCTGCTGAAAATTTTGGTGTAAAATATACCGAAGAAGCACTGAATACCATTCTTCGGCATACAGAGTGCTACCCGTATTTTCTGCAGGAATACGGTCAGCAGGTATGGAAATATCTGAATCCGGAAACAAAAATTATCACAGAGGATGATGTTGATAAAGCTTATAATAATTTTGTCAGTGCGCTGGATGAAAGTTTCTTTAAAGTACGGCATGACCGGGCCAGTGAGAAAGAATTGCTGTTTATGAAGGCTATGGTAAAGTGCGGAAGCCTGCCATGTTCTACAAATAAAGTCGCGATGAACATGAACAGCAGCTATAACCGTATAGCTCCCATACGTGCCCAGCTTATTCATAAAGGTTTTATCTATGCTACTAACAGAGGCGAGATAAGTTTTACCGTCCCTCAGTTTGATAAATATTTAAAAAGAATATATGATTTATAAAAACTTATTAAGCAGACAACTTTGGTTGTCTGCTTTTTCTTTTTGCCTTGAAAGGAGAATCTACAATGGCTAATTATTGCAGTAATAATATTGCTTTCTACAGTAAGGACAGGGCTTTATTGCAAGACCTGCTTGCCAAGATTAACGATGTTTTAGATAATACCAATAACCATAGCATCTATCAGCTGATACTAAAACACGGCTATAGCGAAGAAGCTGCCAAGAAGATTACTGACTGCCGGGACTATATCACCTATGCCGAAGATAAGCTTACAGACCTTCCCTGCGGTTACAGTTATTTTAAGATAGACACCGAATCAGCATGGCAGCCTAATATGACTACCTTCTTCTATCTTCTGCAAGATAAATATGCCAATAAAATCAGTCTGGTATATACCAGTGAAGAACCTGGTTCAGGAGTATTTATCAATACGGATGTAGACGGATTATTCTTTAATGACAGATATAAAATTGACTGCTGCCTGGATAATAACTACTTTACCGACTATTTCACAGACTTTACTGACGTAATCGAATTTATCCAGGAAGATTATCCCAAAGCAGGTGCCTGCATCTATGACAGCCCGGAAGAAATCCGTAATAAGGTCATTACTGCTTACGGCAGCAGTAAAGAAGACAGCTTCTTCTATCTGGACAGATTTACCTGCAACTATGAATCGAGGTGGAACTAATCATGCCGGTAACGAAATTTCAATGCCCAACAGGAAATATAGTTCCTATTGAAAAATGTCTTGCTGCCTGTCCTAATCAGCAGAGATGTATGTTCCTGCCGACACTGAGGGCCATAGCCAAATCAGTAGACAGGAAAATCAGCGAGCCTACAGTAACAGAGCTTCTCTGCGGTATCAGGGAAACGTATCTTAAAAAGACAACAGACTATGCCGTTGATCCGCTGCAGCAGCTGTACGCTATTCACGGCAGCGCAGTCCACACCATTAACGAAGGCCATACAGAAGGTAATATGCTCAGTGAAGAAAGACTTGCCTATAACGTAACCAGCGGCAAATTTGACCTCTACGGGCAGATTATCGACTACAGTGATAAACCCTTGGCGACTACAAAATAACCAGCTCCTACAAGCTTATGCGCGCATTAGGCTATTACAAAGTAGATGTCCCGACAGGTGAAGTATATAAGACAGGATTAAAGAAAGGTCAGCCAAAGACAAAAAAAGAATGGCGCACTGATGGTGTAAAACATATCCTCTACTAGGCAATCCAGCTGAACTATTACCGCATCCTTTTAGAACAGTGTGGCTTTACCGTAGACAGGATGGAAATACAGGCTATGTGCAGGGACTACAGTCTGAAAGTAGCCAGTGAACGTAATATCACTAAACCTGTATATATTATCCATATCAATAAGATTTCAGACCACTGGGTTAAACTCTATATGGAAACAAAGGCAAGGAAATTGAAAGACGCACTGGAAAAAGCCTACCTGCCTAAGCTCTGCTCAACTAAAGAACGCTGGCAGGACAGAAAATGCCGTGATTACTGCGCTGTTGCTGAAAACTGCCCCTATGGCAGATGGTTAAGCCTAATAAAGATATTCAGATAGCAGCATAATAATGGATAATATATTAGCTGTTAATTGCAAAAATAATATAAATAAGCTAAAATAATAGCTATGAATAACTTGAATTTTTTGTTCAATGAAACAACACCGGGAGATATTAATAAAAAGATAGCTGAACGTATCCGTGCTATTCGCAAAAGACGCAAGATTTCACAGAAAGAATTAGGCGAGAAGTCAGGAGTAAGCCTTGGGTCTGTGAAGCGTTTTGAGCAAAGCGGAGAAATATCACTGCTTTCTTTGACTAAGATTGCTATTGCTTTGGAGATAGACGATGAAATGAAAAATCTTTTTACTGATGTACCGTTTCAGTCTATTGAGGAGATAAAAAATGCAAAAGATTAATGAATTAAAAGTCTTTTATAAAAGCTGGCAGGTAGGTACTATGGCGGCATATAAAAACTATCTTGCTGCTTTTGAATATACAACTGAATGGTTAGCTGAAGGTTTTAGCATTAGTCCATATTCATTGCCATTGCAAAAAAAGGTCTTTATCCCTAAAATTGATCCCTTCGATGGATTATATGGAGTGTTTGCTGATAGCTTGCCCGATGGTTGGGGTAGGTTGCTTGTAGATAGAATCTTACTTAAAAACAAGATTAATCCAGCAACATTATCAGCAATAGATAGACTGGCTATTGTTGGTGCATCCGGTATGGGGGCTTTGACTTATGAACCGAATTATCATTTTGAAACACCGGCAAGCAAGCTCGACTTAGATAAACTTTCCAATGAGTGTGCAGCTATTTTAGCCAGTGACTATTCAGAGAATCTTGATGAGCTTTTCAGATTAGGCGGTTCTTCCGGTGGTGCCAGACCGAAGATTTTAACTGAGATTGACGGTGAGGATTGGATTATAAAATTCCCTGCAAGAGAAGATGGCAGCGATATAGGGGTGCAGGAGTATGAATATTCTCTCTGTGCCAGACGATGTGGTATTGAAATGCCGGAAACTAAATTATTTGCTTCTAAAACCTGCGGCGGATATTTTGGAGTAAAAAGATTTGACCGTAAAAAAGATATGCAAGGCTGTGTTCAGCGTATACATATGATATCGGCAGCAGGAATTTTGGAAACATCTCATCGGATACCGAATCTTGATTATGACATACTGATGAAATTAACACTTAATCTAAGCAAAGATTTTTCTCAAGTTGAAAAATTATATAGATTGATGTGCTTCAATGTTTTTGCGCATAACAGGGACGACCATTCGAAAAACTTTAGTTTCCTTTATGATGAAGAACAAAAAAATTGGCAGTTGTCACCAGCTTATGATTTGACCTATAGCAATTCGATTGGCGGAGAGCATGCTACTACTGTACATGGTAACGGTAAGAATCCAGGGATGAAAGAAATTTTAGAAGTTGCCGCAATGGTAGGTTTAAGTTCTAATAAAGCAAAAGATATTGCTTATGAGGTAAGAGAGTACGTTTTTGAAGATTTAAAAAAATATTTATTATAAGAGTAAAATACACCGGATGAAAAATCCGGTGTATTTTCTTTTTCTTTATCAATAAAAATTAGGCTAGACAGGTATTAAGCTGTCTGGCTTTTGTCATTTAAGGAGCATGATATGAATATTTTCACTAAAGCCACAATCTACTATACCAGAGCCGTAGCAGAAGAAATTAAACGGAATAAAGCTTTCAGTACCCAGGTGCTTTTTGCTATTCGTAGATTTTGCTGCCAGGACTGGGGAGATACATCAGCAGAAGATAAAGCTGTTAATGAAGACGCCT
>ERZ773192.3045-NODE-3045-length-13084-cov-2.631361_pt1 | contig 13084 bp, 9 predicted proteins | sample MGYA00581010_ERZ773192 | MGnify/ENA primary metagenome ERZ773192 (study PRJEB29015, sample SAMEA2737741) | human gut metagenome | biome: human gut; feature: human-associated habitat; material: faeces | place: China | collected 2012 ...
GCCTGAGGCGCTGGAGGGAAAGATAGACCATCTTGCACTGGAATCTGAGAATATTGATCAGGATTACCTTGAATGCCAAAAGAACGGATATGAGATATGTACGGATGGTATTCAGTCGATCCCCTCATTTTGGGAAAATGGAATTAAATATTTTAAAATAAAAAGTCCAACAGGGGAAGAGATCGAATTCTGTCATATTTTATGAGACCATGATATGTAGAATTCTTGTATTGCTATAATCAAAGTGGAAGAAAGGGTGCGGGATTTTCAATCCTGAGCCCTCATTTCCTTCCGGTAAATCGCCTGAAAATAAATAATTTCAGCTGCTGCAGTAATGGCCCAGGAGAAGATATAGAGCAGGTACAGGGACGGAATGGTTTTAAAGTAGGCGAAGATAGTATAAATCCAGATCACACGGAAGACGCAGGAGCCCATGATTACGATAAAGGTGGGAACAACGGTCTTGCCAAGTCCACGGGAGGCGGCGATGGTACAATCCATAAAAGCAGAGAACGCATAGGATACGCTCATAATTTTAAGGCGGTACATGCCAAGCTCGATTACCGCGGGATCGGAAGTAAATAATAACAGGAAATTTGGACCCATAAAGAGGATCGTAAGTCCGAGAATCAGTCCGATGAAGAAGGAATAGGACAGACTTACAAAATAACTCTTTAAGACGCGGTCCTTTTTCTTTGCGCCGAGATTCTGTCCCATGAAGCTGCTGCAGGCAACATAAAAAGCGGCCATGACTTCATATACCGGTCCGTCTGCATTGGCGGCAGCAGAATTGGCGGCAACCATAGTTGCCGAGAAGCTGTTGACACCAACCTGAACGAAGAGGTTTGCGAACATGAAGACCATATTTTGTAAGCCGGAAGGAAGTCCCAGCTTTAAAATGGCAATCAGCTTATCCTTTAACACGAGAGAATGCAAAGGCTGATGGCGCAGAGAAATCGTGTATACGTTGTCTCCATGCGTAAGGGCATGGGTGATTAATATGGCAGAGATATACTGTGAAATAATACTTGCAATGGCAACACCGGCAACATCCAGGTGAAAAACAATGACAAGCAGCAGGTTTAAGGCAACATTAACGACACCTGCAATGGACAGGAAATAAAGTGGTTTTTTCGTATCTCCGGCAGCGCTTAAAATGGCATTACCACAATTGTACACACCGACAGCCGGGAGTCCCAGGAAATAAATCCGCAGATACAGAACCGCTCCATCGATCAGCTCCGGTTTGGTATTCATTAAAGAAAGAATCCCATGGGCACTGGAAATTCCGATAAGAAGAAGGAGAATTCCCATACACAGGCAAAGCACGTAGGCAGTTGTAATGGTTTCTTTTGCTTCCTTCTTATTACCTGCACCGATGTGGAGGGCAACGAGCACATTGATTCCGCCGCCGACACCAATCAGAAAACTCGTAAATAAAGTTACGAGTATTGCTGTGGAACCAACGGATCCCAGAGCATTGCTTCCGGCAAATTTACCGACAACAGCAATATCTGCCATATTGAAGAGCACCTGTAAGAGGTTACTCAGCATTAATGGCAGACTAAATAAAAAGATTTTTTTACCTAAGGAACCTTCTGTTAAGCTTTGTTCTAATTGTTTCATTTCTTCACCTGTGGTAGAATGTAATTAAGTGCAAAGAAAAACAAGCGGCTGCGAAGCAGACATTTGTTTTTCTGCACTTATTAACGAACATGCGCCTGACGAAGGCAGGCAGGAGTGCGAAGCACGGGCATGTGAGTTTTATTTGTACAGCCTATCCATTCTATACCGAAATACAAACAGATACAAGAGGAATTTACAGTGGAAGCAATAGAAAATAACCCAAATAACGTTATCGAAGAAATACAGGAGAATACCGCAGTAATAAAACAGCTGCCAAAGCTGGATGAAATGGATCGTTTCATGGAGCTGCTGCATGATGCCAAGGGCCTGATGAGCCGGTATCGCTGCGCCATTATGGAGGTAGAGACGAAGTTCAAGGTTTTAAATGAGGAGCTTTCCCTGCAGAGTGACCATAACCCGATTGAAAGCATTAAATCAAGACTGAAGGCACCGGAAAGTATCTTTGGTAAGCTGAAGAGAAAGCATCTTCCGGTTACACTGGAATCCATAGAGGGAAATCTGTTTGATATTGCAGGGGTACGTGTCATCTGCTGTTTTATCGATGATATCTATATGCTGGCAGACTGTCTGATCCGGCAGGATGATGTGACCTTGATTGAAATGAAGGATTACATCCGGAATCCCAAAGGGAATGGTTACCGGAGTCTGCATCTGATTATCAGTGTTCCGATCTTTCTTCAGAATGAAAAGCGGAATGTGAAGGTAGAGGTGCAGTTACGGACGATTGCCATGGAATTCTGGGCAAACTTGGAGCATCAGATGCGTTATAAAAAGGAGCTTTCTCCGGAGCTTTTGGAGAAGATCTCCACGGAGCTTGGTGCGTGCGCAGAGACCAGTGCAGAGCTTGATCTGCGGATGCAGGAGATCCGGTATACCATTGAGCTTTCTGATGAAAATAATGAGTAGACGGATCAGGATAATAAATTGAAGGAAGGGTTTCGTATGTATGATGTAGTGATTATTGGGGCAGGGGTAAACGGAAGTGCCATCGCATGGGAATTATCGAAGTATCAGCTGAAGACGGCAGTGCTGGAACGCTGTACGGATATCTGCGAGGGAACCTCGAAGGCAAACAGCGGCATTGCCCATGCCGGATATGATGCCAAGAGCGGAACATTAAAGGCGAAGCTGAATGTGGCAGGAAGCCGGATGATCCGGCAGCTTTCGAAGGAGCTTGATTTTGCCTATGAGCAGAACGGTTCCCTGGTGCTGTGCTTTGATGAAAAGGATCGGGATAAATTAGAGGAGCTTTTACACCGCGGAGAACAGAATGGTGTGGAGGATCTGCGTATTGTAGAAAGAGAGGAGCTGCTAAAGCTGGAGCCGGAGATCGGAGATCAGGTAGTGGCTGCTCTTTATGTGCCTACAGGGGGAATTGTCTGTCCGTTCGGACTTACGATTGCACTTGCAGAAAATGCAGCAGTGAACGGCGTGGAATTTTATCTTGGAACGGAAGTAACCGGAATTGAGAAGATTCATGCAGACACAGCACCGGAAGACAGTGGAAGTGGAGCATACCGGATCCACACTACCGCTTCGGATGGGACACAGAAGGATTACGAAGCAAAGGTAGTGATTAATGCTGCGGGCGTTTATGCAGACCGGATTCATAATATGGTAAGTGATCAGAAGATTGAGATCGAACCCCGCAAGGGAGAGTATCTCCTTTGTGACAAGAGTGTCGGAAACATGGTGAGCCATACGCTTTTCCAGCTTCCTACCGCACTGGGCAAGGGAATTCTCGTAACTCCTACGGTTCACGGCAATCTGCTGATCGGACCCACCGCAGAGGATCAGGAAGACAAAGAGGGCGTGGATACCTCAAGCGCAGGTCTTGACCTTGTGAAAGAAAAGGCAGCCTTAAGCGTGAAGGAAGTGCCGCTTCGTCAGGTGATTACTTCTTTTGCAGGACTCCGTGCAAGACTTGTGAAGGGAACAGAGCTTAAGAATAAAGAAGGACTTTATTATAAAGAGGGCGACTTTATGATCGGGGAAGTGCCGGATGCGCCTGGATTTATTGATGTGGCGGGCATGGAATCTCCGGGATTATCGTGTGCTCCGGCAACAGGAGAATATGTGGCAGATCTCGTGACCGGAATTTTGAAGCCTCAAAAGAAGGACAATTTTATTGCAGGAAGAAAGGGAATACAGAGCATGGCACTTGCAACCGATGAAGAGCGGCATGCTCTGATTCAGCAGAATCCGGCCTATGCCAATATCATCTGCCGATGTGAGATGGTGTCTGAAGGTGAGATTCTGGATGCCATTCATCGTCCGCTCGGGGCAACGACAACCGATGGCGTGAAGCGCAGAACGCGTGCAGGGATGGGACGATGCCAGTCAGGTTTCTGTAATCCGAGAGTAGTTGAGATTCTGGCACGGGAATTGTCGGTAGACGAAAGCAGAATTCAGAAAGCACAGGAAGGATCTTATTATGTACTTCCGGAAGAAGATGGGGAGGACTTGTAGGATGAAAGCAGAACTTGTTGTGATTGGTGGCGGACCTGCGGGCATGGCAGCAGCCCTTGCCGCAGAAGAAAAAGGAATTAAGGACATTCTGATCCTTGAGAGGGACAAAGAGCTTGGTGGAATTCTGAACCAGTGTATTCACAATGGCTTCGGACTTCATACCTTTAAGGAAGAGCTCACGGGACCGGAATAGGCGAGCCGTTATGTAGAGAAGGTAAAGGCTTCCCGTGTGAAGTATCTGCTGAATACGATGGTGGTGGATGTGCAGGGCGGTAAGAACTGTGTGGTTACCGCGATGAATAAGGAACAGGGCATGTTTCAGATCGAATGCAAAGCTGTGGTGCTTGCCATGGGATGCAGGGAACGTTCCCGTGGAGCCATGAACATTCCGGGATATCGTCCGGCTGGTGTGTTTTCTGCCGGAACAGCACAGCGTTATGTCAATATCGAGGGGCGCCTTCCGGGCAAGAATGTCGTCGTATTGGGATCCGGGGATATCGGTCTGATTATGGCACGGCGAATGACACTGCAGGGCGCGAAGGTGAAGCTGGTTGCGGAGATTATGCCGTATTCGGGTGGTTTACGGAGAAATATTGCACAGTGTCTGGACGATTATGATATTCCACTGATGCTTAGCCATACCGTAACGGAAATTCATGGAGCAGACCGGATCGAGGGCGTCACCATTTCGAAGGTGGATGAGAATCTGAAACCAATCCCGGGCAGCGAACAGTACGTGGAATGTGATACTCTTCTGCTTTCCTGTGGTCTGATTCCGGAGAACGAGCTGAGTATCCAGGCAGGTGCGCAGATGGATTCCATGACACAGGGACCTGTAGTTAATGCAAAGCTGGAAACAACGGTCGAAGGTGTTTTTGCCTGCGGAAATGTTCTTCATGTGCACGATCTTGTGGATCATGTATCAGAAGAGGCTGCTCATGCAGGAGAATATGCGGCAGAGCATATTTTACAGGGAGAAGAGGACTGGGGAGAGGCGGTCCGTCCGAAAATACCTGCCAAATCAAAAAATACGATTCCGGAAGGATTTGATAAAAACAGTCAGGTGATCTGTATCGGATGCCCGCTGGGGTGTCTGGTTACCGTTAAGAGGAAGGATGACGGAACACTTGATATTACAGGGAATACCTGTCCGAAGGGTGAGGCCTACGCAAGGAATGAATTTACGGCGCCTGTCCGGACACTGACCTCTTTAATCAGGGTAGAGGGCAGAAGAAACCAGGTGGTTTCCGTGAAAACAAATGGCGAAATCCCGAAGGGAAAGATTGATGAATGTATGGGGATTCTCCGTAAGGCGGTGGCAGCAGCACCGGTCCGGGTAGGGGATATCCTGATTTCCAATATTGCGGATACCGGAATTGATATCGTGGCAACATCCGCATTGGAATAGGAGGTATGCAGTATGGCAAAATATCTTATGGCATTGGATCAGGGTACGACCAGCTCCCGGTGTATTCTTTTTGAAAAGAACGGGAAGATTCACAGTATGGCACAGAAGGAATTCTCACAGATTTATCCACAGCCGGGGTGGGTGGAGCATGATCCGAGAGAAATCTGGGCTTCCCAGCTGGCAGTTACGACAGAGGCTATGGCGAAGGTCATGGCACAGCCGGAGGACATTGCTGCGATCGGAATTACCAATCAGCGTGAAACAACGATTATATGGGATCGTAAAACAGGTGAGCCCATTTATAATGCCATTGTATGGCAGTGCCGGAGAACGGCAGACCGGATTGATGAGCTGGTGGCACTGGGTTACAGTGATTTAATTAAAGAAAAGACAGGACTTATCCCTGATGCATATTTCAGTGCAACGAAGATTGCATGGATTCTGGATCATGTGGACGGAGCCAGAGAGCGTGCAGAACGTGGGGAACTGCTGTTTGGAACCGTGGACAGCTGGCTGATATACAATCTCACGAAGGGTGAGGTACATGTGACGGATTATACGAATGCGTCCAGAACGATGCTGTTTGACATTCATAAGCTTTGCTGGGATAAGGAACTGCTTACCCTTTTCCGTATTCCGGAATGCATGCTTCCGAAGGTGAAGCCGTCAAGCTGTATCTATGGCTATACCGAGAGCTCTGTTCTGGGTGGTGAGATACCGATTGCAGGAATTGCAGGGGATCAGCAGGCGGCACTTTTCGGACAGTGCTGCTTTGAAAAGGGGCAGGTGAAGAATACCTATGGAACCGGATGCTTCTTATTAATGAATACCGGACGGGAAGCTATTTCTTCAAAGCATGGACTGCTTACCACCATTGCGGCGAGTACCTCTGATCAGGTGGAATATGCACTGGAAGGAAGTGTGTTCGTGGCTGGGGCAGCGATCCAGTGGCTGCGTGATGGCATGCGGATGATTAAAAAGGCATCCGAAACAGAGAAGTATGCGAATGGAGCAGAGGATACCGGGGGAGTTTATCTGGTTCCTGCTTTTGCCGGTATGGGGGCGCCCTATTGGGATCCCTATGCGAGAGGAACAATTGTCGGAATTACCAGAGGCTGCCAGAAGGAACACTTTATCCGCGCAACGCTGGAGTCGATTGCCTATCAGTCAGCCGATGTCCTGCATGCGATGGAAGAGGATGTGGAAGTATCCATCGCCGGATTGAAGGTCGATGGCGGTGCGAGTGCAAATGATTTTCTGATGCAGTTTCAGTCAGATATTCTCGGAGCAAGAGTTTACCGGCCGGAATGTATTGAAACAACGGCACTTGGTGCCGCATACCTTGCAGGACTTGCCTGCGGCTATTATAAGGATAGAGATGAAATTAAGGAAAACTGGCAGTTGTCAACGGAGTTTACCCATCAGATGGGAGAAGAACACCGCAGACAGCTTTTGAAGGGCTGGAGGAGAGCAGTTCGCTGTGCTCTCGTCTGGGCAGATGATGAGAACGGGATTACAGGGTAGAGAAGAGGTGTCGGATTTATAATGGGAATGCGAGAAATTTTGAAGGGAACGGTAATATACGAAAGTGGTCAGAAGCTGAACGGATTAATGATGATTATGAGAGGAACGGCAGTGGTTATTTTTGAGGGCGGTTCCTATGAGCTTCATAATGGAGATGTGATTGGTCTCCCGGATCTGATTCACAAGGAGACAAATTTCCGATATGTGGCGAAGGAGAATCTGGCAGTTGTGGATTATCCATCAAAGGTGCCGGAGCTGAAGAAGTTTTTTAAGGAGCATGGTGAGGTGGTGCGGTATTTTCAATCGTCTCTGTTCCGGCAGCTCAATGAACTTCTGCTCCATTATAAGGAAGTGCAGACGGCCAGTGATATGATGCAGGACTATCTGACCGGCAGCTATGAGAATTATATACGGATCTGTGAGAACAACCACATTTCGCCGGGGGAACTGGAGCGTTATGAAGAGCTTTCCAATATTCCGCAGGAGGAAAAGATTCCGGACTGGATTTCCGGATATTACAGTACTATGGAGCAGATGCTTTCCGTGTGGGATAAGAACAAGACAGATATGAATTTTGTAGTCGGATTTATGTCGAAAACCTGTGATGATATGAATCAGATGGCAGGACTGTACGGAAGAATGAAGGATCATATTCAGGAGGTTTGTGAGCTGCTGATGAATGAAAGTGGTCTGGATCTTCTGGAGCTGTATCTTTCCCTTTATGAAAAAATTGTAAAGAAGAATGGTTTGAAGGATATTTCTGTGATACTGGTAAAGAAGGTGCTGACAGGAACCTTAAGCCAGCTTGAAAAACAGGGTTATGCGCAGAAGGATTTTTTTGCGGCAAGAAAAGCAGACTGTGAGAACAGGATGGCGCAGATTGGAGAGCTGGTGAAGCGGCAGGCAGAGGAAGCAGCCCAGCTGGATGAGGATATTGTTGGAAAGCTTAAGAATTCCCTTGATCAGATCCTGCAGTATGCAGAATGTGAACCGGATCTGGCAGCAGAATTCCGGAAGCGTGTGGAGACCTACAAGCATCTGGTGAATAAGAACAGTACTGAAGACGATGCGCGTATGCTGCGGGCAGGAATAACTAAAAGCTTTAATCAGATTTATATTCAGGCTTTCCAGAAGAGCGTGAAGGATACTGCCGTTCCGAAGGTTGTGAAGATGCTCTTTAATTTCGGTTATATGGATGAGGAGCTGGCAGGAATGGAGAATGCGGTTGCCTTGTACCGCATGGCAGAGCAGATTCCGACTGATCCGAAGCGTGGCGTTTATTCCTATTATGAATGGCTGATGGCGATTTACCATGGACAGAAGGAGCCGAGCCGTAATGAATTTGACATGGATTATGCGGATTATCTGCATGAGCAGCAGCGTCTTGCCAGGATTACGAAGGAAGAAGAGGCGATTTTATTACGGACACCGGAATCCAGAGTCATGTATGAACTGGAAAATGTATTCCCAACGGTGGATAAGACAACAAGCGGACATATCAGTACCTATTGTCCGATCTTTTCCGAGCATAATCTGTTAAAAACGCTGGATTCAGCAGTTGTAAGTGCAGACCGTGTGGAACAGATTATGAATGGAATCCGGGGCGTGGATTACAGTGCATATTACAGGGAAACGATTTATACGAATCCGGATGAGGGAATTTCCAAGGAATATATTCATGTCGAGGTACTGCCGGACTTTATCCTGATGCCGAATATCGGTACCAGAGGTATTATGTGGCAGGAAATTGAAGGAAAGAGAAGAACGACACCGGCAAGAATGATGCTTTCCCTGTTCCATCTGGAGGACTTGCAGATGTCGATCCTGCGCCTCACCGGACAGTTCCGCTGGGAGATGTGCAAGAGAGAGCAGGGAGCCAGATGGAATGATGTTTCGGAGCGTTCCCTTACCAGTGAGTACTTTGATTATGCACAGTTTTATAAGAAGAATAATGAGCTTTCCTCAGATGCCAAGGAAAAGATCAAGAGTGATCTGGTGCGTGCGAAGAATAATTTCAAGGAAATGTTTGTGAAGGATTACTGTGTATGGGTATTGTATGAAAGCAGTGGATCACCGAGACTGAACAAGGTAGTAAGAGGTATTCTGTTTACCTACTGTACTTTTGCAAAGGAGATCCGTGACAAATTGGAAATTAATCCTATGTATAAAGAGATGATCGCACGCTATTACGTGAAGCAGGGGCAGAAGAAGCACCGTATGGATAACCTGATTCAGAAGCAGCGAAATTCGGGGAAAGCTGTGCCGGATGAGATCCTGCGGGAACAGGAATTTTTAGAAAGATAAGAATCTGATTCAGAAGGGAACAGTAACGTAAGATGAGGTTTCAACCTTGACAATTAATTCATTTAATTTATAATTTAATTAAATTAATCTTTTGCAATATTAAAATTAGCTAAACAAAAGTGAGATTAATTGTTTAAAATATCAAAGAATTAAGTGAGGGTTATTATGGGCGTACAGCAATACGAAGATCTTTCCAAAGATGTTAAGAAGCTATTTAAGCTGGATACGAAGAATACCAGCTATGTTATAGCCGTTGTGGATGATGAGCAGTTTCTGGGACATGTGTATTACGGACAGAAACTAAACGATTATCATCTGGATCATTTATTGAGAATTAAGGAGGGTCCCTTTGTTCCTTCCCGGAACAATCGTGACCGTGGTTCCTTTCTTGACAGTTTTCCGATGGAATATCCGGCACATGGTCTTGGCGATTATCGTGAGGACTGCATCAGCATCCGTACCGAAGAGGGGAATACCGGTCTTTCTTTAAATTATGTTTCCCATAAGATTACATTGGGAAAGCCTGCCTTAGATGGACTTCCGGCTTCTTTTGGAACAGAGCAGGAATGTGAGACTCTGGAAATCACCTGCAAGGACAGCCATACCGGTCTGGAAGCAGTTCTGATGTACACGGTATTTGAGGATGTGGATGTCATTACCAGAAGTGTGAAGGTGGTGAATCCTTCCGAAAAGACCTTATTTTTAACCAGGGTTATGAGTGCCTGTCTTGATATGGATAATCGCGATTTTGAAGCAGTCACCCTTCATGGTTCCTGGGCAAGAGAGCGTCATATCCAGACGGTTCCGGTAAGCCATGCAAAGCTTTCTGTAGAGTCCGTCAGGGGCGAATCCAGCCATCAGGATCATCCGTTCATGGCATTAAAGACAAAGGGTGCCGATGACGATCACGGTGAAGTTTACGCAATGAATTTCGTATATTCCGGTAACTTTAAGGCTATGGTACAGAACGATCAGTTTGACCAGCTTCGTATGATCATGGGAATTCATCCTGAGGACTTTAGCTGGAAGCTGAATCCGGGCGAAACCTTTCAGGCCCCGGAAGTAGTTATGGTATATTCTGCGGGCGGACTTGGCACAATGACCAGAACCTTCCATGATTTCTACCGCAATCATCTGATCAGAGGAAAATATAAGGACAAGAAGCGCCCGATTCTTATTAATAACTGGGAAGCTACTTATTTTGAATTTAATACCGAGAAGCTGATCGCAATTGCAAAGCAGGCTTCGGAGCTTGGTATTGAGATGCTGGTTATGGATGATGGCTGGTTTGGTGACCGCTTCGATGATAACCGTGCACTTGGTGACTGGGTAGTAAATGAAGAGAAGCTGCCTGGCGGACTGAAGTATCTGGTAGATGAAGTGAATAAGCTTGGCATGAAGTTCGGTATCTGGTTTGAGCCGGAAATGATCTCTCCGGATTCCGATCTGTACAGGGAACACCCGGACTGGGCGATTGCCATTCCGGGACGTGTTGGAACACGCAGCCGTAACCAGTATGTTTTAGATCTTTCCAGAAGAGAGGTCTTAGAGCATACCTATGAGAGTGTGGCCAGGATTTTAAGAAGTGCACATATCGAATATGTGAAGTGGGATATGAACCGTCAGCTTACGGATATTGGTTCTGCTGCTCTTCCGGCAGATCAGATGGGTGAGCTTTATCACCGGTATGTTCTTGCGGTATACGAACTGCAGGAGCGTCTGATGAAGGAATTTCCGTATCTGCTGCTCGAGAACTGCTCCGGCGGCGGTGCAAGATTCGATCCGGGTATGTTATACTACAGCCCGCAGATCTGGTGCTCCGATGATACGGATGCCATCGAGCGGTTGATGATTCAGGAGGGAACCTCCATGATTTATCCATTATCTGCAATGGGTGCACACGTATCCGACTGTCCGAATCATACCGTAGGAAGAGTAACTCCTTTTGAAACAAGAGGCTATGTGGCTCTGGCAGGAACCTTTGGCTATGAGCTTGATGTAACGAAGATTCCGCAGGAAGACCGTGAGATGATTCCGGAACAGGTTGCGATGTATCACAAATATAACGATCTCGTCCGGGAAGGCGATTATTACCGAATTGCATCCTACAGCCGGAATCATATGTTTGACTGCTATGGTGTTGTCCGCAAGGATAAGGAAGAAGCACTCTTTACCTATGTACAGGTCATGAATCGTCCGAATTATCACAGCAGAAGAATTTTCTTCAAGGGACTTGATCCTGAGAAGCTGTATCAGATCGAGGGAGAAGAAGGAACCTATACCGGTGATGTTCTGATGAAGGCCGGGTATCTGGTACAGAATCTCTGGGGTGATTACAAGGCACGTCTGATCCATGTGGTGAAAGCGTAAGACAGACAAATTCTTAAGAGGGATGGCAAAAGTAATGGCGAAAACAGTGAAACTGGCAGATATTGCTGCGATCGTGAATGTGAGCACGGTAACTGTTTCCAAGGCACTTTCTGACCAAAAAGGGGTTAGTGAGGAAATGAGGGCAAGAATCAAGCAGCTCGCCAAGGAAATGGGCTATCAGACACCGACGGCAGCAAGATTAAGCAGTAATAAGCGGACTTATAATATCGGGGTTTTGATTTCGGAGATTTATTTTGACCAGACACAGTCCTTTTACTGGCAGATGTATCAGTCCGTGGCAACGAAAGCGGTATCGAAGGAGTGCTTTACGCTTCTTGAGGTGCTTTCCATGCAGAATGAAAAGGAAATGATCCTTCCGAAGCTCCTTCAGGAGGAGAAGATTGACGGATTGATCATTATTGGTATGTTATCTTCCGAATATCTGTCTCTGATTGAACGTAATATCAGGGTGCCCTATATCTGTCTGGACTTTTATGATCGGAAGCACGAATTTGATGCAGTGATTACGGATAACTTCTATGGAATGTATAAGCTGGTGAATTATCTGTTCGAAATGGGGCATAAGAAGATTGCTTATGTGGGAACGCTGCTTTCCACGAACAGTATTACCGACCGTTACATGGGCTATTATAAAGCGATGCTGGAGCATGGGCAGGAGGTGCCGGCAGATTATGTGATTGATGACCGTTCGAAGGATACCAGGGCGCGGTGTATCAATTATGACTTTATTCTTCCGAAGGATATGCCGACAGCGTTTGCCTGCAACAATGACGTAACGGCAATTGATCTGATCGGATATCTGAAGCAGAAGGGATACCGTGTGCCGGAGGACATTTCCATTGTAGGTTTTGATAATTATCAGGTTCCCGGAAGAGGGGATCTGGATATCACAACCTATGAGGTGGATATTAAGGAAATGGCACGTAAGACCATTAACAATCTGCTGAAAAAGATAGTTGGTGAGCATTATAAAAAGGGAATTACCACGGTCGAGGGACATATGGTAATTAAGACAAGCGTTAAAAAGCTGTAACGATTCAGGAAATAGGATTCTGAATCGCTGCCGGAAAAAATTAATAGGAAACCAATAGAAAACCAATGAGGGAACCGGTGGCTATGTCGCCAGTTCCCTTGCTTTATATTCGAGCGGAGTACAGCTCTCGTATTTTTTAAATAAGGAGATAAAATGATTCGTATTGTCAATGCCGACTGCACTGCCGACCTCGTGAATACGCAAGGAGGTAGTTTCGAGCAGGTGGCAGGCAATACGGATTCTCCGCTGGTTCAGATACTGGAGTGGTGTGATGCCGTAGTATTCGCCGAACTCCCGGCAGATCCGGT
>ERZ773192.3047-NODE-3047-length-13069-cov-3.863224_pt1 | contig 13069 bp, 12 predicted proteins | sample MGYA00581010_ERZ773192 | MGnify/ENA primary metagenome ERZ773192 (study PRJEB29015, sample SAMEA2737741) | human gut metagenome | biome: human gut; feature: human-associated habitat; material: faeces | place: China | collected 2012 ...
AAAAGGGCTGGTACGTCACCTATGCCGAGAGCAGAAGCGGCAGTGTGCTGACGATTACGGTAAACCAAAATACTGCCACCCTGTCCGGCACCATTGCGGGGCTGCGTGTGCTGCAAACCAGCGGCATTACCACCGTCATCTTTAAGACCACGGAAGCGGAATCCACCTTCCATATTGCGGATTTGCTGTCCGGCACGAGCTACAACCTGACCCACGAGAACACCGCAGTCGATTTCACCCTGGACGGAAACGATGTTGCAGCACTGCTGAAATAATCGGAAATGCCGCCCCTACAAGACGATACCCGTAACCATCCCACAAAAAGGAGAGATACGTTATGAAAAAATTCCTATCTGTCACATTGTCCCTGCTGCTGGCAGCATCCATGCCCCTGAGCGCACTGGCGGAAACCTATGATTTGGCACAGGGCAGCATCACCGTGGAAGCAAAAGCGGACGGCAACCAGTATGTCTCCCAGACGGGCGGCGTGCAGCAAGAACAGCAAACCACCGAAACCGTCATCAACCAGACGGGAAGCGACACCGCTTCCACCAATAACACCATCACCATTCAAGCGGAGAAGAACCAGACCGCCCAGGTCACCATCTCGGATGTGAACATCGATGTGAGCAGCGAGGACAAGGCCGCTATTTCCACAGGGGGAGACGGCAGCGTAACCATTGAGCTGGACGGAGACAATACCGCCAAGAGCGGCAATAATCATGCCGGTGTAGAAAAGGATACGCTCGGTCGTAGTTGTTTTACCGGCATCGATATGAGCCATGATACCGATGTTTCTTGTTAATTCAAGTGGTACTTGTCTTCCCATATAAACCTCCGTAAATTTAAATAAGCAATTAAATCCCTGAAATTTTCGGGAAGATTACCATCTGAAATGTGCAAAAGCCTTATTAGCCTCTGCCATCTTATGAGTATCTTCACGCTTCTTGAATGCCGAACCTGTTTCGTTAACAGCATCCATGATCTCGTTAGCAAGACGCTCTTTCATAGTTCTTTCCGAACGAAGACGTGAATAGTTGGTGATCCATCTGAGTCCGAGTGTCTGTCTTCTCTCGGGACGAACCTCCATCGGAACCTGATAAGTAGCACCGCCGACACGGCGAGCCTTAACCTCGAGAACAGGCATTACGTTTTCCATAGCGGCTTCAAAAACCTCTACAGGCTCCTTACCTGTCTTCTCCTTGATGATGTCAAATGCGTCGTAAACAATCTTCTGTGCGACACCCTTTTTACCATCATACATAACATTGTTGATAAGTCTTGTTACCAACTTTGAATTGTAAAGCGGATCTGGCAAAACATCACGTTTTGCAATCTGGCCTCTTCTTGGCACTTCGCTTCCCTCCTTCATAGTAATGATATCATAGGTACTCAAGTGACAAAACCCTGTGGCGCCAATGGAGAAGCACATACATAATATATATACACTCTCACATTGATACGCAGCGTACCTTACCCTGCGCAGCCTGCAAGAAGATTCTGTCTTTCAAACTTTCCTTTTAAAAAGAGGAATTACTTTTTAGCAGCCTTCGGACGCTTAGCACCGTACTTTGAACGGGACTGCATTCTTCCGTTAACACCCTGAGTATCGAGTGTGCCGCGGATGATGTGGTAACGAACACCGGGAAGGTCCTTAACACGACCGCCACGAATAAGAACAACGCTGTGCTCCTGAAGGTTATGACCTACACCCGGGATATACGAAGAAACTTCGATACCGTTTGTAAGACGAACTCTGGCGATCTTACGAAGAGCCGAGTTAGGCTTTTTAGGTGTAGCAGTCTTAACTGCTGTGCAAACGCCGCGCTTCTGAGGTGAATTCTGGTCGGTAACAATGTTCTTCTTAGAATTGAGACCCTTGAGAAGAGCAGGAGCCTTTGCTTTCTTTTCGATAGTCTGTCTGCCGTTTCTAACTAACTGATTAAAGGTAGGCAAAAACTACATCTCCTTTCTTAAAAATTTTGAATATTGACAAATCATATGCCCATGGAGACACATAATAAATCACATTATCAATCTTTGGTATTCTATCACTTATGCATATATATTGTCAAGTGTTTTTGTAAAAATATTCTAAATTTTTGAAAATTCGGGGAATAAATCAAAATCAATGCCTATTTTAGCGATTTATGTTGCTTAGATCGCACGAAATGTGCCTTTTCCGAAACTTTCCGTAAGGTGCGATGGCCGCTGCACCTTGGGAGTTTTCTTCAATCCGCTTTTTTATCCCCCGTCGTCAAAACGACGCCTCCCCTTGCAGCAAGAGGAGGTTTGGAAAAAATCTTCTAAATTGTGATTCGTAAAATTTGTACCGACCGTCCGAACGGTCAACAGATCAATCCGCATTGACGAGCCATTCGTGCTCCTTGGAGTAGAAGCGGGTGGTCTTGTACCACGGGTCGCCGTCAATATGGCGGATCATCCATACATAATACATTGTGTAGCCCGGAGCCGTAACCTGCTCGTGGTCGTTGCCGTCGGTTATCGTGCAATATGCGCCGTCGGTGCTCTTGAAAACGTCGTCGCCGTTGAAGCATGCGCCGAAGCCCTGCGGCGGATCAAACTGATAGTAATAAACCTCGGGCTGCGGATGATGGTGCGGCGGATAGCTCGACCATCTGCCCGGCTGATTGAATACCTCGCCCATTACCATGTTGGAATAAGGCGCATTGTCATAGTCGAACATCGTTGAGCAAATACGGTATCCTGTGCCCTCCCACTGACCTTTGCCGAAATGCTGATAAAGGCAATCCTCAGGCTTATAGAAAACAGGCTCGAACTCTCTCTCGTTATCGGTCTGCTGAACAAGGAACTCGCTGTCCTCGCAGGCCTCAATGCTTATCTTCACACCCTTGCATACATGCAGACAATACGGTGTTTTCTCGAACGGATTCTTTCTTTTCATGTTCTCTGTTCTGTCATTCCAGCTTATATTCATGTTGCCCTTGAGAATGAGCACTGCCGTCTCGTTCTCGGCGCCGAAAATTTCGTACTTCTCCCCTTTTGCAAGCTTCTTGACCCAGATATTCATGTGCATCTCCGGATTTTTGCCGTTCATTTCGCAGAGAATCTTTTCGTTATTCTCGTTGAATGCAGGATTTTCGAGCATATATAATTCCTCCTTGGAAAATGTTAGATTTACGGTTATATTCTATCATTCTGCAATAATAATTTCAATAGCAGTTTGCAAAAATGTTCAAAACATATATCATTGTTGTATACCTTGACATTGCAAAAAAACGGACTTATAATTGTATATCATCAGCAAAAGAAGGTGTTTTTAATGGTCATTGATGCACACTGTCACATCTACCCCGATAAGATTGCCGACAAGGCGGCGCACAGCACGGGACGCTTCTATTCCCTGCCCACAACATATGACGGAAAGGTTTCTACCCTGCTCGAAAACGGAGCGAAGGCAGGTATTGATAAATTCATCGTACAGTCGGTCGCAACGACGCCGAAGCAGGTCAGCTCTATAAATAAATTCATTGCCGCCGAGGTAGCCGCTCACCCCGACAAGCTCTACGGTCTCGGTACACTTCACCCCGACAGCGAGGATATCAGGGCCGACGTTGAAGAACTTGTTTCGCTCGGTCTCGGCGGAGTTAAGCTTCACCCCGACATTCAGCAGTTCAAGCTCGACGATTACAGATGCCTTAAAATATATGAGCTTTGCGAGGAATTCAAGCTCCCCGTTCTTCTTCACACGGGCGACAGCAGATATGATTACTCCAACCCGAACAGGCTCCTTCCGATACTGGATATTTACGACAAGATGGTTGTTGTCGGTGCTCACTTCGGCGGCTGGTCGATGTGGGATGAGGCGTCAAAGCTTCTTGCCGACCGTGAGAATTTTTATGTTGACTGCTCATCGTCGTTCTATGCTCTCTCCGACGGTAAGATTCATGAGATCATCGCACGCTACGGCGTTGACCGTGTCCTTTTCGGAACGGACTACCCGATGTGGAGCGTTGAAACCGATCTGAAGCGTTTCTACTCTCTCGGCTACAACAAAGAGGATTCGGACAAGATTCTTTATCAGAACGCCGTTAAGGTCTACGGCTTGAAGCTGTGATTGGCATTTTCCTATATTTTATTTTCTGCTTATAAATAATGTGGGCATCGTACACTGCAAATATGGACTCAATCCATATTTGCAGAGCACGATGCCCACTGCTTCATTAAAGTTGACTTTAATCAATAAAATCTCAAAATTCTATTTTATAGAAAAACGGTTTGATATCCGCATAAATGCGGCTATAATTTTCACGTTCAGCGGTTTTTCTGTCAAGAATTTTATAGATGTCGGACATGTATTTTCTGAGTTCCTCGGGCATGGTATTTACTCCTGTCAAAATCACCTCATCTGCGTCACATTCACTGCTTAACAAATCCCAAAAAGCGTCTAAATTAGCACCGTACCATTCAGGAAAATCAAATACTGTCCTAATTCGTTCATGAAGCTCTCCGAGATACTTACAATCCGTTAAATCCAATGTAATTGTTTTCTTTTCTTCCATTGTCTGCTCCTATATTATAAACGAGCCGTTGCATATGCGCTTCGGCTCGCTTTTATTATTCAGTTATTTCCAGAGGTGGTCCGCTCTGACGATTTCCCTGTCGTCTCTGCCGCCGTTGAGCTGCGGGAAGTACGACGCAAATCTGTATCTCGGGAGCTTGTCGAATTCAAGCTTTATGAGCGGATAATTTATAATCGGATCGGGATTTTTTTCGGGCAAATCATATATAAAAATTCTGTCGCCCTTTTTCTCGAATTTTATCGGAGTGCCGTCCATGAAGGAAATCTTCTTCGGCTCGTCCATAAATCCGGCAAGAGCCATTTTTCCGTTGCACGGCGCCCAAATCTTGTTCCACATATAAATCGTTGTGCCCTTTGACGTACCCCTTCCGACGCCGTTGAGCTGGAATTTGTTGCCCTTGCCCTTGTTGAGAATACCGTAAACCGCTTCGCCGTTGACCTTGAGCCATTCACCTACCTTGTGAAGCGGATCAATAACCTCATAAGGAATCGAGCCATCCGGCTTAGGACCGACATTGAGCAGAAGATTTCCGCCGTATTCGCAGCAGGTTTGAAGCATATTGACGATTCTCTGCGGCGTGTAGCTGTAAGGGAGTGCCTGATCCGAATCAACATAGCCCCAGCTTATTCCGTTGAAGGTCATGCAAGCCTCCCAGTCACGCTCGGACGGAGTTATGTGCTCCTCCGGAGTGCCGAAATCCTCGGCAAGTCCGCTTCTGTCGTTGATAATAATATCCGGCTGGAGACTTCTGAGATACTGGTTGCGCTCAAGCGAATCCCAACCCTCCCATGACTCCATCGGCAGCGGAACGTCGTACCAAAGAATATCAATCTTGCCGTACTGAGTGAGAAGCTCCGTGTTTATATCTTTAAGGAACTGCGTGTAACGTCTTCTCGCCTCCGTGTCATAGGCACAGATTCCGCTGTCCGGGTGATGCCATTCCATGCAGGTCGAATAAAAACCGATTTTCAGGTCAAACTCACGGCATGCTTCAACAAATTCCTTGACTATATCGCGGTGCGGACCGTAATTGACGGAATTGTACGGATTTGCCTTTGAATCCCACAGGCTGAAGCCCTCGTGATGACGGGTCGTCATGACCATATATTTACAACCGGCTTCCTTGGCAAGCTTTGCCCATTCACGGCAGCAGCCCTCTTTCGGGCAGAAATTATCGGCAAGTGCTTCATACTCCTCGGGCGGAATATTTTCGCACGCCATAGCCCACTCATTTCTTCCGAGCTGTGAAAAAAGGCCGTAGTGAATAAACATGCCGAATCTTGCTTCTCGCCACCACTTCATGCGCTTATCACGGGTTGCGGCGATCTGTTCTTCGTATTGAGGCTTTGAAAGCATAATAAAGCTCCTTTGTTTTATATTAAACTCAGTTTAATGTATTTCCCCCGCTTTGTCAACAATAATGTTGCCGATAAAAGTCAATGTCGTTCGGTATTCCTCTCCTAACAATAAATAACACTACATCCCCGATAAACAAATCAACAATTTCGTTCAAGAAATGAAGGTTGACACATACATTTTAATATGATATAATCGGCAGAGTTTGAGGGAGTAGATAGCTCGAAACGAGTGACAAGTCAACACACTGACGCAAAGCGTCTGGCTTGTCTTAAATAACGAGACTCAGACGTGGCTTTGCCGTGTCTGGGATTTTTTCAGGCACGACGGTGTCTGATTTTTTTATTCTCGGAGGTAAAATATGGGGTTACTTGAATTATTCATCCTGGCAGTCGGTCTGTCAATGGACGCTTTCGCCGTTTCGGTCTGCAAGGGTCTTTCGACGCAGAAGCTTAAAACAAAGCACTACCTGATAATCGGTGCGTGGTTCGGCGGATTTCAGGCTCTTATGCCCACTATCGGCTATTTTCTCGGCTCAACGTTCGAAAAGTACATCACGTCTTTTGATCATTGGGTAGCATTCGTTCTGCTTGCCATAATAGGCGGAAACATGATCCGTGAGGGCTGCTCGAAGGAAGACGGAAAGGCAAACGATTCGTTCTCATTCAAGACTATGATCGTCCTTGCAGTCGCAACAAGCATCGACGCCCTCGCAGTCGGCATCACCTTTGCCCTGCTGCCCGACGTCAACATCGTTGCCGCAGTTTCATTCATCGGCGTTATAACGTTTATCATTTCCGCAATCGGACTCAAGGTTGGCAACATCTTCGGTCTTAAATATAAGAGCAAGGCGGAAATCGCCGGCGGCGTTATCCTCATCCTCATCGGCACAAAGATTCTGCTTGAGCATCTCGGTGTAATCAATTTCTGATTAACAATCGAAATATTGCAAATAATTGTTGACAAGATAGAACTTCTTTGGTATAATTCATCAAGTAAACAATATATTGCACGGGGGCGTAGCTCAGCTGGGAGAGCGCTTGAATGGCATTCAAGAGGTCAACGGTTCGATCCCGTCCGTCTCCACCAAAAATCGTTGATAAATAGGCCTTGAGCTTTATGTCAACGGTTTTTCTTTTTGTCTTGAACCGTATTTTTGATTCCTTTTCAATTTTAATTTAAGCCAAAAAATTTAAATTAGAAATATCGTATATTGCTTTTTATCAAAATATCTTGTATAATGCAATTATGGAAACTATCGAAGGGAGATATGATACATATGAAAAAGAGAATCACTGCGCTTTGGCTGGCGGCTTTGATGATTTTTTCGCTTTCCGCCTGCGGCAAAAAGGAATCCGACGACAAGTCCTTGCCTTCCGGCGATACAACGACCGCAGCAAAGGTCAGCGATGTAAAAATCACCCCGTCCGAAGCGAAGCAGACAAAGCTCGTTGACTACAAAACATCCGATTTTTCAATGAAAATTCCGAAGGGTTGGTCTGTTACTGCCGGAGGAATCGGAATGTTCCATGCAATCCGTGTAACCGACCCCAAGAACCCTATAAATCAGGTGTTTTTCCTGCTCAAGGCTCAACCGCTCCTTCACAGTGAGACGGGTAAGGATTATTATCGGCAGTCATATCAAATGTACGGCGGAAACTATAACATGATGGCTGACGCACCGGTTCTCTCCTCTCCGTCGACGGAAAACTTCTTTAAGATTTTTAATTCATACGTCTCTCTTGTCAAGACTTATGAATCAACTTATTCAAGCTTCGACTTTCCGAGCTTCGGGTCGTTCAAGAGCGTTGAACGCTTTGCGAGTAACAGCGACATGAAATCGCAGGCAATCAGTCCCGCCCTGCTCCGTGCTACTTTCACCGATGCAGCCGGCACCAAGGGAGAGGGCCTTTTCACGGCGGATATAATAGATTTCGCAGGCAATATGATGAGTGGCTTCGGAATTGACGCCGGCTATTATATGGCTTATAACATTGCGGCAATCACCTGCGAAGGAAATTCGCTTATTGAATGGAAGGATATTCTTTGCCAATCACTCAGCTCGATTGATTATTCGCAAAGCTATGTCAACAGTGCAATCCAACAAAGCAATGAGAGCACGGCAAATGCAATGCAAATCAGGAATGAGCTAAGCAGCATTTCCGACGGAATTATGGACTCATGGGAAAAGCGAAACACAAGTCAGGATATAATAAGCCAAAAGCAGAGTGATGCGACACTCGGTCTCGAAAGAATTTATGACACCGAGAAAGATGAAATATATATGGCGAAAAACGGCTGGAGTGACACGAACAAGGACGAACGTTTTCAGCTTGTTACCGATGACAGTATGTATCTTAAGGCAACCTCCGGCACAATTGAGTAATTAAAAAATTATATTTAAGCCTCAAATTACAAAAAACTCTGTAATTTGAGGCTTTTGTCTTGCGCTCGAAAAGGCGATATGATACAATGAGCTGAACACGATAAATTCGGAGGAAAAATCATGGATTATTTGAAATATGTTAACATAAAACAGGGCACAAATTCCGTCAGACGTTTTTCAAACGGAAATACACTGCCCCTTGTTCAGCTCCCGTTCGCAATGGCAGGCTATTCGGCTCAGACCGAATATGACGGAGGCTGGTTCTACAACCCGACTCACCGCAGTCTTGAGGGCATAAGGCTCACTCATCAGCCGAGCCCGTGGATTTCCGACTACGGAACTTTTCTTTTCACTCCGCAAACGGGTGAAGTCAGGGACTCTGTCGGCAGTGCATGGTCGAGCTACCGTCCGGAGGACGCAGTTATGACACCGACATATATGAAATTCCGTTTTCTTCGTTCGAGGACTGATTTTGAACTTACTCCCGCCGAGCGAAGCTGTAAAATAAGGCTCACCTATCCCGAGGGCAGAACTCCGTACTTCACTGTTTTCCCCGTTTTCGGCAGCTATACTTTTGATTTTGATTTTGAAAACAACCGTCTGCTTTGCACAACCGACGGTGCGAGAGGAGCTTTTCACGAGGGCTTCAAAACCTATCTTATTGTTCAGTTCAAATCAAAGCTTGACCCGGAGAAATCCTACAAAAAGGACGGCGAGTTTATTCATGCCGCACTTTGTGACACATCGGTTGAAGCCGATATTGCCTCGTCATACATAAGCTTTGAGCAGGCACTTGAAAACATGAAGCAGGACTGCGAAGGCAAAAGCTTCAACGAGCTTCGTTCAAAGGGTAATGACATCTGGAACGAATATCTATCGAGAATCGAGATTGACCCTGTTGACGAAAAGCAAATGAAAACATTCTATTCCTGTATGTACAGAACGGGGCTTTTTCCGCACAAGGCATATGAAATTGACAAGGACGGCAACAAGCTTCATTATTGCCCGTTTGACGGCAGCACAAAAAACGGTGTGAGATACACCGATAACGGTTTTTGGGACACATACAGAACGGAATTTCCGCTTTTTGCAATGATTGCTAAGAAAGAATATGCCGAGATGCTCGAAGGCTTTATCGTTGACTATAAAGAGGGTGGCTGGCTTCCGAGATGGCCGTCAATCGGTGAGAGAGGCTGTATGCCCTCCACCCTGCTTGATGCAATTATAGCCGATGCCGCAGTTAAGGGAATCATCGGCGGTGAGCTTCTTGAAACGGCGCTTGAAGGTATGCTCCGTCATGCAAATCACGATTCACACCATCCCGACCTTGGCAGAACAGGAGCGGAAGCATATGTAAAATACGGCTACGTTCCGGCAGATATTATTGACAACAACTGCGTCAACCTCACTCTAGATGCGGCATACGGCGACTATTGCATAGCGCAGGTTGCAAAAGTGCTCGGCAGGAATGAAATCGTTGACGAATACATGAAGCGTTCAAAAAATTACAAAAATCTTTTCGACCCCGAATCAGGCTTTATGAGAGCAAAAACGACCGACGGAAAATTCAAAGAACCGTTTGACTGCTTCGACTGGGCGGACGAATACACCGAGGGCAGCGCATGGCAGTCATCGTTTTCCGTTCCGCACGATATTGACGGACTTGCCGAGCTTTACGGCGGCAAGGACAAGCTGATTGAAAAGCTTGACGAGCTTTTCGCAACTCCGCCGATTTATTGTACGAGCGGCTACGGCTCTGAAATTCACGAAATGGCGGAGATGGCGGCGGTCGATTTCGGTCAGTGTGCAATTTCCAATCAGCCGAGCTTCCATCTCCCCTATTTGTTTGCCGCTCTCGGTGAGAAAGAAAAGAGCGAATATTGGGTCAGGAAGCTCTGCGAGGAGGCGTTCAGCTACACGGACGACGGCTTCCCCGGCGATGAGGACAACGGCGCAACGGCGGCATGGTATGTGCTTTCCACACTCGGAATTTACGACATCTGCCCGGGCAAAAATGAATATATAAAAATCAAAAAGCTTTGCAAGAGTGCAAAAATTCTCGGCAAAGAAATATAAAATCGTACTTTTTCGGAGGGTTGGTTTCCGCTCCACGGTTTTTATAATATTTCTGCATCATGTACAATATCGTATAAACCAACTGCCGCAACATTCAGTTGCGGCAGTGCTTTTATTTATTCACTTATTCACTGTAAAGCGGAAACCTTTCGCAAAGGGACTGAACCTCAGAGAGGACTCTGTCCTTGTTTCCGTCAAAGTCATTGATGATATCGCTTATCCAACCTGCGATAAGCTCCATTTCAGGCTCCTTGAAGCCTCTTGTTGTAACGGCAGGCGTTCCTATTCTCAGTCCGCTTGTAACAAACGGACTTTGCGGATCGTTTGGAATCGTGTTCTTGTTTGCGGTGATACGAACCTCATCAAGTCTGTGCTCAAGCTCCTTGCCCGTGATGCCCTTATTGCGAAGGTCAAGCAGCATAAGATGGTTGTCCGTTCCGCCGGAAACAATATCAATTCCGTGCTTCATAAGCTCATCTGCAAGAACTGCGGCGTTTTTAACAACCTGTTTTTGATAGTTTTTGAACTCATCTGTCAGTGCTTCACCGAGTGCAACCGCCTTTGCGGCGATAATATGCATAAGCGGTCCGCCCTGCGTTCCCGGGAAAACGGCCTTGTCAATCTGCTTTGCAAACTGTTCTTTACAAAGGATCATGCCGCCCCTCGGTCCTCTGAGTGTCTTATGAGTGGTGGTGGTTACGATATCGGCATACGGCACGGGCGAAGGATGAACTCCTGCGGCAACCAGTCCCGCAATATGAGCCATATCAACCATGAGATATGCGCCGACCTTATCGGCAATTTCACGGCAGCGAGGGAAGTCGATTACTCTTGAATATGCGCTTGCTCCGGCAACAATAAGCTTTGGCTTACATTCCAGAGCGATTCGCTCCATCTCGTCATAATCGATTCTTGCAGTTGATTCATCAACGCCGTAAGGTACAACGTTAAAATACTTGCCCGAAATGTTTACGGGAGAACCGTGTGAAAGATGTCCGCCCTGCTGAAGATTCATTCCCATGACGGTATCGCCGGGATTAAGCAGTGCAAAAAATACGGCAAGGTTTGCATTTGCTCCGCTGTGCGGCTGAACATTGACATGCTCCGCTTTGAAAAGCTCCTTAGCTCTGTTACGGGCGATTTCTTCAACAACATCGACGCACTGACAGCCGCCGTAATACCTCTTTGACGGATAGCCTTCGGCATATTTATTTGTCAAAACGCTTCCCGCAGCAAGTAAGACCGCCTTTGAGACTATGTTCTCAGAAGCGATAAGCTCAATGTTGCGCTGCTGGCGTTCAAGCTCGCTTTCGCATGCCGAATAAACCTCATTGTCATAAGCGGAAAGTTCATCAAAAAATTTCATATACCGTCCTCCGTTTTCTAAAAATATTCTATTTATAATCCCGGTCGGTCTCTCAACCGGCATTATCACATTCCTCGGCAGGTGTCTGCGGCGTTGCGCTGAAATACTTTTCACCGGGTTCAACATCCACTCCCCTGATTTTCATAAGCTCGGAAAATGTAACAAACTTATAGCCCTGCTTTGCAAGCTCGGGGATAAGCCTTGCAACGGCATCTGCCGTCGCAGGATAAAGATCATGCATAAGAACAATGCTTCCGTCAAAAACATTGTCCATGACGGTCTGATAATCCTTGTCGGCGTTTCTGTAATCCCAGTCGCGCGAGTCAACGCTCCACAAAACCATCGGCATACCGACATTCGCTTTGACCGTGTCGTTCGCAGCACCCTCGGGAGGTCTGAGAACCTTGACCTTTTTGCCGGTATACTTTGATATGGCATCGCATGATTTTTTGATTTCCTCTTGCATTTCGGGAACGGAAAGACTGTTGAGATTAACATGAGAATACGTATGAGTGCCTATCTCACAGCCCATTTTTGAGGCTCTTATAATTTCATCGGAATATGTATCCGCTCTGTCGCCGACAACAAAGAAAGTCGCCCTGCCGTTATATTTTTCCAAGGTATCGAGAATTTTATTCGTGACCGGAGCATAAGGACCGTCATCGAAGGTAAAGCACACAAGCTTATCCGTTGCTTTCGGAAGCTTCCATTCACCCTTTTCCTCCGGCTCGGTTGTTTTCTCAGTTGTTTTCTCGGTTGTTTTTAAATCATTGTTATCTGTTTGTTTGTCTGATGTCGTTTCGCTCGTTTTGTTCTGTGCATCATGTCTTTCCTGCATCATTTTTCCGCTGAATCCGTACACGGAAACAACAAGAATAGCCACAAATGCAACCAAAAAAACCGTTTTACCTATAAAATCCCTTTTCATTACTGACAATACATCTCCATGACTTACTTCGGCAAAATATTACCGTGTTAAATTATATCATCGATAGCGCTTTTATTCAATCCTCATTTTTTAAAATTGACACAAATGTTACAAATTACACGTTTTTTTACATATTTATATTACTTACACCTTTCTTCAGGAAATATCTTAAAAAAAGTCAAAAAAGTACTTGACAATTTCCATTCTATGCTATATAATTAGCAAGTCGCTTGGAAATAATAAGAGTGACACACATATGGCGGCATAGCTCAGCTGGCTAGAGTACTCGGTTCATACCCGATTGGTCGTAGGTTCGAATCCCACTGCCGCTACCATATGGCCCGGTGGTCAAGAGGTTAAGACACCGCCCTTTCACGGCGGTAACACGAGTT
>ERZ773192.3057-NODE-3057-length-13014-cov-20.052010_pt1 | contig 13014 bp, 10 predicted proteins | sample MGYA00581010_ERZ773192 | MGnify/ENA primary metagenome ERZ773192 (study PRJEB29015, sample SAMEA2737741) | human gut metagenome | biome: human gut; feature: human-associated habitat; material: faeces | place: China | collected 2012 ...
GCGGCGGCACCGACGGCGCGACCCTGAGCTATATGGGCCTGCCCTGCCCGAACCTCGGCACCGGCGGCTTCAACTTCCACGGCCCCTGCGAGTGCATCACCGCCGAGAAGATGGATCAGGGCGTCGAAATTTTGCTGAATCTGGTCGAGCTGTATAAATAAGGGCCCGGAGTTTATTGAAAAGGAATTGAATAAGACATAACAACAGCCCGTGCTTCCCAATCGAAGCACGGGCTGCTTGCCTATATGGCTTCCCCCTCGGGGGAAGCTGTCAGCGGCCACGCCCGCTGACTGATGAGGGGCGGCCTGCCGTCAAAACTCGCTAACGGATAGCAAGGGCACACCCGCCCCTCATCCGGCCCTGCGGGGCCACCTTCCCCCAAAGGGGAAGGCTTTAGGCCCTTACTTCATCTTCCCCACATACACCAGATACGAATACAAATAAATCCACGCGCTGCCGCCAAGAAGGGCGGCCAGCAGCACAATCAGCGTAGCAATGTCGCCCAGCAGGCCGCCCAGGAAGGCAAGCACCAACAGGACAATGCCCATAACGACAAAGGTGTACCCGCCCATGCGCTGGGTGCGCTGCCAGTTGTGCTCGTCGTTCAGCGCCCAGGGCGTGCGGCAGCCGAAGGTATAATTCTGCTTGATCTGCGGCATAAAATTGCCCAGGATGATGAACAATACGCCGATGCCGCCGCAGACCAGAATGCTGACGAGGTTGCTGCTGTCCGGCAGCTTACCGAAAACAGCCAACTCACTCAGCCAGCTGAACGCCGCCGACATTACGGTGAACAGCCCCACGAACAGGTTCCATGCCTTGCCGAACTTCTCAAAATTTTGATGCTTGGGGTCGATCTTGCGGATGACCTCAAACAAAATTAGCGTGACAAACGGTATCGCGGCCAAAAACAAAACCGTGGATTTCGGCCCCCAGCCGTTGACCTGCCCGCTGGCTCCCCAGTGGGTGGGCACAATGTCCGGCAGGGAGGGGTAGAAGTACAGGTGCGCGGCAAAATTCAGCACGCAGACCACGGTTAAAATCCAGAACAGCTTATTCTTTTTCATTGCTATCGTCTCCCTTTACAAGGCCGCAGTCATAAAACCACTTCATCAATTCCTGAAATACGGTCAGATTCACACTGTACACAATGTTCTGGCCGCGGCGCTCATCGGTAATAAGCGCCGCACTTCTTAAAATGTTCAGGTGGTGGCTGACGGACGGCTTTGTCATATCAAAATGTGCGGCGATCTCCCCGGCGGTCAGATCGCCCTGTGCCAGCAGTTCTAAAATGCGCCGCCGCGTCGGGTCGGCCAGCGCCTTGAAAGCATCTCCCAAACAGAACAACTCCTTTCCTGATAAACAATTAGATAAACGTCTAACTGTCTATGCCTTTACTATACTCCTATGCACCTGCCGCTGTCAATAGACATTTTGAAAAATATCTAACTATCTGCTCCCCTCCGACTGCTTCTCCAACTTTTACCAATGATTTTTTCCTGCAAATTCACAATTTGTTTGCAATTTTCCTATTGACATGGTATGTGAATGTGCTACAATATTAGCAGTCGAACAGATAGAGTGCTAAAGAAAAACAAACACACAGAATTTGCGAAAGCAAATACTTGAGATGCAAAATCCAAGCACTTTACGTGCGAGACTGCCAGAACAATGCGCTATCTGCACTAAAGGAGGTACGCACTATGAACATCGAACAAATGACACAGAAAACCCGTGAGGCTTTGCAGGCTGCACAGCGCATCGCGGTGGAATATTCCAACAACGCGGTGGAGCAGGAGCATCTGCTGGCCGCCCTTGCCCAGCAGCAGGACGGGCTTATCCCGCAGCTGCTGCAGACCCTTGGCATTGACGCCAATGCCTTTGCCCAGGCGGCCTTGCAGAAGGTTGAGGCGCTGCCCCGCGTGACCGGCTCGGGCCGTGACCCGGAGAAGATCTACATCTCCAACGATCTGGACCGCGCCCTCAACGCCGCCGAGCAGCAGGCCAAGCAGATGAAGGATGAATACATCAGCGTAGAGCATGTATTCCTCGGTATTTTGCAGCGGCCCGGCAAGGCTGCCAGTGAAATCTTCAAGAATTTCGGCATCACAACCGAGAAATTTATGAAGCAGCTGAGTACGGTGCGTGGCAATCAAAGGGTCACGAGTGATAACCCGGAGGATACCTACAATGCCCTGAAAAAGTACGGCCAGGACCTTGTCGAGATGGCAAAGGCGCATAAACTTGACCCTGTGATTGGACGCGATACGGAAATTCGCAATGTCATCCGTATCCTGTCCCGCAAACGCAAGAACAACCCTGTGCTGATCGGTGAGGCCGGTGTCGGTAAGACCGCCATCGCCGAGGGGCTGGCGCAGCGGATCGAAAGCGGAGATGTGCCCGAAAACCTGAAGGATCATACCGTGTTCAGTCTGGACATGGGTGCGCTGGTCGCAGGTGCCAAATACCGCGGCGAGTTTGAGGAGCGCCTGAAGAGCGTCCTCAACGAGGTCAAGAAGTCCGAGGGCAAGATCATCCTCTTCATCGATGAGCTGCACACCATCGTGGGCGCGGGCAAGACCGACGGTGCGATGGATGCCGGCAACCTGCTCAAGCCCATGCTGGCCCGCGGCGAGCTGCACTGCATCGGCGCGACCACGCTGGACGAGTACCGCGAGTATATCGAGAAGGACCCTGCGCTGGAGCGTCGTTTCCAGCCGGTCATGGTCAATGAACCGACAGTCGAGGACACCATCTCGATCCTGCGCGGCCTGAAGGAGCGCTACGAGGTCTACCACGGCGTCAAGATTCAGGACGCCGCCCTGATCGCCGCCGCGACGCTGTCGGACCGCTACATCACGGATCGCTTCCTGCCCGATAAGGCCATCGACCTCGTCGATGAGGCTTGCGCCATGGTCAAGACCGAGCTGGATTCGATGCCCGCCGAGTTGGACGAGATGAACCACCGCATCACCCAGCTGCAAATCGAGGAGGCCTCTTTAAAGAAAGAGACCGACGAGCTGTCCAAGCAGCGTTTGGCCACGCTGGAAAAGGAGATGGCCGAGCTGCGCGACAGCTTCAACAGCAAGAAGGCGCAGTGGGAGAACGAGAAGAACGCCGTGAACAAGGTGCAGAGCCTGCGCGCCGAGGTGGAATCCACCAAGGCCGAGATCGAAAAGGCGACCCGCACCGGCGACTACGCCAAGGCCGGTGAGCTGCAATACGGCAAGTTGCCCACCCTGCAAAAGCAGTTGGAGGAAGAAGAAAAGCTGGCCGAGGCAAAGAAAGAATCCAGCCTGCTTCGTGACCGCGTAACGGAAGAAGAAATTGCGAACATCGTCGCCCGCTGGACCGGCATCCCGGTCTCCAAGCTCGTCGAAGGCGAACGCGAGAAGCTGCTCCGCCTGCCGGACACGCTGCATCAGCGGGTCATCGGTCAGGACGAGGCCGTGCAGAAGGTCTCGGACGCTATCCTGCGCTCCCGCGCCGGCATCGCGAACCCGAACCGTCCCATCGGCAGCTTCCTGTTCCTCGGCCCCACGGGCGTCGGCAAGACCGAGCTGGCCAAGGCGCTGGCGCAGGCCCTGTTTGACGACGAGAAGAACATGGTCCGTATCGACATGACCGAGTATATGGAGAAATTCAGCGTCTCGCGTCTGATCGGTGCGCCTCCGGGATACGTCGGCTATGAGGAGGGCGGCCAGCTGACCGAGGCCGTGCGCCGCCACCCCTACAGCGTTGTGCTGTTCGATGAGGTCGAAAAGGCCCACCCGGACGTGTTCAACATCCTGCTGCAGGTGCTGGACGATGGCCGCATTACCGACAGCCAGGGCCGCACGGTGGACTTCAAGAACACCGTCATCATCCTGACGTCGAACCTGGGCTCCGACCTGATTCTGGAGGATCTGGAAAAGAGCCGTGCCAACGGCATCAACGAGCTGTCCGACGAGGCCAGAAACGCCATTGACCAGCTGCTCAAGCGCCAGTTCCGCCCCGAGTTCCTGAACCGTCTGGACGACATTGTCTACTACAAGAGCCTGACCAAGACCGAAATCGGCTCCATCGTTGACCTGATGCTGGCCGACCTGCGCAAGCGTCTGGAGGACAAACAGCTGAAACTGGTTGTCACCGACGCGGCCAAGAACGCCATCATCGACGGCGGCTATGACCCGATCTACGGCGCCCGCCCCTTGAAGCGGTACATCCAGTCCCATGTGGAAACGATGATCGCGAAGGAGATCATCGGCGGCGCCCACACGGCAGGGGACACCCTGACCGTGGATGCGGATGGGAACGGACAGCTGATGCTGCGCTGAACCCTACAATAATAAATGACGCTCCGGGCGGTATGGAAAATGTTCCATACCGCCCGGAGCGTTTTTGCTTGTCTTGCAGCATTGCAGGGACCGCGCATCTGCGGCCTGCAAGATTCCGGTGGCCCCGGCGCTTCCGGGGCGATGACGAGCATCGACCCCCACGCCGTAGGGGCGGATTCCATATCCGCCCGCTCATCCGGGCGTTTGCGGGTAAGCTGCGGGCCGGGCGTGCCCGGCCCCTACAGGTATACCAAATTACAGCACACCCAGTCCCGTCAGCAGCGTCTTGACACCGATCAGGATCAGCACAATGCCGCCGATGCGCTCGGCGGGGGCGCGGTACTTGTCGCCGAACATGGCACCGACCTTGACGCCGATGGCGGACAGCAGGCAGGTGATAACGCCGATCAGCCCGGCAGCGGGCAGAATGTCCACCTGCATGGCTGCAAAGCTGACGCCGACGGCGAACGCATCAATGCTGGTGGCGATGGCCAGCGGCAGCATGGCTTTGGCGGAGTAGTCGTCGTCCAGCTGCTCGTCGCCGCCAAAGCTCTCCTTGATCATGTTCGCACCGATGAGTGCCAGCAGCACAAACGCGATCCACGGACCGAACTTCGTCAGCAGCGCGGCAAACCGGTCACCGAGAAAATAGCCCAGTGCAGGCATCAAAAACTGAAACCCGCCGAACCAGACGCCGCAGATCATAGCGTGCTGCAGACTTACCTTGCGGACGGACAGCCCCTTGCAGATCGAGACGGCGAATGCGTCCATCGAGAGGCTGACGGCAATCAGGAACAGGTCGAATAAAGTCATGATTTTTCCTCCGTTTTGGCAGGGTGCAGACAATAAAAAAGACCTATCCACCCGTGAAAACGGGCAGATAAGTCTCGTCGTTTAAAGTAAAGCCAGAGCAAACGCTCATTGTGTTGGCAGAACTGCGCGGCGGCTGCTCCACCGCTGCGCTGACTACTCCCTTATTGCTTCGGATAGTGTAGCATAGGTGAGAATGCTTGTCAATACGTTAGAAATGGCTAATCTCAAACAAAAGGCTTCCCCCGCGTGGGAAGCTGTCAGTGGCTCCGACCACTGACTGATGAGGACCGACCCTGCCATGGTATCCCACAAACGGGTAAAAATGGCAAACATACCCCTCATCCGGCCCTGCGGGGCCGGCTTCAGTCTACGCGCTAAGAGCCGCCTACGGCGGTTGCGCTCCGACACGCGCCTGCGGGCGCAGCCCCACAGAGGAAGGCAAGATGCTTGCATAATCCCCCATTTTAGAGTACAATATACACAAATCTGCATTCCGGGGGAATAACCATGCAATATAAAGTTTTGGCGCTGGACCTTGACGGCACCCTGACCAACACCGAAAAGGTCATCACGCCGCGCACTAAGGCGGCATTGCAGGAGGCGGCCCGCCGCGGCGTCTGCATCGTGCTGGCCAGCGGGCGGCCCACCGTCGGCATTGAGCCGCTGGCCAGGGAGCTCGAGCTCGAAAAGTACGGCGGCTGTATTTTGAGTTACAACGGCGGCAAGATCATCGACTGCCGGACCGGACAGACGCTGGTGCAGCATGCCTTCCCGGCAGACCTGATCGAGCCGGTCTGCACGTTCAGCCGCTATTGGAACGTCGTGCCGCTGACCTACGACAAAAACGGCATCGTGACCGAGGTTCCCGACGCCCCCTACGTGCTGGAGGAAGCCCGCATCAACAAGATCCCCGTGCGCAAGGTGGAAAATCTGCCCGCCGAGGTGACCTACCCCATCAACAAGCTGCTGTTGACCGGCGACCCCGCCGACATGCCGCACGTTGAGGAGCTGATGCAGCAGGAGTTTGCGGGCAAGCTGTCCATCTGCCGCAGCGCACCTTTCTTTATTGAAACAATGCCCCTCGGCGTCGGCAAGGATACCTCGCTGGAAATTCTGCTGCGCGCCAAGGGCCTGACCCCCGCCAACCTGATGGCCTGCGGTGACGGCTGGAACGACCTGCCGATGATACGCCTGGCCGGTATGGGCGTGGCCATGGGCAACGCCCAGCCGCCGGTCAAGGCCGCGGCCAACTACCTGACCGCCGATAACGACCACGACGGCGTGGGCCTGGCAGTGGAAAAGTTTATTTTGAATGAGGAGACCTGACCTGTGAATCTGATCGTTTTCGATTTGGAATGGAACATCGGCTACCAGCCGAAAACCTTCCTCTATCACGGCACGGAGCTGACGCTGCGCGGTGAAATCATTCAGATCGGCGCGGCCCGCATCAATGACCGCGGCGACGTCCTGGATACGTTTGAGGTCAACCTCAAGCCGCACATTTTCCGCAAATTGCAGCATCATATCGCCAAGGTCACGGGTCTGTCCCAGGGCGACCTGGACGCGGGCCTGCCGATGAAGGAGGGCCTGCAGAAATTCCTTGACTGGGCGGGCGACGATGCCGAGCTGGCCGAGTGGGGCCTGGACGACGTGCCGGTTTTAAAGCAAAACCTGTTCCTCGTCGGGCTGGATGAAAACTGGCCGAACCGCTGGTACGACCTGCAGCGCATCTTCCTGCAGGCTTACCCCCGCAAGGAGGGAGAGGGCCTGACCCTGGAAAGCGTTGTGGACCGCCTGGGCATCCCCAAGGAAGAACCGTTCCACAACGCACTGGACGACGCGCTCTATACGGCCAGGGTCTGCCGCAAGCTGCCGCTGGCCGAGGGCCTCGCGACCTATCCGACGGAGGAGGAGCTGCTGACCGAGGCGCTGCTCGGTGCCGAGAACACGGGCCGCGACGTGCGGCTGTTCATGAACCGCATGGAACACGACGACTACCGCAGCGTGCCCGAGCTGTATCAGGCCGGCTGCCCTGAGTGCGGCGCGCCGCTGCAAAACGACGAGGTCTGGCTCAAGCGCGGCAACACGGGCTACTTTACCAGAGCAGCCTGCCCCTACTGCGGGCACTGGTATCTGCGCTTTAAGCTGAGCCGCCGCGACGGCCTGCATTGGAGCTTTGCCCGCTGCATCGACCCGGCTACCCCGGAGTACGATGCCAGATGGGACAAGCAGAAGGCAGCTCTGCTTGAGCGCATGAAGCGCAAGCAGGAGCGGAATATAAAAGAGTGATGAACCCCAAGCTCCGGCTCTGCGGGGCACCTCACTCGTAACCGGGGGAGGCTTTTTTATTTTTCGTCCTCCTGCTCTTGACAAATCCTGCGTTCTGTCTTATGATTGATGAAAACGTAACACGATTTTTACAAAATTGCAAACATAGCAACAAGAGGTACAAGATGGATACAGAACGCTGGCAGATCTTATTAAAGGCAATCGACCGCGGCAGCCTGCGTGCGGCGGCGGATGAGATGGGTTTTACGGTCTCCGGCATCAGCCGCAGCGTGGCAACGCTGGAAAAGGAGCTGGGCTTTGCGCTGCTGCACCGCGCCAAAAGCGGCGTGCAGCCCACCGCGGAATGCCGCCAGCTGCTGCCGTCGGTGCGTGAGCTGCTGTTTGCGCAGGAGCGGCTGGAACAGACCGCAGCCAAGGTGCGCGGCGCAGACTGCGGCACCATTGTCATCGGTACGGCGTATAACTGCTACTATGAGTGGGTCACCCAGATGATGGCGGCGTTCCGCACACGGCACCCCGGCGTGGTCATCAAGATCGTCAACGGTACCAGCAGCGAGCTGGCCGAGATGCTGCTGGATCACCGCACGGATTTCTGCCTCATCAGCCACCGCGACTCGCTGCCGGTCTGGCTGCCCATCCGTCAGGACGAGCTGATGGTCCTGCTGCCCAAAAACCACCCGCTGGCGGACCGCGAGTCTTTCCCGGTGGAAAGCCTGAAGACCGAGCCGTTCATCGACAGCTACCCGGGCATGGAGACCGACATCACCCTGATTTTTGACAAGCTGAAGGCCCGCCCCGACGCGCGCTATTCCACGATGGACATCACGGCGACCTATGCTATGGTGTCGGCGGGCTTGGGCATCAGCGTAAACAATGCCATCAACCACCAGGACGGCTATCCCGGCGTCGTGGAGCGCCCGATGAATCCCCACCAGATGATGGAGATCGGTCTCGCCTGCGGCGAGAACCTCGCCCCCGCCGCCCAGGCGTTCCTGGATTTCGTAAAGGAGCGGCTGCCGGAATAAGAATGCCTTCCCCCGCGGGCGGGGGAAGGTGGCCGAGGCCCCGCCCGAGGCCGGATGAGGGGGCGGGTCTATGTCATATCCCGCCAACGGATGATGGCCGTACACCTGCCCCTCATCAGTCAGCGGTCAGGGCCGCTGACAGCTTCCCCCAAGGGGGAAGCCAACAAAACAAAAACCGCCGTGCAAATCCATGCACGGCGGTATATTTTTGCCTTAATACGTGATAATGATGCCCTGATCCTGCGCGTAGAAGCTGCACAGGCCGGAGCAGGGCACGATCTTCACCGGGGCGCCGGGCCACTTGGCCTCAATGCCGTGATGCAAAAGCTGGGCGGCGTTCTGATTGCCGCACTCGCTGATGAGCACCGGATGGACACCATCGTATTTGTCCTCGTCCATCTGCTCCAGAATCTTTGCCAGCACGCGGGTCTCGCCGCGGGTCTTGAAGTAAAAGTCGATCTTGCCGTCCGGCGTGCGGCGGCCCAGAACGCGCATGTTCAGGCGGCCTGCGATAAAACCAACTACCCTGTTGACACGGCCGTTCTTGGCCAGATTGTCAAAGCTCGCCAGTGCAAACAGGATGTGGGTGCTATCGGCAAACTTTTTCAGCGCAAAGCAGATGTCGTCAAATGTCTGATCCTCGCCGATCAGCTTGTTGGCCAACTCGGCGGCACCGGCCAGCGCACCGGAGCAGCTCAGCGTGTCCAGCACAAAAATTTTCTTTTCGGGGTGCTCCTCCAGCACCATCTCGCGCGCAGCCATGGCGGCATTGTAGCTGCCGGACAGGTTGCTGCTGATGGTGAGGGCAAACACGTTGTCCGCCTGCAAAAAATATTCGGCCCATTCCTCGGGGCTGGGGCAGGCGGTGGTGCTGGCACCGTTGTAGTCGGTCATGGCCTGCAGCATCTGCTGGGTGTTCAGCGTGGCAAGGTCAACATACTCGCGTTCACCAACGCGGATTTTAAACGGTACAAGGGCAAACTGCACGCCCGGTGCCGGGTTTTTCAGCTCGCGGATCTCGCAGGAGCTGTCGGATACAATCATCCATGCCATGGGGCAGGACCTCCGTTCTGTGATGATTGGTCACGTCTATTCTTACTCTTATTATAGAGGTACAGGAGAAAAGCGTCAAGCTGATTTTTGCAAACGTCCCTTTTTTGTTCTGTAAAATTTGCTGCGGCCACTTGTACCCGGTGCGGTTCCGGCGTATAATAACTATACATGCTTGATTGCGTAAAGAACAGGAGCTTTTATGGCTGATTTTTATACCTACCGCAATGAGGTCGCAGGCAGGCGCCGCAAGCGCAGACTGTTCCTGATCCTCATCGTTGTTTTGGCGGCGCTCTGCATCGGCGTGGGCTACTTCTGGTTCACGCGGCAGAGTGCCCCGGCTCAGACTTCCCCGGCAGAATCCGCTACGCCGGAGCAGGCCGCATCCGCCGCTGTGCCCACCGAGGCCCCCTCGGCGGCCCCGGCAGACATTGCCGAGCCGCAGCGCATCCTGCCGGGCGTCGACACCGCCGCGTGGGACAAGTCCGAGGCCGTCGCGGCCACGATCGACACCGAGTACCGCAACACCGATCACCGCATGGTGGCCGTCCCGATGCTGGGCACCGTGACGAACGACTATTTCAACACTGTCACCTTCGCGGGCGACAGCATCGCGTCGGGCCTTGGTATCTACGATACGGGCTACCACAATGCCCACTACGCCACCTACGTCAGCGCGGGCGTGCAGACCTTTGTCAACAATGTCAGCGTCAAGAACGCCGTCACCGGTGCGAACGAGACTCCGATGGAAACCATTGCCGCCAGCCAGCCGGATTATCTCTATATCCTTGTCGGCACGAACAACCTCGTCGTGCAGGGCAGTGAGGACAGCTTTATCGCCTACTACGAGCGCCTCATTGATATGCTGCGTGAGCAGCTGAACCCCGGCGTGACGATTTATATCCAGTCCATCCCCGGCGTACAGGAGGATGTGGTCGCCTCCAAGCCCGGTCTGGACAACACCCGCATTGCCACAGTCAACGACCTGCTGGCCAACATGGCGCTGCGCAAGGGTTGCTACTATATCAACATCCGCGAGGCCCTGACCAACCCCGCCGACGGCAGCCAGATCGACGACTACGCCACGAAGGACGGCGTCCACTTCAATGCCGCGGGCTACCATGCCTGGGCCGAATATCTGGCCACCCACACGGTCTGGAACCGCCGCAGCGTCTACAGCGGCGAGAACCCGTACTACATCTACGGGACCTGAAAATAATTTCCGGATTGCACAAATCCCCTGCAAAGTGTAAAAAGAACCTTGCAGGGGACTTTTTTTGTACATTTGTCCGAAAAAACGCCCGATTTATGTCGAACTTGTACAAAACGAATGGGTAACATACGAAAATTTTAGCAGAATATTACACAAAAGACCTTGCATTTCCCGTAAGAAACAGGTAATATAGAGACAGAGATTATATAGAGTCGGTGTACTGTATCCACTACAGCACCGCTCAAAAGGGGAGATTACGTTGAAACAGCGCAAAGAAACGCCAAAAAGCTCCGATCTGCCCATTTATCTGTTCAAGCAGGGCAACAATCAGGAGGCCTATCGCTACTTCGGTGCGCATCTGTGCGAGGAAAACGGCGAGGCCGGCGCAGTGTTCCGTGTCTGGGCACCGCACGCCAAGGCCGTTTCCATTGTGGGTGACTTCAACAGCTGGACGCCCGGCGAGCACCCCATGGAAAAGGTGACGGACGGTATCTGGGAGCGCTTCGTTCCCGGCATCAAACAATTTGATGTCTACAAATACTGCATCACCACCCCGGCGGATGAGCTGGTCTATAAGGCTGACCCGTATGCCTTCCATACCGAGACCCGCCCGTCCAACGGCAGCAAGGTCTATGATATTGAGGGCTACACCTGGGGGGATGCCGCCTGGGTCAGTGACGAGGAAAAGCGGGATGTCATCAACAGCCCGATGTCCATTTACGAGCTGCAGGCCGGCAGCTGGAAGATGAAGGACCCCGAAAACGGCGTGCCCTACAACTATGCCGAGCTGGCCGACGAGCTGATCCCGTACATAAAGGAAATGGGCTACACCCACGTGGAGCTGCTGCCCATCACCGAGTATCCCTTCGACGGCAGCTGGGGCTATCAGCCCACCGGGCTGTACGCGCCGACCCGCCGTTTTGGTACCCGTGAAGACTTCCGCTACTTCCTGAATGCTGCCCATGCCGCGGGTCTGAACGTGATCCTCGACTGGGTGCCGGGCCACTTCCCGTCGGATGACTTTGCGCTGGCATCGTTCGACGGCACCGCGTTGTATGAACACAGCGACCCGCGAGAAGGTTATCACCAGGACTGGAATACGCTGATCTACAACTACGGTCGCCGTGAAGTCAGCAACTTTCTGGTCGGGAACGCGCTGTACTGGATTGAACGCTTCGGGATCGACGCCCTGCGCGTGGATGCGGTTGCGTCAATGATCTACCGCGACTACAGCCGCAAAGAGGGGGAGTGGGTGCCCAATGAGTACGGCGGCCGGGAAAACCTCGAAGCGATTGAATTTCTGCGCAATACCAACCGTGTGCTCGGTGAGCAGACGCCGGGAGCGGTCACGATGGCGGAGGAGTCCACCGACTTCGCCGGGGTTACACGACCGTCTTCTACGGGCGGTCTTGGCTTCTGGTTCAAATGGAACCTCGGCTGGATGCATGACACCCTCGACTATATGCAGCTCGATCCCATCTATCGTCGTTATCATCACGACAAGATGACCTTCGGGATGCTCTACAACTACACCGAAAACTTCGTGTTGCCGCTGTCACACGATGAAGTGGTTCACGGCAAAAAATCGATTCTTGACCGGATGCCTGGCGATGCCTGGCAGAAGTTCGCCAACCTGCGCGCCTACTACGGCTGGCTGTTTGCCTTCCCCGGTAAAAAGCTGCTGTTTATGGGCAACGAGTTTGCCCAGGGGCGGGAGTGGAACCACGACGCCAGCCTCGACTGGCATCTGCTGGAAGGGGGCGACAACTGGCATCACGGGGTGCAGCGTCTGGTGCGCGATCTGAACCATACCTATCGCCACCATAAGGCACTGCACGAACTGGATTTTGACCCCTACGGCTTTGAATGGCTTGTTGTGGATGACCACGAACGGTCGGTGTTTATCTTTGTCCGTCGCGATAAAGCCGGGAACGAGATAATCGTGGCGAGCAACTTCACGCCAGTACCGCGTCACGGCTATCGCTTCGGGATTAACCAGCCGGGGCGCTGGCGTGAAGAGCTGAACACCGACTCGATGCACTACCACGGGAGCAACACCGGCAACGGCGGCTGCGTGGCAAGCGAGGCGATCGCCAGCCACGGTCGGGAGCATTCGCTGTCGGTGACTCTGCCGCCGCTGGCGACAATCTGGCTGGTACGGGAATCTGCAGGGCAATAAAACGCGCAGCTGATTTATTGCAGCTGACTTATTACCGGAGGTGATCACTTCTGAATTATTTTGCAGAAGAGGGAGGCTTTTTCTTCATTATTTTCTTTTATGGCTTTTATTTAATAGCAGGACATTATT
>ERZ773192.3075-NODE-3075-length-12964-cov-3.654969_pt1 | contig 12964 bp, 8 predicted proteins | sample MGYA00581010_ERZ773192 | MGnify/ENA primary metagenome ERZ773192 (study PRJEB29015, sample SAMEA2737741) | human gut metagenome | biome: human gut; feature: human-associated habitat; material: faeces | place: China | collected 2012 ...
TATTCTGTTGTGTTCCTGCGCCGTGGCGCCGGGAACGATAGTTATTATACCAGATGCAGCAGAATTGTCAAGCACTTTTTTGAAAAACTTTTCATCTTTTGGGAAAGGATCATACTTTCGCATTTTTTGCAGACAGCGTGGCTGCGCTGTGCAGGCGTTTTTGCGGCATTTGCAGACGCGTTGCGGTGCCTTGCGTGTGCCGGCACCGTTTTGGATTTGACAGGGTTTACACGGCGATGTAGAATAGAGACACTGTTTTCTTACAATTATATAGAGGAGCGTTTTGCCATGCTGTATTTTGAAAACGACTACTGCGAGGGTGCACACCCCGCCATTCTGCAAAAGCTGACCGAGACCAACTTTGAAAAGGTCTCCGGCTACGGCACCGACCCCTACTGCGCCAGCGCCCGCGAGAAGATCCGCGCCGCCTGCGCCTGCCCGGAGGCCGATGTGCAGTTCATCTCCGGCGGCACCCAGAGCAACGCCATCGTCATCGCGTCCATGCTGCAGCGGTGGCAGGGCGTAGTGGCTGCTGCCACCGGTCATGTAGCGGGGCACGAGGCAGGTGCCATTGAGTACACCGGCCACAAGGTCATCACCCTGCCGCAGCACAACGGCAAGCTGGACGCTGCCGAGCTGCGGGCGCTGGTGGCCACCTTCTACGCCGACGACAACCACGACCACATGGTGTTCCCCGGCATGGTGTACATCTCCCACCCCACCGAGTACGGCACCCTGTACACCAAGGCGGAGCTGGAAGCCCTGCACGCTGTGTGTCAGGAGTACAAGATGCCGCTGTTCCTCGATGGTGCACGGCTGGGCTATGGTCTGGCTGCCGAGGGCACGGACGTGACGCTGGCCGACCTTGCCCGGCTGACCGATGTGTTCTACATCGGCGGCACCAAGGTGGGTGCGCTGTGCGGCGAGGCTGTGGTGTTCCCCCACGGTGCACCGGCGCATTTTATGACCATGGTCAAGCAGCAGGGCGCACTGCTGGCAAAGGGGCGGCTGCTGGGCATCCAGTTTGACGTGCTGTTCACAGATGGCCTGTATTTCTCCATCAGCAAAAACGCCATTGCCACCGCCAACCGCCTGAAGAAGGGCTTTGCGGAAAAGGGCTATCGCTTCTTTATGGACTCCCCCACGAACCAGATCTTCCTTGTGCTGGAAAACGCCCAGCTGGCTGCGCTGGAAGGCAAGGCAAAGTTCGGCTTCTGGGAGAAGTTCGACGACACCCACACCGTGGTGCGCATCGCCACCAGCTGGGCCACCCGCATGGACGAGGTGGAAGCACTGATCGACCTGATGTGATCCAATCATTATAAATCAAGAGGCTCAGAAGCGCCGACAGGTGCTCCTGAGCCTCTTTTATCGTTCTTCTGTGTTCCACGGCTGCGGGGTGCTTTCCAGCGGCTGTCCGGTGGCAAGGGCGCGCTCCATCAGCAGGGCAAGGTAGGCGTCCTGCAAGGCGTCTGCCAGCGGATACACCTCTGCCCCGCCGGCAAGATAGCCCTGCATCCTGTCCAGAAAACAGGCGATGGCGGTCTCGTCCTCGTTCAGCCCCGCCTGCGCGGCGGCAGCTGCCAGCGGGTCGGGCAGCGGGGTCAGTTGACGGCACACCGGCTCCCCGGCGGCATCCAGACAGCGCAGGGTGTCGTCGAACACTTCGCCCCGCTCTCCCTGCACACTGGTGTGGGTGCTGCGCAGATAGGAGTGGTACTGCACACCGTTAAAATCCAGAAACGCTGTGCCGCCGCCCGCAAATTCCAGCGTGTGCTGCTGCAAGGTCTTTTCCACCAGTGCGCCGTTATGCACCGCACCCCAGCGGGAATCCGTTTCGATAATCCTTTCCGTCCAGCTGCGTCCGGTCACCCGCACCGGCTGCTGCCCGGCATTCAGGAACAGCCGCGCCAGACTGACCGCGTGGTAGCCGTGCGCCACCGACAGCCGGGCAAACTGCGGCGTGCCCAGTGCACCGCTGCGTACTGCTGCCAGCCGTTTTGCCAGCGTGGGGTACAGCCAGTACTGTTCTGCAACCTGCAGCTTTGCGCCCTGCCGGTGCAGCTGCCAGAGGGCGCGCAATGCGTCCTCCTCCAGCGCCGCCGGAGTCTCGCACAGCACGGCAAAGCCTCGGGCAAGCCATTCGGTGCTGACGGCGGCGATGGACGCTTTATTCACTGCCACCACCACAAGATCCGGGTGCAGGGCAATGCACTGCTCCGCCGAGGTGCTTACCGGCACGCCGTACTCCCGGTGCATTTTTTCGGCCTTTTCCTCGGTGCGGCAAAGCATGGCGCACAGCTCGAACCGCTCCGGCAGCGCCTGCGCGATGCGCCAGTAAAACAGCGACCGCCAGCCGGAGCCTACTACAATAAACCGCAGCTTAGCCATTTGTCTGTTCCTCCTGAATATGCTTTTGCAGCTCCTCTTCAAACCGGTCTGCGTCCAGCGGCAGGGTGAGCTTTTCCCCCAGCCATGCGGACAGGTAAGCCGCGTCGGTCAGTTCCAGCGCCTGCACGCCCTCCACGCCGGGGGCGGTCAGGGGCGTGCCGTGCAAAATGGCATCCGCAAAGTTTGCCAGCATCTCCGGGTAAGGCTCTGCCTGCGGCGCGAACTGCTCGGTGGTGGTAGTCTCGGTAAGCTGCTGGCGCTCGGTGCAGTCTGCGGTACGGCGGTAGGTCTCGGTGTCCGGCGTGTAGGTGTGCAGGGTGAGGGTGTCCTCTTCCAGCAGGGCGGTGCCCTTGGTGCCCACGATCTCCAACCGCTCGGTGTAGCTGCCCTCGCCGGTGGAAAGGATAAAGGTTGCGGTGCGCTGCTGCGGGTACTCCATCAACAGAGTAGCCTCGTCATCCACCATGAAATTGTTATACTTGCCGTATGGTATTACCGCATAAATACTTTCCGGCATTCCGAACAGCCACTGCCAGATGTCCAGAATGTGCTGGCCCTGATTGAGCAGCGCGCCGCCGCCCTCCCCTGCCCAGCTGGAACGCCAGCTGCCGGAGCGGTGGTACATCCATGTGCGGAAGTAGCGGCTGTTTTCCAGCTGCACCCGCTTGATCTCGCCCAATGCCCCATCATCCAGTAATTTTTTAATCCGCATATACTTTTTGTATCGGCGCTGATGGAACATCATGGCGAAAACAAGGCTGCTTTTTTCGGCGGCGCGGTTCATTTCCAGTGCCGGTGCCAGCGCGTTTGCGCTGGGCTTGTCGCACAGAACGTGCTTGCCGTGGGCAAAAGCCTGCATCACCAGCGCCGGGTGGGTCTTGTGCGGGGTGACCACCAGCACGGCGTCAAACTCCTCCGCGTGGGCGTACAGCGCCTCAGCGCTGGAGCACACCCGCACCGTATCCGGCAGGGTATCCTTTGCCCACTGCTGCGCCCCGGCGCTGCGGCAGACCACGGCGGTCAGGCGCAATGCGCCCGCCTTTCCCTCTGCGATCATCTGGGCATACTTGCGCCCCATGACCCCGGTGCCAATAACGGCTGCGCGTACTTCCTGCATGATGCTCCCTCCTGTTTTTCCACAATGCGTTTTGTTCTGGGGGAAAACTGCCTTTCACCCCTTCAATTTTGCTTCAATGGCAGCTTTATCCAGTGCTTCACCGATGACGATGACTACCTCCTGCCCCTGCGGGATGGGCGCAAGGGTGCAGCCGGCGGCGGTGGCGTTCAGCTCCAGCCAGCCGCCTGCCAGGGCGGGCGCAAAGCCCTTGACCCGCAGCACCTGCCCGCACTCGGGCGCTGCGAACAGCCGCTGTGCGGCGGCTTGCAGCTGCTCCGGAGTGAGGTGCAGCTCCAGAAAGCAAAGGGAGGTAAAGGCCGCGTGCTGGTCAAAATGCAGCTTTTCGCAGCTGGCCTGCCGGTAGCCGCAGGCGGCAAGGGCGGCAAGGTCGGCATCGGTCAGGGCGTCCCAGTCCTTGGCAAGGATCTCCCCCGGCGCAAAGCGGCGGGAAGATTTTGCGGTTTCCAGTGCACGCTCCAAGTGGGCAGCGGCGGCAGCGCACTGGGCAGGCGTTGCCAGCTGGGCGCGGCTCAGCAGCACACAGCCCGCGTTCATGGTCTCGGATGCCAGCAGGTACTCTGCCTGCGGCGAAAGCTTCTCCGGCAGCAGGGCGTCCACAATGGCAATGACGCTGCCCAGCTGATACCACCGGTCCAGCGGGTCGTCCCGCAGGATATCGAAAAACTCGTCCACATCAAAGATGCCGCTGGGCTCCACCACCACCCGGTCAAAGCCGCGCATGGCCATGGCGATGAGTTTGGTGCGCATCCGGCGCTGGTGGGTGTCGCAGTCGCAGCCGCCGCTGATGGTCTCCACATCGCAGCCGGGGCCCAGCACCTCCTGCACCAGCATGGCGTCCACGTTCACCGCGCCAAAGTCGTTTTCCAGAATGCACACCTTATGCCCCTGCTGTACAAGATACCGCACATAGCGGCGCAGAAAGGTGGTCTTGCCTGCGCCCAAAAAGCCGGTGATGAGATCCACCTGAACCATATTTTTCTACCTCCGTTGCAAAAGCCCTCCCTGCGCCGCAGCGCCCGGGAGGGCTTGTTTTTTTTAATCTTTTGCCCGGCGCTGTAACTCCTGGATGATCGCCACTGCCTCCGGTGCGATTGCTCCCGGCACAATGGCCGGGCGTGCCAGAAAATAGCCCTGCAAAAGGTCTGCGCCCAGCTCGATGACCGTGCGCAACTCGGCGGCAGTCTCCACGCCCTCGGCAACGATCTTCATGCTGCGGGGGTGGGCATAAGCCACCACATTGCGCAGGATCTGCTGCTTGTCCGGCGAGGCATCAATGCCCCGGATGATGGCGATATCCACCTTGATAAACCGGGGCGCAAGCTCCAGCAGCGTATTCTCGTTGGAATAACCGCTGCCGTAATCGTCCAGCGCAAACATCCCGGAAAAGCCCGGTGCATTGCGCTTTGTTTCCAGCGATGCGTGGTCGATGGCCTCCTCCTCGGTGATCTCGATGACCATGCGGCGCTTCAGCTCGTGCCAGCGGCTGTCCAGATACTCGCTGTCCGCCCGGGTCATGGTGACGCTGGCGATGGAGTTGATAAAGATCATGGCATCCCCGGACACACTGCCCGCCCGGCACAGGCTGTCGAAGGTCTCCAGTGCCTTGGTAAAGGTGATGCGCTCGATCTCGTACAGTGCCCCCTGCTCCCGCGCCAGCTTCATGATGGTGGCCGGGGAGCGCAGGGTGGGCAGGTCGGAGCGCATCAGCGCCTCGTAGGCGACTACCCTGCCGCTGCGCGCCGAGAAGATGGGCTGGAAGCAGTAGAACACCTGCGCATTGCTGAGCAGCTGCCGGAACTCCCTGCGGGTGCGCTCGGCGTAGGCTTCGCGGTTGTATACCCCGATGTCGAACTCCTCCACCCGGCCCTTCTCCGAATGCTTGACCTGATACATGGCAAAGTCGGCGTATTTTTTTAAGGTCTCCCAGTCCTGCCCATCGTCCGGGTACCACGCAATGCCGCCGGAAAGGCTGATGTGCAAAGCGTTGCCGCTGGGCAGCAGCGCCACGCTCTGCTGCATGGCCTTCGTCAGGCAGTCGATCTTTTCCCGCACTGCGTCCCGGCTGCGGTAGCCGTGGAACAGCACAAGGAACTCATCGCCGGAAAGGCGTGCGCACACCGTCCCGGCGGGGGTATTGTCCCGCAGGCACTGGCCGGTGCGGCGGATGTACTGGTCGCCCCAGTCGTGGCCGTAGGTATCGTTGATGTGCTTGAGGTTATCCAGATCCATCATCATCAGCGCCGCTACGCCCATGCGCTCCGGCGCGGCGAACAGCTCGGTGCACACCCGGTTGAAGGCCTGCCGGTTGTACAGCCCGGTCAGGATATCGTGATCGCGCTCGTGCTCGATGCGCTTCCGTTCCAGCACGGCGGCGGTCACGTCCTCGGCAAGGCCGATCTTGGCGTGCCCCTCGATGGTGCTGCGCAGCATGATGTACCGCACCCCGTCCGGCTGCCGGATGGTCAAAAGCTCGTCCCCCTCGGCGGTGCGGTCAGAGGGATTCTTTTCCCGGATGCCCTTGAGCACCTCCTCGAAGCGGCGCACGCTCAGCGGCATGCCCTGCATCCCGGGCTTGCCCAGCAGGGAGAAGAAATTATCGGTCACGAACACGCTGCCGGTGTCGGTGCGCAGCTCGTAGCCGCCGATCTCCACACTGGCCATATCCATGATGCGCAAAAACTTGGTGGAGTTGGTCACCAGCTCCCTGTTCAGCTGGGTAATGGTCTCGGCAAAGCGGTCCACCTCCCGGATGGCGGTGCGGGACAGGCGGGGGAAGGTCTTTTTCTCCTGCGCGTCTATCACCTCGCGGTACAAACGGTTGATGGGGCGGGCAAGCCGCGCCGAGACCAGCAGGCTACCCAAAACGCTCAGCACCAGTGTGACCAGTATGGTAGCCAGCAGCACCTTGCGCACCCGGTCGGAAAAAGCCAGCAGCACCGACTGCTCCATGGTACCGGCCAGAAACCACTTTTCGGCGGCAAAGGGCGCGTTGCGGTTATACACCTGCAGCGGCTCCAGCACCATATAATAGCGCTTATCGTTCAGCTCCACCCAGTTGCCGCTGCTGCCGTTGCTGCGGCAGTTCAAAACGCCCAGCGGTGCATCTGCCGTTACCAGATCCTCGCCGGAGGTCACGGTCTTGCGCAGGGAGAGCACGCCGTCCGTCAGCGCATCATCGGTAGTGGTCACGATAAAATAGGTGCCTGCCTTGTCCTCGTCCAGCTCGGTGAAGGGCAGTTTTGTTTGCAGATACTCCGTGAGCAGTTCCACGCCCACCACGCCGTATACCGTGCCGTCCGGCAGGATCAGCGGCATCGAGTAGGCAATGGCGTGCCGGTCGTCCCCTGCCAGACAGTAGGAGTCGGTGGTCCAGCGGCCATAGCTTTCCGCCGAAAGGCTGGCACCGCTCTTATATGCGGTCTGAAACACCGTGCGCAGGATGCCGCCCTTGGTATTGCCCTGATAGGGGAAAGCGGGCTGCCAGCCCTTATCCGTGCCGATGGCCAGCTCTTTTACCACTGTGGCGCTGGCGCGTTCCAGCAAAAGGTCGCTGTTGCGCTCCGAAGGGCGGGCGTCCGGGTCCATATCCCGCAGGTAGATGCCGGGCATTTTTTTGCCCACCTCGCAGGTGTCCAGATCATGGGTGTTCAGCATGATAAAGATGCCGGTCACCTGCTTTGTGCGCAGGGTGTCCAGAAGCTGCGGGGCAAGGGCTACCAGCAGGGCATCGCTCTGTTCGCTGCCGTTATCCAGCGTGTCCAGCGAGATATCGCCGCTTTTCAGCAGCTGCTGGGTGGTGGCGGTGATCTGGTCGCTCAGCTGCTCCAGATCCTCCGCGTTCCGCAGGATCTCCTGCACATAGCTGGCGCGGTTGCGCACCCGCATGGTAAGCAGATCCTTGGCGTTTTCGTCCAGCTGTCCGGTCACGTTGACGGCAAGGATGCTGGCGGCCGCCATCAGCAGCTCCACCGCCAGCACCAGCATCAAGGTAGCAAAAATATTGTAGAACACGGTTCTTTCCGGTCTGTTTTCCAAGCGCTGCCGCTGGCGCTGTTTCCATGCGTCAAACATCGCCCTGCCTCCTTTCCGTCTTTTTTGCGGGCGGTCAGCCCTCGTACTGCTGTAACTGTGCAAGGGTGGCCTGATACCACGCCTCAAAATATTCGTCGGTCAGAAACTCTGCCATGGCTGCTTCCGCGCTCTGGCCTGCGGCGATGCGTTCCAGCACCGTGTCCCGGTCGGCACTGGCCTGATCGCCCATGCTGTATTCCAGTATCTTGCGGACTGCATTGCCGCCTGCAAAGGCCGTAGGGGTGTACAGCTCGTTTTCGCGCACCGTTTTTACCGCGCCGGAAAGGGTCTGCTCCATATTGTCGGTCAGCTCCAGCCCGCTTGCGCGGATGGCGTCCATGTCGTTGGCGGCGGTGGTCACCGGCAGATAGCCCGACTCCACCGAGAAAGCGATGTTATTCTGCGGCTCTGTGAACCACTTTAAAAAAGTGACCGCGCCGTTGATCTGGGCCTCGGTGCCGGTGGTGACCACCATGCCGGCACCCTGCTGCACCGCCACCTTTTTGCCCCCGGCAAACTGGGGCGCAGGCAGCACCTTCATCTCGATATCGTGGACCTGGTCATCCCCCGGCATGACCTGCTTGGGGAAGAAGGTGGAGCTGGCGCACGAGCCCACATAGCCCAGCACAGCACCGGTCTTGATGTCATCGCTGCGGAAGCGGCCATTCGCAGCAAAATACCCCTTGACGAAGGGCACATAGTAGTTATCCCACAGCTTGCGCACCACATCATGGTCGAAGTGCAGGGTCATTTTGCCGTTGTGCACTTCAAAGATCTCGCAGCCCAGCTGCTTTGCGCCCACAATCATATAGTTTGCCAGCGCGTCCCGGCCAAACAGCGCCTTGCCGCCGGACCAGTTGTAGTACTGCTCGGCCACTGCGGTCACACCCTCCATAGTGGAAAGAGCACCGTAACGCACAAAAGTATCCTTTGAAAACCGCTGCCAGTCGGTATCGTTAAAGAACATCAGCTCGACGGATTTTGCCACCGGAAAGATCTTTATGCTGCCGCTGCCGTCAAAATCGCCCTCGGTGATATAGCCGGGCACAAAGGCAGCCTTTTCGTCCTCGGTCAGGTAGTCCTTCAGATCCACCACCATGCCCATCTGGTCCAGCTTATAAGCGGTATCCGCGTAGGCGGCAAAAATGGTGGGCATCTCCGCAGAGCCCACCTTGCCCTCGGCAGCGTCCATCACGTTGGCCTCCAGATCGTTCACCGTGCCCTGACTGGAGCCGGACACCCGGATGCCCTTTGCCTTGCCGATGGTCTCGTTGAAGGTGCTCACAAGGCGGTTGAAGCTTTCCAGCTGGTCGCCGTTGTAGTAGTTCCACACCGTGATGTCGGTCACTTCTTTTTTGCTCGTTTTCGCATCGCAGCCGGTCACTGCCAGTGCCGCCGCCGAGACCGCAGCCGCCGCCAGAAAGCTGCGGCGCGAGATTCTGTTCTTCATCCCATGCCCTCCCGGAGTACGCAGGTGCATTTTACGCCATGTTATACTATTTTATATAATACCACCGTTTCCGGCATAGTGTAAACGCTTTCTTAAAAAATCTGGTAAAAAAGTGCAGATGACGAATTTTCGTCTTATTTTTTGGTGGTTTTGTCAAGGTGTGTGTCCCCCGTAAAACAAAAAATCGGACAGCCCGCAGACTGCCCGACTTTGTATTTTTTATGGGCAGGGTGCAACTGCCGTTTTCGGTTACGTCCCTGCCCTGTGAAAATGGGATAGCAGAGCGTCCGCAGACGCTCCGCTATCCCGAAAATAAAACTAATTTTTCCGCTGTTTATGCGCGGAGCAGCGCGGAGCGCATGCAAAACCAGCCCCGTTACATCCGTATCCGCTGCGCGGCGCGGGCGATGGAGGCCAGCAGCGTCACAAGGCGCTTTTCGTCCATCTGGCCGCAGTAGGTGGTAAAGGTGTAGTAGCACCCCTGCACGCAGAAGGAAAGCACCACCTTGCGCACTACGTCCGTCTCAAAGGTGGGGTCGGTCTGGGCGATGCACTGGCACATGGCCTGTTCCACCCGGTTGATGAACAGCCCCTGCCGGGAGCCGGAGAAGAGCACGCTGATCTCGGCCTGATGCGCGGTGAAGGCGCGGAACATCTCCCGCGCAAGCCACTCGGTGCGCTCGCTCACATCGCTGGCGGTCAGGCGGGGCAGGCTTTCCACCACCGCGTGCACCATCTCGTCCTCCATGGCGTTGGCCAGCGCATAGATATCCTGATAATGGGCGTAGAATGTGGATTTATTGATGCAGGCGCGGTCGCACAGCTCCTTGACACGGATCTTTTCCACCGGCTTTTCGCGGCGCAGCTCCATAAAGGCCTGCTTGATGGCGCGCTCGGTCTTTTCAATGCGGATATCCAGAAAACCCACCTCTTTTGCATTTTTGTTGATTTTCCAACATTTTTCCGTTTTTGCGGATAGACAAGCCCCGCAGCCCTTTTTATACTGGGTATAAGCGGAGCGGCGTTACTCCTTGCGGTACAAAAGCCCCTGCTGCTCCAAAGCATCGCGGATGCGGGCAAAGGTGTCCTTGTCCGGGCAGCGCAGGGTGTGCAGGTGCACACCGCCGGTCATGCGGCTCAAAAGGCTCTCGGGTGCATCCGCAGCCTGACGGATAAAGTTGTCCACGTCGTACCGGTTGCACAGGTTCAATGTGGCACGGATCTCGCCGTAAAGGCTGTTTTCCACCGCCACATCCACCACCGTGCCGCCCTGATCCACCACGGTGTACAACTCCCGGCGCATCTCCTCCTGCGTGCGGTGCACACAGGCCAGAATGCCGGTATAGCCCTTCTCCGCCGGGTGCAGCTGGTAGCCCCGGGGGGTGGCATCGATCTGCGCCCCACCGGCGCGCAGCAGCGCCACATCCCCTACCACGATCTGCCGCGACACCCCCAGCTCGGCCGCCAGCGTGCTGGCGCTTAAGGGGGCACCGGCGCTGTTCAGCCGGGTCAGGATGCATTCTCTGCGCTGTGCTGCATTCATAGGGGGTCAGGCTTCCTTTCCGTAAAACGACTTTTCTCTCCTTATTGTAGCAAAACGCGGCAAAATGTGCAAGGTTATTCCAATCTCAGCAGGGTGGCGTAATTGGAGGGCAGCTGCACCTTCATGCGGTTCCACTCGGTGGAGACCAGCACCTCCTGTGCGCCCACGGTGTCCGCCAGCAGGTCGGTGACCTTGGCGGTTTCCACCGGCAGCTGGAACTCCAGCTGTGCGGGGGCATCGCCGTTGTTCAGCACCGCCACCACCGCCTTGCCGTCCAGCACCCGGGCAAAGGCGTAGCACTGGGTGGTGAGCTGCAATTCTTTTACCTCGCCGTAGGTCATTTCCGGCAATTCAGCCTTGCATTTCCCCAGAGCTTTGTATACACTGGTAACAGGATTTGTGCGTTCTGCATCAGCGTAGTCGCTAAGCTCCAAGCAGGGACGCAGCGGCCAGTCGCTGCCCCACTCCTTTTTGCCCTCGATGCCGAACTCTGAGCCGTAGTAGATGGACGGGATGCCCCACAGGCTGTACACCAGAATGGCGATATGCCGGATGTGCTCCCGGTTGCGCAGCTTGTTGGGCAGGCGCTCCACGTCATGGTTATCCGAGAAGAGATACAGCCGGGTGTCGTGGCACAGCCCCTGCAGCCGGCGCATGGTGTGGGCAATTTCAAAGTAGTTATGGTCGTTGTGGCCGCTCCACAGACCCTTGTGCAGCTCGTAGTTGGTGACCGAGTGCAGCATTTCGGGGTTTGCCCAGCGGCTGTAATCGCCATGGATGACCTCGCCCATCAGCCAGAACTCCGGCTTTACCTCGTTTGCCAGACGGCGCAGCCCGCGCATAAAGTCGAAATCCAGCACGTCCGCTGCATCCAGACGGATGCCGTCGATATCGAACTGCTCCACCCAGAAGCGGACGGTATCATAATGGTACTGCTGCACCTCCGGGTTGCGCTGGTTCAGCTTGACCAGCAGGTTGTAGCCGCCCCAGTTGCCGTAGGAAAAGCCATCGTTATACTCGTTGTTGCCCCAGAAGTTCACATCGCAGAACCAGTCCTTATACCGGGCGTTCTCACGGTTTGCTTTCAGGTCCTGGAACGCGAAGAAATCGCGTCCCACATGGTTGAACACGCCGTCCACGATGACCCGCTGCCCGCGGGCGTGGCAGGCCGCCACAAAAGCCTTGAACTCCTCGTTGGTGCCAAGGCGGCGGTCCACCAGACGGTAGTCGATGGTATCGTAGCCGTGGGAGCCGCTCTCGAACAGCGGGCCGATGTAGATGGCTGTACAGCCCAGCTTTGCCGCGTGGGCTGCCCATGCTTCCAGCTTTGCAAAAGCGCCCGGGGTGGGCTGGCCGTCGTTTTCGTGCGCACAGCCGCACAGCCCCAGCGGATAAATGTGATAAAATACTGCTTCGTCATACCAAGCCATGATCATTCGCTCCCATTCTATTGCTCTAAAAAGTTGCACCGCCCGCAAGGCGGTAGCAACAGTATACCACACCCTCTGGCAAATATGTGTATTTTTGCCGATTTTTGTCAAGATTCGCTAAGATTATCGGCTACTGTGCCGGTAAAAAGGCGTTTTTCTTGGATAGTTTGCCCAAACAGCCTTGTATCAACCGGCGCACACCGCCGGTCAACATAGAGAAGTAAGGAGATCTTTGCATGAATTACCCTGTGATCCCCCGCACGTTTTTCAGTGGCGACTGCTTCGATGCCTACCGCATTCTGGGTGCGCACCCCTGCACCGACCCAAACGGCGCCGAGGGCTGGCGTTTTGCCGTGTGGGCACCCGGTGCCACCGCCGTGGAGGTGTGCGGCGGCTTTGACGGCTGGGAGCGCGGCGTGCCCATGGAAAAAGCCGATACCGGCGTGTGGAGCGCCTTTATCCCCGGCCTTGCGGAAGGAGATCTGTACAAATACCGCGTGCATGGCGCGGACGGCAGCACCGTGATGCGCAGCGACCCCTACGCCTTTGCCACCGAGCTGCGCCCCGGCACCGCCAGCAAACTGACAAAGCTGGATTTCACCTTTGACGACACCGCGTGGATGGAGCGGCGGGACAAATGCCGCAACCGCCCGCTGAACATCTACGAGCTGCATGCCGGCAGCTGGAAGCATAAGCCCGGCGCCACCCGGCCGGACGGCTCGGACGGGTGGTACAACTACGAGGAGCTGGCGCGGGAGCTGATCCCGTGGCTGCTGGAGCACCACTTTACCCATGTGGAGCTGCTGCCGCTGGCCGAGCACCCCTTTGACGGCAGCTGGGGCTACCAGACCACCGGCTACTTCTCGGTGACCAGCCGCTACGGCACCCCCGCCCAGTTCGCGGGCTTTGTCAACGCCTGTCACCGCATGGGCATCGGCGTT
>ERZ773192.3086-NODE-3086-length-12916-cov-3.734391_pt1 | contig 12916 bp, 18 predicted proteins | sample MGYA00581010_ERZ773192 | MGnify/ENA primary metagenome ERZ773192 (study PRJEB29015, sample SAMEA2737741) | human gut metagenome | biome: human gut; feature: human-associated habitat; material: faeces | place: China | collected 2012 ...
AAGCGGTACGCGGACGCGCGCAGCCCCAGATACGCCACGATCGACGACGTGCCCGCATGGGCGCGCGAGGAGGCGCAGCGGCTCATCGACCGCGGCGCGCTTCGCGGTGTCGGCGGGGACGGCCTGAACATCAGCGAGGACGCGCTGCGGTCTATGATTGTCTGTCAGCGGATGATCGACAAAAACAAGTGATGGAGGAACTACATATGAAAATTAACTGGAAACTCAGACTGCAGAACAAGACGACGCTGACCGCGCTCGTCATGGCGCTGGTGGCGCTGGTGTATCAGGTGCTCGGCGTGTGCGGCGTCGTGCCGCGTGTGGCGCAGGACCAGGTGACCACGGTCATCAGCATGATCATCAACATCCTGTGTCTGCTCGGTATCGTGGTCGACCCGACGACGGCCGGTGTCGGCGACAGTGCACGGGCACTGAGCTATGAAAAGCCGAGAAAAGAGGGCTGATGATGGCAATCTCTCTGGCAAATATCATCTCGGCGGCGGCGTTTGTGCTGACGCTTATCGGCGCGTGCTGGCGCATGAGCACCATCATCCAGCGGAACACGGATGCAGTCGTGGCACTGACGGCACGCATTGACCGCATGGACGCTGGGAACGCCAAGGAGCACAACGAGATGTGGGACAAGATTGAACGCAGCGAGGACACGATCAACGACCACGAGACGCGGCTGCAGCTGCTGGAGCACAAATAAGAATCGACATGGGGGACGCTGCCGGGCGCGGCGGTGTCCCCTATCCCCTATCAAGTGATGAGGTGACACGATGGCATACAATGACGCAATCATGAACAGCGCCGACAAGCAGAAAATTGCCGCGCTCGGTGAGCAGTGGCAAGCCGCGCAGAAGGCTGGAAATCAGGGCGGTATGAATGAGGCACACGAACAGGCGGAGATGATCCGCAAGAAGTACGGATACAGCGGCGGCGGTGACGGCAGCGGCTTCAAGATCGTTGGGAACAACACCGTCCTGCCGGAAGCAAAAGACCAGAGCGAGAGCATCAACAAGATCTACGACGCGCAGCAGAAGGCAAAGACCGACGCGCTGAAAGCGGCCTACGACCAGAACATGGCGGACTATGACGCACAGGCCGCGAAGATCCCGCAGACATACAACGAGGCACGGCGGCAGGTATCGACACAGGCGGACATTTCCCGCGCGAACCTGAACGAACAGTTGGCGGGCAGTGGCATCAATGTCGGGGCGGGCAGCCAGCTCGCGCTCTCGCAGCAGAACAGCAGGAACGCAGCCATGGGTAAAGTATCGTCCGCAGAGGCAGACGCGATGTCAGCCCTCGAGGCACAGCGGCAGAAGGTAAAGACGGCGTATCAGAATGCGGTCGCACAGGCGATCAGCGAGAACGACGCAGCCCGCGCAAAGGCGCTCTATACCGAGGCGCAGCGTGTGGATAACTCCATCGTCAACACGGCTGTCAAGCAGCTTAGCGTGGACACGACGCTCGCGGAAAACGATCGCAGCCGCCTCGAACAGCAGGCAGCGACGCTCGCCAAGTACGGCGATTTCAGCGGTTATGCGGCGCTCGGCTATACACAGGATCAGATCGACGCGATGCAGAAAGTGTGGGGTGCGCAGAACCCGAAGCTTTACTACGAGCGCACAGGCGCATATCCGGCGAGCTACACGGCATCAAACCGCAGGACGGGCGGCGGTGGTGGCGGCGGTGGAGACGACACGGTCCCTCCGCGAAGAAGAATTCTCATACACGACGATCGTAATTACCACAATGACATTGACTTCACGGATCCAAATGCTGTTGCAGACTCCACGAACGTTTACGAGCGGGTGAAGGAAATGATCTCGCAGGGCACACCGGTTTCGGAAGTGGATCAGTACATTCAGAGTGCATCCGACAATGGCCTCATTGGCGACGACAGCAGAATACGGATGAAATCCATGAACCACTCCAGAAAGTGAGGAAATCAGATGGCGTTCAAAAAAGCGACAGTCTCGATTGACGACTGGCTCAAAAGCACTGGTGCGACAGAACGGCCGAGAGCACAGCAGAATGCTGCCTCCGAACAGAAACCTGTCACCGAGCCAATCTCTGAGCCCGTGCCGCAGAAGAAGAAAGAGAACATCAGCTTTTGGGAGAAGCTGCTGAACGCTTTCGGCGACGCCGGGTACAGCGGCGACACGACGCTGCCGACCGCGCCGACAAATCAGGCAATCATGGACGATTATCGCACGAGCGGTTTTTCCGAGAGCAAAACGGCTCAGGCGGCGCAGGACATCGCAAAGTCTGCCTACGAGGGCGCGAAGAGCGCGTACACCAACGCAGCCGGAACGCTGCTCAACAAGCGCGATGGCACGCAGATCATGGGCGTGACCGTCGCGGACAACGCCGTGTCTCAGGAGGACAAGGACAAGGCAGAGGCAGTCCGGCAGAAAAAGCAGAGCGACCTCTATGCGCTTGCGGACACCGCGGCGGAGGCTTCCGGCGAGGCGGCACAGCGCGCGAAAGACAACCTCGGTGGCGGAAAGGCAGCGGACTTTTTCGTTGATGTCTCGACGGGCGGCATCCAGCTCGGCGCGGACATGGCGCTCAACGCGCTGCTCCCCGGCGCTGGGCTGGTAAACATGGGTCTGCGCTCTTACGGCAGCGCAACGCGCGAGGCGCGGCTGGACGGCGCGAGCGGCGGCGAACAGGTCGTGTACGGCGCGACGGTTGCCGCTGTGGACGTGCTGACGGAGAAAATGTTCGATGTCGGCAAGCTCTTCGGCGGCGGTGCTGCGGACGACGTGGCTGAGAAGCTCGTCGGAAAGCTGGCGAAAACGGACGCAGGGCGCAGCGTTGTGCGCGCGCTGACAAACGCGCTCGGCGAGGGCGCAGAGGAAGCCGTGGCAGACATCCTGAACCCGGCGATCCGTGCGATCTACGACAAGGGCGCGACGGCAAAATCGAGCTACACGACGGCAGAAGGCGCGAAAGAAATGCTTGCGCAGGCAGGTTACGACGCGCTCATCGGCGCGGCGCTGTCCACATTCGGGACGGCCGCCGGAATCATGAAGGGCGTGGACGCGCAGAAAAATGCCGCTCTGCGCGCCGGAGAACCTGCAGCAAGCGTGAACACGGAAGCGAGCGCGAAACCGGCAGAGGCAGAAAATATCGCCGCAGAAGCGCAGGCAGAGCCCGCGCCTGCCGAGACTGCGCAGGACGTTCCGGCGGCGCAGGAGAACAGTACGCTGCGCATGGTGGAAGAAGCCGCAGGGCTGCGCGAACCGGCGCAGAGCCCGGCGCAGGAACGTGCTACGGAAGCAGGGCAGAGCGCGGAGCTGGACGCGAACAGGCAGCCGCAGGAATATACGCCGGAAGATCATATCGACAACCGGACAGACGAATATGTCGCCAAGCGGAGCACCAAGTCATTCCAGTACAACCACCCGGAACTGCACAAGCACTTTGAGCGCGTTGCAGAAGATCTTACCCCTATGATTTACGGCTCAATGCAGAGCGACCGACATAAGCGCGGGAAAGGCACGATCACGAACAACACGCGCGTTGTGCAGCGCGTGATTGACAAAACCGGCCTTTCCCGCCCGGAGATTCTGCGTGCACTGGATGCAATCATCAAAGACAACGGCGCAGAAAACTATGCAAACGCAAAGCGCGTAGAAAAGGCGCTGGACTCCCTGCTCGTAGACGGCTACACAAAACCGAACGGCGAATATGTTGCTCCTGACGCGGCATACATGGAAGCAAAAAGCCAGATTTCCGGTGGCACTGACCCGTACTCGTGGGAGTATTACCGAGATAATGACCTGTCACTCATGCTCGGAGAGATCACGGAGGAGGAATCCTATAACGATTGGCGGGCGCAGCGCGACGCACGAGAGGCCGCAAAAGCGGCGCAGGAACAGTCACAAAAAACGGGTGAAATTGTGAATGAAAGCGCCGAAAATGCGGTTGAGGCACAAAACGGTGACAATTTTGCAGACGTGCAGCAGCGGGAGGCAGAGACGGATGCCGGGCAGCGCGGCACGTTTCCGGAAGGACAGGGCGCAAAATCTGCGGAGTTCAGCTATGCCGAGGCGCAGACACAGACGCGCTCGACCGACGGCGTTCTCACCGACGACGAGCGTGCAATGGAAGGGCTGAGGCCGGAAGACCGGACGCACAAAGTCAACCGTGACGAAGAGGTAAACGCGAAGGCGCAGGAGCGCTTTGAATCGGACTACGAGGGCGAAAAGGCAGACCTGTTCGGTGAAAAGCAGGACTGGGACGATACCGACACGGTGCTTGCGCACAAGATCATCGTCAAAGAAGTGGCCAAGGCGCGCGAGAGCGGCAGCAAAGATGCCTACGCCGAAGTGGCAAAGCTCATGAAAGAATGGGACGCGCACGGCACGGAAGCCGGTCAGGCGCTGCGGCAGCGGCGGCAGCTCGCGTCTGACCCGGCGCTAATGGAAGCGGACGCAATCCAGCTGCTGAACGACAGCGAGCGCACGCGCAAAATGTCGGACGAGCAGCGCAAAAAGATTCTCGATAGCGTGAGCCAGAACGCAGAGAAGCTGCGCAGCATCGAAAAAGGCGACGTGGACGGCGTGGTTGACCTTATCAAAGACATGAGTACGGAGCGGCGCACAAACGGCCTGTGGTCAAACAAGATGGGCAGGACAATGGAAAAGGCGCTTGAGCAGGCAAAGAAACTGCCGGGCGGCGAAGCGTTTCTGCGTGACGTTGCCGCCAGTCAGGTGCGCGGCATTGCGTATGACTACGCGAAACCGTCCACGCTCGAACAGATCAAAACCTATCGTTATCTGTCCATGCTCTCGAAACCGGCGACGCCTGGCAGAAACCTTGCCGGCAATATGGTGTATGACCCGGTAGAGGCCGTGTCAAACAACATCGGCGTCGGGCTGGACATGCTGCTGTCGAAATACACCGGCACACGCTCCGTAGCTGTGGATAAGAGCTATCTCTCCAAGACGAAACGAAAAGGCATGGGCGAGGCAAGGCTCAAGTCGTACATTGAAACCGGCCTTGACGCAAGCGTTTCCAACGCGCGGGGCAAATACGGAACCGGCGGTAGCAGGTCGTTCAAGATGACCGGGAACTTTCTGGAACGGTTTCTCTCCACGTGGGAGAAATACAGCAACTATGCCATGGTCACGTCTGACCAGATGCAAAAAGGCGGCATTCAGGCGGAAGCGCAGCGCGGAATTGACGCGCTGGAAGCCAAGGGCAAGGTGGCAAAAGGTGCGCTTGACGGCCGCGCGGAGGAAACCGCAAGGGAACGCACGTTCCAGAACGAAGGCAAGCTGTCCGGTGTCATGGGCGGAATGCGCAATGCGCTGAACAAGCTCAGTATCAAGGACAAGCAGGGCGGCAGCATCGGTCTCGGTGACATTATGCTCCCGTTCACACACGTGCCCGGCAACATTGCGAGCGCAGCGATTCAGTATTCCCCCGCCGGGTTTATTAACGCCGGTGCAGAGGTCGTCAAAGTCTTAAACAAGGCAAAGGCCGGGACGCTGACCGCAGCCGAACAGGCGAAGGCTGTGACGGACTTCGGGCGTGCGTTCAACGGCACGATGGGCATCGCGTTTTTCGCCGTGCTTGCCGGGGCAGGAATCATGAAGGTGGCCGGAGACGACGACAAGGACAAGGAAGCGCTTGAAAAGTCCGAGGGCGTGAGCGGCACGCAGCTTAACCTTAGTGCGCTCAACCGGTGGATTGCCGGCGAAAGCACGGAGTGGCGCGACGGTGACGACCTGGTATCCATCGGCTTCCTCGACCCGATTAACGCGCAGATGACCTATGGTGCACTGCTGGCAGACTGCTACAAGGACGAGGGCCTGACGTTTGCAAACGTTGTGGGCGGCAATCTGGAATCTGCTTTTCAGAGCGTGATGGATCTGCCCGCTATGTCGCAGTTTCAGGAGATTGCGAACGGCTATAAATACTCCAAGGCAGATACCACGGGCGGGAAGGTAGCGGAAGCCGCCCTGCGCTACGGTGCTTCTCAGGCAACAAGCTTTGTGCCAAACGTCGTGTCCGGCGTGGCGCAGGGGGTTGACGGGACGGTGCGTGACACCTACAACGGCGACACCGTGTGGGAAAACAGCCTGAACGCGATGAAGAGCAAGATTCCGGGGCTTCGGGAAACGCTTCCGGCTGCGCTGGACAACTGGGGGCAGGAGAAGAAATACACCGGGACGGCAGCAGAAAACTTCCTGAACGCGACACTGAATCCCGGCAGTGTGACGAAGTACCGGACGAGCGCCGTGAACCAAGAGCTGTACCGGCTCGGTGAAAACATCGACATAAAATATCCTGAGAAGAAAGCACCAAACAGCGGAAACAGAGACGGCGAAAAAGTGCCGCTGGATCAGGGCGAGAGGCGACAGTACCAGATGGCATACGGCCAGACGGCCTATGACAACATCCAGAAAGTCATTCAGAGTTCTGTTTACAAGCAGTCGAGCGACGCGGAGAAAGCGGCAGCGATTCAAAACCTTCTGGAAGTCGCAACGGCGGCAGGCAAGAAGAAAGCGAAGCTCGACGGCGGCGACACCCCGGCGTGGACGACGAAGAGCAGCGGCAGCGTGGCAGACAACGCCGTATACCGCGCCAAGCTCGGCACCGCAAAAGACACACTGCCGGACAATGCGCGAGACCGCAACGGCGATGTGATGCAGGCAATCATCAAGACGGTCGTCGGCAAACGCGGCGGCAGTGACCAGCTCGCGCTAAACGTCATGGCGCAGAAGCTAACGGAAAACACGCAGGCAAAGGTGGAGACCGCATACAACGGCGGGTACGAGCTGAAACAGATCGTGGACTTTTATCAGGCAAAGTACGCGACGAAGCCGGGAACCAGCCAGCGGAAGTACAAGAAAGCAGATCTGTATGCGTGGGCGATGCAAAACGGCTATACCGCGAAGCAGTTCAACCAGCTCTGGAAGCTCTTCTCGTGACAAACACACAACAAGAAAGCAGCACGCATATCCTGCGTGCTGCTTTGCTTTCCGTATTTCATTTACGATCCGGTACGCTCATACTCCGCGATGATGCGCATCGCTTCCGCGAGGCTTGGGGCTTCCATCACCGTGCAGCCGGTCGTGACGATATACCGCCCGTCGAGACCGCGCGCCATGCGGACATTTTTGTTCTCTGCGAACGTGGTCTTGTGCGGCGCTTTTTCTTCTGTGCCTGTTTTTTGCGTCTCTGCCAGGCTTTTATTCTCCACGCTACATTTCACGTCTTTGCGATCGCGCTCGCTCTCCGTTGAGATTTCACCGGCGCAGGCGGCATATCCGGCGAGGTCAATGTAGTTATCCGTTTTATTGCCTCCGGTTGCGATGCGGCCGAGCTTGAACAGCGCCATCATCGCGCCGACGTCGGCTGCACTGAGCGGCTGATCCATGCCGCGCGCGCAGAGGTAAACGCTCCAGAGCATGGAGATCGTGCGGAAATTGTCCTCCGGCTCACCGTACTGCTGATTTCGGTCGGTGCAGACGCAGCGCTCTGCGGCTTTCAGAATTTCGGAACGGGTCAAAACACATCACCGTCCTTTTCAGCGCCCGCCTTGAGCGCTTGCAGATTTGCGAGCACGCCGTCGTAGTCATCCGGGTACATCGCCCGGAGCACGGCACAAAGCTCGTCGTCGTCAAAGGCGAGCTTTTTGCCGCTGTAGTTCAGCCGCGCGGCGTTGAAGATCGCATCCGTCAGGATGCTGAGGCGGAGCTCGTTGCGCGCGTCGTTGCGCACGCCTTCCCACATTGCGTTTGCTTCCATTGTTATTTCCTCCTGTTTTCAGATGTTCCGGCCTCGCCGGTGTCGTTATATTCCAGCCATCGATTTGCGGCAAACTGCACAGCCTGACAAGCCGCCTGCGGTTTTACGCCGCGGATGTCGGCAATGTCTGCGTAGGTATACCCCGCCATGCGCAGACACACGGTCTGACGCTGCACTGGTGTGAGACCGTCCAGAAAACGGCTGATGTCCGCCGCAGAATCATCGAAATCTTTGTGCGGTCGATCCTTTGGCTTGAATGGCGCGGCGTTATCGTCCATATACAGAATGAGCGCCCCGGAACGTTTGCTCTGCTGTGCATACTTTTTGCGGTGCGCGATCTCGCTGCGAATGCACCACATCGCGTGCGTGGAGAACTTTCCGCGCGTTGGATCATATGTACTTGCAGCTCTGATCAAGCCCTCGGCAGCGTACCCATACAGCTCATCGGCGTCCTCGTCCGGCGCGTAGCGACGGATCGTAAGATAGATCAGACGCTCGTTGTCTGCCGCGAGCCGCTGCTGTTCCGGCGTAAGCGGCGCGAGCGGTTTTCTGCGCATGGCTTTATCCTCCTATGATGTCGATCTCGTACTCGTCTCGCAGCACGCGGATCAGGTCCGGTGCTGATACATATCCGTCGCGCACGCTCTCGCTCAACGCCTCGACTTCGCGCCAGATGCGCTGGAGCTGCTCCGCGTCTATGCCTTCCTTGTCCAGCAGGGCGGTAAAAAAGATCGCCAGCGTCACCCGGCAGGCATCCGCCGTCGCCGTGTCCTTTGCGCGCTGCACGTCTGCCTGTGTCGCCGGCCTCCGGCGTGGGTTAATTCTCTTTTGCATCGTCGTCATTCCTTTCGATCGCCGAGATAGCAAAATCCATTCGGCGGCATATCCGTGTTCAGCATCTTGCACCATTCCCAGCTCTCGCACTCGTTCTTGCCGGATACCCAATACATGCAGTTTTCACATCTGACAATCGGCGCGGTTTCAACAACGTCTTCTTCGCTGCCGTCCTTTTTCCTGCCGTATCCGCAAAAATGCTGCGGCCATACAGGGAGGCGGCAGTCTTCTGACACCTCGCAGTTTGTGCAGATCAAGACCCCGTCGGCCAGATAAATGCTTTCGTGCTGGGTAAGCTCCCGCGCGCTTTCGCAGTCCATGCACCGCGTGACCTGCACGGCATCCACCGTCTGCGCCTGTGTCAGCACCCGGATGTATTCAGTCATTGCCTAAAATCCCCTCCCATGCTTCTACATAACCAGTCTTTTCGTAGTCGATTTTCAGACGCTTTTCGCGGATCATGGCATTCAGCGACCTGACACACGGACGTCCATACGAATTATCATCGCAATAGTCACACATACTGCCGAATCCACAGCACCCAAAAGAGTCACCACCATCTGCACTGTGCCGGTCGCTCCATCTCTGGAAGCCATTTTCCCACTTACGTTTAGCTTTACCCGTGCTATTACTTGATTGCTTCTCAGATGTGTCAAATAACTGCATTTGGTCAGCCATTGTCCAGCCTCTCTTTCAGCCGCTCTACCTTGCGCCTGCGCTCATTGCGCACATCATCCGTGCAGCAAAACAGCATTTTCATCTGCTCGAGCATGATCTCCACGTCGGCGATCTCCTCGGCAATATGCTCGAACGAACCCCGTCCGCGCAGGTACTTGCACAGCTCTTTCTGCAGCTCACTCATTTCCTCAAACACCATCGCAATCTGTGGAACGGATCCGTAGGTGTCCAGCGCTCTCTGCAGCACTTCCGCTTCGTTTATGTATTCAGCCATCGCTCACACCCCACTCCCAATTTTCGGATCGCTCGCACGCGACACACGTGATATCATCATAACCGCAAGGCTTATCGTGCACGCATGTATGGCAGTCTCCATACTCACGCAGCTGCTTGTCCATGCGCTTGATGCGCTCCGCCGCCTCCCGCAGCAGGGCACAGCCGTGGATGCCGCAGTTGTGCTCGTGGCCGCAGCCGAAACACACAAGCGACCCGGCCTCCGTCGCGATCCCGCGCAGAGCATCCGCCAGCTCAGCGTTTGTCATCATCGCTTTCTCCTCCTTCTGGCAGCACCATCAAGTGCCCGGCCTTTCCAAGCTCCACCATATCACGCAGTGCCTCGGACGGCACGTCAAGCGCAAAAGCTGCCGCGCGGACAATGATGTCTGAAGTCAAGGTGCGCTTGTACTCCTCCGGCTCAAAGCCCAGATCCTCATAGGCTTTGAGTTTTTCCCACACTTTCCGCTGTGTGCAGTTGTCTCCGTGCGGACACGGCAACTCCCGGCACTGCGCGATGTCGCAAAAATTGCCATCAAACGTCAGTCTGTCCATCACTCCACCTCCTGCGTCCAGAAAACCCTCTTGCAGAGATAGCAAGTCGTGTTGTTGCAATTAATCTCAGCTGATTTGTAGACATTCCGCGGGCAAACCCGCAGGACACCACCATCCAGAGCCGCATCAGGATAGTGCGCCATAAACACATCCTGCCGCGTCTTGCGCGGATGCTCCTTTGACCACTTCTCGATGATTTCCACGACCTTCCCAACGGCTTTGCCGGAACCATCAACCATGTTACGCAGCTCATTGCATTCTCTCGTATAAACAAGCGGGCAACCATCACAGTCGCCGTCTGCCTGCCAATATCGGTCACACATCCGGTTCCGTTCTTCGATAAATTTCAGCGCGTCCATGCTCACACCCCCCCACATTCCGGCCACAGTTTCGGCTTGAAAATTACAAGCATGCTTGGGAAAGGCGCGTTGTTCTTACTTTCGCCGAACTTTAGCCGCGATTTTATGAACTCGATCTCAACGTTTGGCTTGCGGTAGCAGTAGTTGTGAAACAATTTTGTGTCTGTCCGTGCAGGCAGCAGCATGACGATCAAGTTGTTGTTCTTCGCATTTTCTTCGCTGGCTTTTTGTACCCAGCTGCCAATCGTGCGGCCATACGGCGGGTTGCACCACACATTGCCGACCCACGGTTGTCGTAGCCCGTCCTGCTCGCGGGTATAGAATGTCTCACATTTGTGATTCTGTGCAGTCGCCGCCGCATCTAAGTCGAAGTGGAAAACGGAATTCAGTTCATCGAAGAAGCCTTGCGGCGTTGCCCATTCGTCTGTTGCGGATGAAAATAACACGTTGCGGTTCATCCTATCACACCCCCGCATCCTGCATCGCCTGCCGCAAAAACGATAGCTGCTGCCGCAGATCGTCAATGGTCTTGTCCTTGCGCTCTGACTGATGCCTGATAAATGCGTTGTTTTCGCGCAGCACGTCCAGCTGCGTTGCGAGCACGGTACGCGCACGGTGCTCTTTGCGCGCGTGGTCGATCAGCTTCTGCACCGCGTAGCGCGAAGCCGGTGAAAAATTCAGGTTTCCTTTGTCGTTATTGAGCAAATCGCGCACGGCAAAGACGATGTCCTCAGTCAATACCATTGGTTACACTCTCCTTTTCGTACTCCGCCAGGTCGAGGGCGGTCGTTGCAACGGCATACGCGCTCCACTGGTCGGCGCGGAAACCGTAAAAGAAATCCGGATTTGCTTTCGTGCCCTTACCGGTGCGGAAATCGCGCAACGCGAAACGGTCGATGAGTGCGTGGCGGATCGTTGTATCATTCGCGCGCGGGCTGCCGCAGATGGTAAGCTTCTCTTCCTTGCGCGTGATGATGTGGTACGGTACGCCGCGGTCGTCGAGCAACTGCTTATAGCGCCCGATCCATTCGCAGGTCTCGAACACGTCGCGCCCGACCGCCATGCCGTAAGATTCGATGATCTCGATCGCGGCAACGGTAAACGCGCCGCCGGAAACAATGCCGGAGACGAGCGTGTTCTCGTCCTTTCCCCCCTGTACCGGTGCGCGGGTGATCGTATCGACGATGCACCAGCCGGTTTCCCGGTCGCCGGGGTCAAGCGCCAGCATGGTCGGCATCCGGCGCACCCCCCTTCATGGCAGCGAGCATCTGCTCGACCTTCTCCAGATCGTCACGGTCTGACACCGGAGCCGTCTTCTCCTGTTCGGACTTCACGCCGTCGGCGATCAGCCACTTGCGGATGACGGAGTAATGGGAGTTATAGCGCGCACCCTTTGCATCAATGTGCAGCGACAATCGCTGTATGTACTCCGCAAAGTGCGCGGGATAATCGTGCCGCAGCTTTTCAAGCTCTTCGTCTGTGAGCCACACGTTGCTGCGCTCTCCATACGGCTTTTTCTGCTTGTCTGCCGTCCGAGCCGGTGCTCCTGCATGGATTGCCTCCGGCTTTCCGCTCTTTTGCTCCGTATAGGCTTTGTTCTCGGCGATGCACAGGCGCGACAGCTCCGCCTGATAGTTTGTGGGATGGTATCTGTCGGAGCGCAGGGTATTGTGCAGCCGCCAATGCCGGATGACGATGACGCCGGAATCGTCAAAGACGATGATAAAGCGCTTGGCGAGCAGGAGCTTGAGATCGTCCGAGGCCGCACCGACATAGTCCGTGATGCGCTTTGGGTTGTTGACAAACCCGTCGTCATCCGCGCGCATGTTGAGGTGGAAATAGAGCGCCTGCGCCGAGAGCGGCATATCCAGAAATGCGTCACTGTCGATGAGCGAGCGCGCAAACATTCGCTTTTCTGCCATGGCGCGCCCCAGTTAGAACGGCAGGTCGGATTCGTCGTCCGGCAGTTCCTCAAACTTCGGCTCATTCGTGAAGTCGTCCGCGACAACTCCGACGCCGCGCACGACGCCGGGATAGGCGGCGGCAAGCTGCTCCACGCTGGAAGAAGAGACCGGGACGGACGCTTTGACAAAGGCGTCTGCACGCAGGCGCTCCTCGCTGCGCTCCTCCCCGTCGCGGGTGGTATAGCTGCGCGTGGAGAGCTGACCGCAGATGATGACAGCATCCCCCTTTTTGAGCTGCGCGGCATTCATGGCGGCCTCATACCAGACCTCGCAGTTGATCCACTCGGTGGTTTTGCTGCCGTCCGGCTGCACGGTGTCGCGGGCGGGGACAGAAAACTTCGTCAGCGGCGTGTTTTTCGAGCCGACGTTGGAAAACTCTGCGTCACGGGAAAGCCTCCCGGCGACGATACAATCGCCGGTTCTGGTGCGAATAATCATGTGATTTACTTCCTTTCTTTTGTGGTGCTGCCGATGTGG
>ERZ773192.3089-NODE-3089-length-12896-cov-4.867534_pt1 | contig 12896 bp, 13 predicted proteins | sample MGYA00581010_ERZ773192 | MGnify/ENA primary metagenome ERZ773192 (study PRJEB29015, sample SAMEA2737741) | human gut metagenome | biome: human gut; feature: human-associated habitat; material: faeces | place: China | collected 2012 ...
TCCGGTGAAGTCGCAAAGGCGGCCTCCGGAGATACTGCGGAGACTTCCGGCGAAAGGGTTTCGAAGCAGGCTTCCGGGCGGCCCGCAACGCGGTCGGCGGCCGGCGCGGCCGGTCGTGCGGGGTTCTCCGACGAGCCGTTCGTAGCCTACACCAAACCGCATAAAAAGGCGTCGTTCTCCCTGTTTGCCGGCGGCGGCGTGGCGGGCGGAAACAGCGAAGGTCTGGCTCCCCGGATGCTCAACACCTCGGTGACGAACGATGCTTCGTCGGTGATCGGCAACGGCAACAGCCTGGCGCCCCTGCGCAGCAGCGGATACGGCGAGAGTTCGTTCCGCCACCACCAGCCGTTGAGCTTCGGCATCGCCGTGCGCAAGGAGTTCGCCCACGGACTGTCGCTGGAAAGCGGCGTGAACTACACCCTGCTGCGTTCGGACGTGAGGATGCAGTACACCTCGGACGACGTGGCGCAAAAACTCCATTTCATAGGGGTTCCCCTCCGCTTCAACTGGCAGTTCCTCGAGCGCGGCCGCTTCTCGTTATATATGGGTGCGGGCGGCATGGTCGAGAAATGCGTTTCGGCCCGGCTCGGCTCCGAGACCGTCGACGAACCGGGCGTGCAGTGGTCGGCGCTTGCAGCCGTGGGAGCGCAATACCGTGTAGGCGGTATGGTGGGGCTTTATTTCGAGCCTGAAGGATCGTATTACTTCACCGAAACCGGATTGCGTACGTCGCGTACGGATTCACCTCTGACGCTGACCTTGAGACTGGGCGTGCGCCTCTCTTTTTGAAGTCTGATTTTATAAATCGCACATTTATTGTATAAGAGGAGTTCGCACCGGGAGTGCGGATTCCTTTTATCGTATTACGAACAGGTGCGTCTAAAAGTGATATTCGGGCGATCAAATATGCTATTTTTTGTTGTATGATCGAAATTTGTTACTATTTTTGTTGAATAAATTAAGTGACGCCCGACTTTGCATTCGCCCAGATACGATAAAAAAAAGCACAAGTGCGCTTGTTGCGCACCTGTGCCTGGTAGTCCCGACGGGAATCGAACCCATATCGTAAGAACCGGAATCTTATATTCTATCCATTGAACTACGGGACCGGGTGTGCAAAGATGCAAAAATTTTTTTAATATTCGAAAAAAAAATGCGAGAAAAGCAGAATAATTGGCAAAGAATCGAGGCCGTAATCAAGTGGGCGAATATGTCGACCAACTATTTTGCGCGATATATCGGCTTGGCGCGCGGCGAAAACCTCTATCAGATAAAGCGGGGCAACAACGGCATTTCGCTGGACGTCGCCGACCGTATCGTCAGCAAATTCCCCCAGGTCGACAAACTCTGGCTGCTGACGGGGGAGGGGCAGATGTTCTCCGAGGAGCGGATACGCGGCGCGCAGATACCTTATTATAATGTGGATGTCGAACAGGGCATCGCACATCTGGAACATCTCGAGGCCGAGAGCAACCTCGTCGTGCCTCCGGTGGGGGCGTGCGACCTGGCGATGTGCTATACGGGGCGTGCGATGGGAAACATCGTGCCGCCCGGAACGGTCGTGCTGCTGAAAGCCGTGGACCGCGATGCAATTATTCCCGGGGGTGAATATGTGATAGTCTGCCGAAAAATTGTAACTTTGCGGATAGTTCGGGCCGCCGATGAGGAGGGCAAAGTCCGCCTGGTGGCCGGGGATCGGGAGAATTACGATGACATCGTTTTGAACGTCAACGATATAGTCTCGGTCTACAAAGTGAAGGGAAAATTGATCATAAACAGTTGAAGAGTATGTTTTCAGGCATCGTGGAACGTACGGCGGAAGTGGTTTCGATCCGCACGGACCGTCAGAACAAGGATTTCACGCTCCGGGCGGATTTCTGCAAGGAGTTGAAAATCGACCAGAGCATAGCACATAACGGCGTATGTTTGACAGTTGTGGACATCACGGAGGACACCTACACCGTGACGGCCATGAAGGAGACGCTCGACAGGAGCAACCTCGGGTTGCTGCGCGAAGGCGATCTGGTCAACCTCGAACGGTCGATGAAACCCGATGCCCTGCTCGACGGGCACATCGTGCAGGGGCACGTCGACCAGACGGCGGTCTGCACGGCGAAGGAGGATGCCGACGGAAGCTGGTACTTCACCTTCGAGTACGAGCCGCAGGGCGCCGGACTTTGCACGGTCGAGAAAGGTTCGGTGACGGTCAACGGCGTGAGCCTCACGGTCTGCGACTCGAAAGAGAGCAGTTTCCGGGTGGCGATCATTCCCTACACCTTCGAGCACACGAATTTTTGCCGCATCGAAGTCGGTTCGGTCGTGAACCTCGAATTCGACATCGTCGGCAAATACATCGCCCGGCTGATGCAAAACTACATGAAGTAAGCCTATGGTACACATCAAGACAAAGGAGGGCGCGTCGCTGTGGATCGCCCTGCTCGCCACGGCGATCGTCGCCGTGGGGATGGTTATACAGCATATCGAGTGGTGGATCACGCTCTGCACGTCGGTCGGGGTGTTCGTCGTGGTGGCGCTCGCGGCGCTGTTCATCATCCGCAAGTACGTGGCTTACAAACTCAAGCCGATCTATTCGATCGTGCTTTCGCGCGACGTGCACACCAACGAGATCTTCTCGGAACTGAAGGACAAGCGCGTCGAGAACATCGGCGAGGAGCTGACGGCCTGGGCCGACACCAACGACCGGGAGATCGCCCGGCTGAAAGAGGCCGAGTGCTTTCGCAAGCAATATCTGGGCAACGTGGCCCACGAACTGAAAACCCCGATATTCAATATCCAGGGATATATTTCGACGCTGCTGGACGGAGGGCTGGAGGACGAACTGATCAACCGCAAATACCTCGAACGCGCCGAGAAGAGCATCGACCGTCTGATCAACATCGTCAACGACCTCGACACCATTTCGAAACTCGAAAGCAGCATGAACAAGCTCAATCTGGAGCGATTCGACGTGGTGGCGCTGGCCAAGGAGATCGCCGAGCAGGCCGAGATGGAGGCCGACAGGAAGGAGATCCGGATTTCGGTCAAGGGGACCGACAACCTGCCTTCGCCCTTCTGGGTGCTGGCCGACAAACACTACATCGGGCAGGTGTTCGTCAACCTGATCATCAACTCGATCCGCTACGGCAAGGAGGGCGGGCAGACCCGCATCCGCTTCCGCGACATGCTGGACAAAATTCTGATCGAGGTGGAGGATAACGGTTCGGGCATCGCCAAGGAGGACCTGCCGCGTGTGTTCGAACGTTTCTACCGTACGGACAAGGGGCGGTCGCGGGAGCAGGGCGGCACGGGACTCGGGCTGGCCATCGTCAAACATATCGTCGAAGCGCACGGCGAACGGATCACGGTCCGCAGCGAACTCGGCGTGGGCAGCACGTTTTCCTTCACGCTGAAGAAGGTGAATTTGCAGGAGATGAAATAGAATGTACGAAATCCGGAGTAAGATCCGTTAGCATTTCGGTCTGAATTCCGGTTGCGTCGCGACAAGTCCTCTCCGAGGAGGGGATTTAGGGGAGGGGCAGACTTGTAAACGACGCCGGAAACGGCGACTGTGACCGCCCGAAAAGGAATCGGGGCTGAATAATAAAGAAACAACTTAAATAAATGATTCTACAACCTCTTTCCGTTGTCTGGAATTTCGATCCGGTGCTGTTCAGCATCGGGTCGCTCGACATCCGTTATTATGGGCTGATGTGGGCGCTGGCCATTCTGATCGGCGCGAAATTCTTCGATAACTTCGTCAATCGCGAAGGACTTCCCGCAAAGGTCTCGGAGTCGATTTTCATTTACGGAACACTCGCCACGATCCTCGGCGCGCGGCTCGGCCACTGTCTGTTCTACGACACGATGGAATACCTTTCGAAGCCGTGGACCATCATCACGGGATTCCGCGACGGCGGAATGGCCAGCCACGGCGCGGCCATAGGCCTGCTGATCGGGTTGTGGCTCTTCTCGCGCCGCAACAAACTGCCTTATATCTGGTCGCTGGACCGCATTATGATTCCGGTGGGCATCGGCGGTGCGATCGTGCGGTTGGGCAACCTGTTCAACTCGGAGATTTTCGGCCAGGCGACGACCCTGCCGTGGGGCTTCGAGTTCGTCCGTTCGCACAAATGGGTGGCCGAGTTCGCCCCTGCGGCGGTGCACCCGACGCAGATTTACGAGGCGCTCTGCTACCTGGCGACTTTCGGCATCCTCTGCTGGCTCTATTACAGGAGGGACATTGCGCGCCGCCGTCCGGGCATTCTGTTCGGAATCGGCCTGATCGGTACGTTCCTCACGCGCTTTTTCATCGAGTACATCAAAACCGAGCAGGAGCCTTTCGAAGTGGGCTGGGCTTTGGACATGGGCCAGTGGCTCAGCATTCCCTTCATCCTGCTGGGAATCTATATGATCTGGCGGGGCGCGACCCGGCCCGGAACCGTTCCGGGTCCGGTGCCGAAAGCCCCGGCCGCAACGCCTAAAAAGAAGAAAAAATGAACGCGAACCCGATGGAAGAGCAGATCGGCAGGCTTGTCGGCAACCTGCTGGCCGGCGGCGGGGAGATTTTTCTGCCCGGCGTAGGCTCGCTCTACACCGAGCGGCAGGGAGCCAGGCGGCTCAACCGGCGAACCGTACTGCCGCCGAGTCGCACGGTGGCCTTCACCTCGCAGCAGCGGGGCGTGTCGCTGGTCGACGAGATTGCCCGCGTCATGCGTGAGGCCGGCGGATACGAAAATCCCGAAGCCGAGGCGCAGGCCGTTTACGACCGCTGGATCGCCCGGGTGCACCGGGCCGACCTGCTGACCGTCGAGGGCGTCGGAGAGCTGAAATTCAAGAATTTTATCCCCGACGAGGCGTTCGACCTCCGGCTGAATCCGCAGGGGCGCGAACCCGTGCGGGTTCGTGTGCAGCGTCGTTTCGACTGGCCGCTGTGGGTCGGCATCGCGGCAATCGGGATTGCGGCGGTCTACGGCGGGCGGGAGTTCCTGCTGCTCTATCCGGAGGCGCCGGAAGCGGCGGCCGTGACGGAGATTCCCGCTGCGTCCGACAGCTTCGGGACCGTCGAAGCGCCCGATGCTTTGGTCGAGGCTCCTCCGACGGAACGATCTGTGGCCGGGGAGTCCGCTGCGCAGGCGGGGGGCGCGGCTTCGGGGGCTTCCGTTCCCGACGCAGCCCCGGAACCGGAGATCGCCGAAACGCATCCGGCGCAGGAGCAGGACGCCCCGACGGCGTTGCTTTCGGGCCGCCACTATGTCGTGCTGGGGGTTTTCAGCACCGAAGAGAACGCCCGGCGCGCCGTGCGGGAGACCGAGGCCAGGGAGTCGGCGCTCCGTTGCCGGATTTACCGTTTCGGGGGGAAATTCATGGTTTCGCCCTTCTCGTCGGACGATGCCGGAGCCTGTGCGCAGTTCATCCGCGTGCAGGACGGGCGTTTCCCCGACATGTGGACCTACACCGCCCGCTGATGGCCCTTGCGGAGTTGATAATCCGGGCAATCGACTGGTTTTACATCCGGCCCGTCGCCGCGGTCCTGCCCCGGCAGGTGTTCCGTTACGTGGTCTGCGGCGGTGTGACCTACATCCTGTTCGATCCCGTCTGCTATTTCCTCTTTTACAATTTCATCGTGGCGCACCGCTACGTCGACCTGGGATTCGTGGTCGTCTCCCCGCACATCGCGGCGATGATTCTCGTCTTTCCGTTCACCTTCTTCGTGGGCTTCTGGCTCAACCGTTACGTGGCGTTCCGCCGGTCGCCGATCGGGGCCGGGACGCAGCTTCTGCGCTACCTGCTTTCGGTGGCGGGGTCGGTGCTGCTGACCTATGCGGGGCTGAAGTTCTTCGTGGAAGTCTGCGGCGTGTGGCCCACGCCGGCGAAGATGGTCACGACGCTGCTGACGACGGTTTACAGTTTCCTCGCGGCCAAATACTTCACCTTCCGCCATGCGGAAAAACCGGAATAGACAAGAACCTGAATTCCATTCATAGCCGAACGACTTTTCGTGTCGTCGGGAGCGGACTTTCAGGCCGATTTTTGCAGAATGCCCGATTATGAATTCTGAATTGTGAATTTTGAATTCTGATTCCGGTTCTCCTCCCGCAGTTTCTGGAGTTCGTACATCCGGTCGCGGAATTTCGCCGCGGCGAGGAAGTCCAGCGATTTGGCCGCGCGTTCCATCTCCTCGCGGGCCTTGTCGATCAGCGCGTCGATGTTCTCGCTGGCCGTGTAGTTTTTCTGTACGTCGGCCGCCGCCGCGTAGTGGTCTTCGGCGATGGGGTAGGCCGTCATGTTGACCTCCGACGTGTCGACGCGGCCCGCCAGCAGCGCGCTCTGTCCCGAGCCGCTCTTCTGCGCCTGCCGCGGCAGCATTTCGTGCTCCATGTTGTAGCGCACCTGCTTCTCGCGGCGGCGGTTGCTCTGCTCGATGGCGTAGCGCATCGAGTCGGTGCAGGTGTCGGCGTAGAGGATCACGTTGCCCTGCGAGTGGCGCGCGGCGCGTCCGGCGATCTGCGTGAGCGACCGGACGTTGCGCAGGAATCCCTCCTTGTCGGCGTCGAGGATCGCCACGAGCGCCACCTCCGGCAGGTCGAGTCCCTCGCGCAGCAGGTTCACGCCCACCAGCACGTCGAACATCCCGGCCCGCAGGTCTTCGAGAATCTGGATGCGCTCCAGCGTGTCGACGTCCGAGTGGATGTAGCGGTTGCGCACGCCCACGCGGTCGAAGTATTTCGAAAGCTCCTCGGCCATGCGTTTGGTGATGGTCGTCACGAGCACCTTGTCGTCGTTCTTCACGCGCTTGTCGATCTCCCCGATCAGGTCGTCGATCTGGTTCAGCGTCACGCGCACCTCCAGCGGCGGGTCCACCAGCCCCGTGGGGCGGATCAGCTGTTCGACGATCACGCCCTCGCTCTTCATCAGCTCGTAGTCCGCGGGCGTGGCGCTCACGTAGATCGACGTGCCCTGCAACTGTTCGAACTCCGAGAAGGTCAACGGGCGGTTGTCCTTGGCCGCCGGGAGGCGGAAGCCGTACTCCACGAGGTTCTCCTTGCGGGCGCGGTCGCCGCCGAACATGGCGTGGACCTGCGGCAGGGTGACGTGGCTCTCGTCCACGACCATCAGGTAGTCCTTCGGGAAATAGTCGATCAGGCAGAAGGGGCGCGTCCCGGCGGCGCGGCCGTCGAAGTAGCGCGAGTAGTTCTCGATGCCCGGGCAATAGCCCAGCTCCTTGATCATTTCGAGGTCGTACTCCACGCGCTGCTTGATGCGCTGCGCCTCCATCGGACGCCCGGCGCGTTCGAAGAACTCGATCTGCTTGCCCAGGTCGAGGTAGATCTGCTGCACGGCGGCGTTGATGCGCTCTTTGGTCGTCACGAACAGGTTCGTGGCGTAGAGCGTGATGCTGTCGAGAGAGGCGATGCGCTGTCCCGTGACGGGGTCGATCGACTGGATGGCCTCCACCTCGTTGTCGAAGAACATCACGCGGAAGCATTGGTTGCCGAACTCGCCGAAGGCCGCCATGATGTCCACCGTGTCGCCGTTGACGCGGAACGTCGCAGGCTCCAGCTCGCGTTCGGTGCGGGTGTAGAGCGCCTCGACCAGCTTGTAGAGGAAATGCTTGTAGCTGACGACCTGCCCCACCTTGATGTTGATGGCCGTGGCGTGGAAGTCCGCCGGGTTGCCCGCGCCGTAGAGGCACGAGACGCTCGACACGACGATCACGTCGCGGCGGCCCGACAGCAGCGTGGCGACCGTGCCGAGGCGCATCTTCTCGATCTCGGCGTTGATCTGGAGGTCTTTCTCGATATAGGTGTCCGTCGAAGGCAGGTAGGCCTCCGGCTGGTAGTAGTCGTAATACGACACGAAATATTCCACGGCGTTCTCCGGGAAGAAGTTGCGGAACTCCCCGTACAACTGCGCCGCGAGGGTCTTGTTGTGGCTCAGGACCAGCGTCGGACGGTTCAGCCGCGCGATGACGTTGGCCACCGTGAAAGTCTTTCCCGAACCCGTCACGCCCAGCAGCGTGTTGTGTTTGGACCCGTGTTCGATCGAGCTGACGAGCTGCCCGATCGCCTCCGGCTGGTCGCCCATCGGGGCATAGTCCGATACTAACTTGAAATCCATAGGGCAAAAATAACGATAAAATCCGAAATAAATTGCCGGACGGATGATTAGTCGCCCAAAATCCCTATATTTGCATATACGACTGCCGGCGGCATTGCCGGCCGGCATAATTTCCGAATCCATGCAGGAAAGACATGAAAATGCCGGACGCTATTTCGATGAATGCGCCCGTACATGTGCCCGTTATTACCTTCCGTGGCTGAAATCCCGTTTGGCGAAACCTCTCGGAGACGCATGCCGCGTGCTGGAAGCGGGCTGTGACAAAGGAGGGAATCTGAAGCCGTTCGCGGAAGCGGGATGCCGTGTTGTCGGCATCGACCTGAATGCCGGAGCTCTGGAGGCCGCCCGGGAACTGTTTGAAGCCCGCGGACTCGAGGGAGTGTTTCTGCGGGCCGACATCCTCGAATTTGCCCCCCCCCCGAATCACCTTTACGATCTGATTATTCTCCGCGATGTCATCGAACATGTTGAGGACCAGCCCCGGTTGATGGCGCGGTTGGCGGAATTGCTTGCGCCAGACGGCGTTTTATTCGTGGCTTATCCGCCCTGGCGAATGCCTTTCGGCGGACATCAGCAGATGGCGGTCAGCCGCTTTGCCGCGCATTGTCCCTGGCTCCACCTGCTGCCCGGACCGCTCTATCCCTGGGCGCTGCGGCTGGCCGGGGAAACGCCGGGGAAGATTGCAGGACTGCTTGAAATCCGCGATACCCGCATTTCTGTCCGGAAATTCCGCCGGTTGGCTGCCGGGGCGGGATTGCGGACGGTCACCGAACGGTTTTTCCTGATAAATCCACATTACGAAGCTAAATTCGGGCTGAAACCCCGGTGCCTGCCGCGGCTTCTGGAGGTTGTTCCCTGGCTGCGCGATTTCTTTGCGACGACCTGTTTCTGTCTGCTGCAAAGGCAGGAGTAGTTCTCTTTCGGGATTTTTGCGCTTCGGAACTGTTTTCCCCGTTCCTTTTCCCGAATTATTCGTATCTTTGTAGGCTATGATCGACCGGGAAACAGTAGACCGCATTTACGCCGCCGCCAATATCGTGGATATTATCGGCGAATACGTCACGCTCAAACGAAAGGGCGTGAACTATGTCGCGTGTTGTCCTTTCCACAACGAGAAGACCCCGTCGTTCGTAGTCTCTCCTTCGAAAGGCCTTTATAAATGTTTCGGTTGTGGGAAGGGCGGTAATGCCGTGACTTTCGTAATGGATCAGGAAGCCACAACCTATGCCGAGGCGCTGAAGATGGTGGCCAAGCGTTACGGCATCGAGGTTAAGGAGGAAGCGTTGACCGAAGAGGAGGTGCGCCGCAACGACGACCGCGAGTCGATGTTCGCCCTGAACGGCTGGGCCGCGGAGTATTTCGCCAACTACCTCCAGCGCGAGACCGAAGGACAGAGCGTGGGACTGGCCTACTTCCGCCAGAAGCGCGGGATGACCGACGCCACGATCAAGAAATTCGGACTCGGATTCTGCCCCGCGAAGGGCGACCGGATGTCGAAGGACGCCCTGGCGGCGGGTTACAAGAAGGAGTTTCTCCTCTCGACGGGACTTTCGCTGGTCAGCGACCGGGACGGCTCGTTGTACGACCGGTTCCGCGACCGCGTGATCTTCCCCGTGCACAACATTTCGGGGCGCATCGTGGCGTTCGGAGGCCGCACGCTGCGCACCGACAAGCAGGTGGCCAAGTACCAGAACTCCCCCGAGAGCGAGATATACAGCAAGAAACGCGAACTTTACGGTCTCTATTTCGCCAAGAAGGCCATTCAGCAGCAGGATTTCGCCATCATGGTCGAAGGATACACCGATGTGATTTCGATGCATCAGGCAGGGGTCGAGAACGTCGTGTCTTCGTCCGGCACGTCGCTTACGACGGAGCAGATACGCCTGCTGAACCGCTTTACGAAGAATATCACGGTGATCTACGACGGCGATTCGGCGGGCATTCACGCCTCGCTGCGCGGTATCGACATGATCTTGAAGGAGGGCATGAACGTGCGCGTGGTGCTGCTGCCCGAGCCGGAGGACCCCGATTCGTTCGCGCGCAGCCATACGGCATCCGAGTTGCAGGAGTATATCCGCGCCAACGAGCAGGACTTCCTGGAGTTCAAGGCCAAACTGCTGTTGCAGGACGCCGAGGGCGACCCGATCCGCAAAGCGGCGCTGATCGCCGACATGGTGCAGTCGGTGTCGGTGATTCCCGATCCGATTCAGCGCTCGGTCTACATCAAGGAGTGCGCGCGGATCATGGACATCGACGAGCAGATACTCATTTCGGAGGTGGCACGCAAGCGCATGACCACGTCGGGCGACCGCGAGACCGACGAGTTCCTGCGCCGTCAGACGACCCTCCGGCAGCGGGAGGCGCAGCAGCCCGGGGTGGAGTTCGTCAAACAGGTCGAGGCGGGGAGCAGTTTCGAGACGCTGGAGCGCGAGATCGTGAAATACCTGCTCAAGTACGGGCACTGCTCGTTCGATTTCAAGGAGGGCCGGACGATGGTGGCGTGCAACGTCGCGGAGGTGATTTTCTCGGAGCTCAGCGACGACAACATCGCCTTCCGCAATCCGGTCTACAACAAGATCATGGCGGCCTACCGCGAGCAGTGGGCGCAGCTGGGGACGGGGGTGGAGGTTCCGGCGCACGTCTTCCTGAACCATATCGACCCCGAGGTGTGCAACATGTCGGTGGACATCCTCACGGCGGACGACAACTACGTGCCCAGCGAGCTGTGGCGGCGCAAGGAAATACACCTGGAAACCGACGCCGAGATGCTGGCCGTGGGGGTCCCGAAGGCCGTGACGCTCTACAAATCGAAAGTCGTCGAGGCGCTGATCAAGGAGTTGCAGGCGAAGCTGGACGACGAACTTCCCGACGACGAGATGAAAGAGATCATGCAGCGGCTGACCGGCCGACGCGTGTGCGGCGAGTGCGGCGCATCTTACCACATCATCAACAATCCGCCAAAGGTGGAAAATGTGTGTGACAAGTGCGGTCACGAGCTGATTATCCGCAAGGATGACCACCCGGACACTGTCAAGGACAGGCTGCAGGTTTACCACGAACAGACCGAACCACTTAAAGACTTCTATGAAAAGCGGGGTCTTCTCTATATGATCGAGGGGACCAGACCGGTTGAGCAGGTCACAAAGGACGTGCTCAATGCGTTGGGAGTCCAGTCTGCTTTGGAGGCTTAAACCCCATGGTTGTGCTCAAAACAAGCAAAGAATTATCCGATATGAAGCTCTCCTGCAAAATCAGCGCCCAGGCGCTGCGGCTTGCAGGACAGCTGATTAAACCGGGCGTGTCCACGGCGTATGTGGACAAAATGCTTCATGAGTTCATCCTTGCCCAAGGAGCAAAGCCCACCTTTTTGCACTATGGCGGTTTTCCTGCCGCGTGCTGCATCTCGGTCAACGACGAGGTCATCCACGGCATTCCTTCTGACCGAATCATTCAGGAAGGGGACATCGTCAGCGTCGACGTCGGCGCAGCCATTGGAGGCTACACCGGCGACAACGCGGCAACCTTTGCCGCAGGCAAGGTTACCGCGCAGGCGCAGCGGCTGATGGACGCCACAAGGGAGTGCCTTTACCGGGCAATCCAGGCGGCGCAGCCGGGCAACCGGTTGGGAGACATCGGCTTCGCAGTGCAGTCCTGTGCCGAAAGCCACGGCTTTTCGGTGGTGCGGGACTATGTGGGCCACGGCGTCGGACATGAGCTCCACGAAGACCCAGCGGTGCCAAACTATGGCACACCGGGTCAGGGGCTGAGGCTTTTGCCGGGCATGACCATCGCCATCGAGCCGATGATCAACGCCGAGGGCAGCGCGGTCCGCACAAGACGCGACGGCACGGTGGTGACAAAAAGCGGCAGCCTTTCGGCCCACTTTGAACACACCGTCGCCATCACTTCTTCCGGTCCGGTCATCATGACCAGACCTTAAGGGTGAAAGAGATGATCAAGCAAGGCTCTATCGTCAAGCCGACAGCCGGCAAAGCACAGGACCGTTACTTTGTGGTGCTGAGCATCGAGGGACGCCGGGCAGCTATCTCGGACGGGAGAAAGAGAAAGCTGCAAAATCCCAAGCAAAAGGGAATTGTCCATTTGCAGGATACCGGCTGCCAGCTGGACCTGTCGGAAGTGACGACCAACAAACAACTCAGAAAAGCATTGCGTGAAAAGGGCTTTTTCAGGGATCCTTCCCTGTAGGGCCAAACGCCAGAAGGAGGTTTTTTACTTGTCCAAGGAAGACGTAATCGAAATTGAAGGCAAGGTTCTGGAAGCTTTGCCGAACGCTCAATTCAAAGTTGAGCTGCCAAACGGCCACGTGATTTTAGCCCACATCTCCGGCAAGCTGAGAATGAACTTCATCAGAATCCTTCCCGGTGATAAGGTGACGGTGGAGATGTCCCCGTACGACCTGCAGAAGGGCCGCATCACCTGGCGTTCCAAATAAATCCAAAGTTAAGGGTAGAAGTTTTTTCCTGGAAAAGGCTTCATGACAAGGAGGTAGTTTCAAATGAAAGTAAGACCTTCCGTTAAACCCATGTGCGAAAAATGCAAAATCATCAAACGCAAAGGACGCATTATGGTAATTTGCAGCAACCCGAAACACAAACAGCGTCAGGGTTAATCGAATCGATCACCCGACACAAAAAGGGATATGCAAGACCGATATAATGGAGGTGCAACAAAAGTATGGCTCGTATCGCTGGTGTAGACCTGCCTCGCGAGAAGCGGATTGAGATCGGACTGACCTATATCTACGGGATCGGCAGAAA